>Ga0137394_10001035_pt1 | contig 20009 bp, 10 predicted proteins | sample czobulk116metaG_FD_108278 | JGI IMG/M metagenome (GOLD analysis project Ga0137394, IMG submission 108278) | Vadose zone soil microbial communities from Angelo Coast Range Reserve, California, USA - czobulk1.16 metaG | ecosystem: Environmental > Terrestrial > Soil > Vadose zone | place: USA...
GGATTGTTTTAAGGCTAAGGAAAGACCCAGATTAGGCAGGAATGCCTGTCCTACAGGCTGCTTGGTAAGACAGACATTCCTGTCTGTCCCTTCGGTTTTTCCAGATCACTGGACAGGCAGGAATGCCTGTCCTACAGGCTGCTTGGTAAGACAGACATTCCTGTCTGTCCCTTCGGTTTTTCCAGATCACTGGACAGGCAGGAATGCCTGTCCTACAGGCTGCGTGTTATGAGTGTAGACGATCGCGACAATGGACCAGGGAAGGATTCGTCCTCGTCATCGAGCGAGAGAGAGATTGCCGATGCTCTGCAGTCCAAAACGGACGAGCCACTGCCGCCTCGTGCGGAAGCAATCGCTGAACGCGACGCCCAACGAAAACATCCAGTAACCCCCCAGGGCCGTCGCCGCCGTTTCCTAAACCGCCGTAACTTATTGATTGCGACGATCGCCGGCGCCATTGGCCTGGTAGCGTTGATTCTGTTGGTCTTGATTGGCTACAGACTCGGCTATGTCGATCGCTATGTAGCCGGTCAGATTAAAGATACGTTTGCGAGGTATGGCATCCGCGCCGAGATAAAAGATTTTCACACGACCTTTCCGCCGCAGACCGTCGAGATGCTGGGTCTCGAACTTTACGACGCCCAAAGCGGCGAGAAGCTTGGCAAGATTGATCGCCTGCTGGCCACGGTGCGAATTGAAGATTTGTATGCACTGAATCTACAGCGAAACATCAATCTCAAGGATCTGAAGGTTGAGGGTCTTGAAGCCTGGGTGAGTTTTGATGATCAGGGCCGGTCAAATTTCCGCAACATCCACATTCCACCTCCTGAGCCTAACAAGCGTATTCTGTTTGCCTATTCCACTGCCCACGTTGAAATAAAAAACGGCGTGATTCATTACGGAGACGCACGTCACGAAATTTCCGGCGAAGCGCGAAATCTCAACGCGACCGTCCAGCCGGATGATCCATCCGCTCCGACAGCAAGCTGGATGAATACAGTGAGTCTGGCAGTCTCAAATTCAACCTTCACCTACGACGGCCGTCCCATCAACAACATCGACGTCGAGGCTCATGGACGGGTAAATCAAACTCGGGCTGAGATTCAGGAACTTGTCTTGCGCTCACCCGTGGCTGAGGCGCGGCTGCAAGGCACCATGGACGATTGGCGCGCGCTTCGCTACCAAATGAATATCACCTCGTCCGTTGACCTCACGCAGCTTTCCGACGTCCTTCAGGGTGGGACAACTCTGCGCGGAAGCGGAAACTTTGCCGGTGTGGTTACCGGCGAAGGTGATCGCTACAAAGTTGAGGGCAGCATCAAGTCAGATGCACTGGCAGCGGACGGTATTCGTCTGCAAGGCTTGAACGTAACCGGCAACGGAACCGGCCAGGGCAAAACCTACGACATTAATGGGCGCGCAGTCGCGGCGCTTTTGACGGCTGGCGATTTTCAACTCAATAACGTTCAACTTGTCGGCGGGGTAATGGGAACCGGCTCGGATTTCCGTTGGGTAGGTGAACTGCGCGCGGCGGCGGAGAAAAGCTACGGCACCACGATTACCGGGTTGATACTTCAGGACGCGCGCGCGGAGATGAACGATGGCGTGCTGACCGCGCAATCAAGACAGTTTAGTGCCAGCAGTCTAACGTCCTCAGGCGCGCGGGCAAATGGCATTACCGCCTCAGACTTGCGACTGCGTAGCGAGAACAACGTCACGACGGCAAGCGTCTCTAAAGTGAAAGCTGGAACGATCACCGGCTCGGGCGCCAAAGTCGATGGAGTCACTGCGAACAACGTGGACATTGTGAGCCGGGATGGCATCACCAGTGTTGTGGTGAAAGATGTGCAGGTTGGTGCTACCAAAGCCTCTGGAGCTGAGATCGGCAGCTTGAGTATCGCGGGAGTACGATTATCCGTTCGCGCCGGACGAATAGAAGGGTCGACCGCAGACATTAACGCGGGCACTGTAAAGCTCGCCGACGGCCAGGTTGAAAACGTAAAGCTTGGTAAACCTGTATTCGTGGTTGAGCCGTCGGGCCGTTATCGCGCCAGCGCTGATCTAACTATTGGCGGCGGCATGATGGGCCAATTAGCGATGGGCCAGGCTAGTGCCAAGCTGGTTGCTACGAGCAGCGAGATACAACTCAACAACTTCGAGGCCGATATCTTCAAGGGCAAGGCCCGGGGAAATGCGAGTATAGCTATTGGCAAAGGCGGCGCGTCGCGGATCGCCGGAGCGTTTAGCGATATCGAAATCTCAGGTCCACTGACTGCTTTTGCCGGCGCTGCCGTGCCTCTGGCCGGAAAGGCGAACGGCACAATCGACCTGGCATTTCCGGGCACTGATTTCAAACAAGCTTCGGGAACACTCTCAACCACTTTCACTCCTGATGTCTCCGAAGCGGGAAGTGGACGCGTTCCGCTTTCCGGCGTAGTAGCTTTGCGTGCAAATCGGGGACTGTTTGTTATCGACAATGTTGATTTGCAAACGGCCCGGACAAAACTCAAAGCCACGGGACAGTTTTCTTTTGCGGGCGATTCCGACCTTCAGGTTGATCTTAATTCATCAGACGCGGCGGAACTGCAAGCGGTTCTGATTTCATCGGGCTTGCTTCCGGACGTTGAGGAGCAGATGCGGAGTTATGGCATTGACCTCGGCGGGCAGTTGGCATTTAACGGAACGCTCAAAGGCAAACTAAGCACGCCAGATATCGATGGCAAGGTTTCGTTGGGTTCCCTGCTGATTAACGGAAACGATCTGGGGTCGTTGTCGGCTTCGCTCCGAATGACGGCCGACGAACTGCGTATTGCCGACGGCCGATTGACGGAGAAGGACGGCGGTGGAATGCAGTTTACGCTGGTGGCTCCACGCACCGGCGAAAACAATACCACTCTCGAGGCTACACTCGATCGCGTCAACGCCGGAAATCTAATAGCAGCGCTCCCGCTTAGCAAATCAACGCGGGCTCAGCTTGGTGATACTCAAGCCGACGCCTCTGGCCAAATAAAAATAACTGGCATACCAAACGCAATGACCGGCTCGGCTGATTTGCGTCTTGGTCCCGGCCGTCTGGCTGGCGAACCGCTGGAGGGCTTGGTGGCGCGTGCATCGTTCAGTGGTTCCAAAGTCAACATCGAAACCGTTGATGCCAAGTTGGCGGCTGGTCACCTGGTTGGCAGCGGCACTTACGACACGACGACGAAGGCCTTTGACATTCAGGGTCGAGCCGAAGGAGTGCAGGTAAACCGTCTCTTCTCCCTGACCAATAGTCCCGGATTTTCAAACGTCACGGGTACCGCCGACTTCAACGCGCGAGTGTCGGGCAATCTTTCGGAAGGAAATTTTTCCGCTTATCAGATGACATTTGACGGAGTCGGTAAAAACCTCAGCATCAATGGCCGTGAAGCAGGCACGCTCACGCTAGTGGGCAGAACGGAAAACAAACAACTTAACATTACACTTACGACTGGTGTGCTGGGTTCACCTCAGGTAATCGCGGCGAAAATTGATCTCGGTAACCAGAATCTGCCTGCGAATGTCGAAACTACGCTCAACAAAGCCGACCTGACCACGATTCTGGGGATGATCCTGCCAGACGCGGGAGTGAAGCTTTCCGGAACCGCGACCGGCACAATCAAGGCGAGCGGCCCTCTTCTGGATGAAGATGGGTACTTCAGCTCGTCTGGTCTGCAGGGAACGGCTGAACTTTCTGAGCTTAGTTTCCGAGTCGAGGATGTTCAGCTTAACGCCACGTCGCCCTTTGTTGTGCGCTTCTCGCCGGGCGAAGTGACGTTTGAAAAAACGCAGTTTACCGGGCCGGGTACAAACATAGTATTGGGTGGAACGCTGGCCATTGGTCATGGCGGACGCCAAAGCATGACCGCTGACGGTCAGCTCAATCTTAGAGTTTTGAATGGACTTAGTCCGGATGCATTTACATCAGGTACGGCCGAAGTCGCGGTCCGAGTTACAGGCACGTACGAGCAGCCTCGACTTAACGGCACTGCTTCGGTAGCCGGCGGTTCGATTTCTTTGCTGCTCGGAAACGAACGCTGGACCATTGCTAATTTGAAGTCGGTGGTGAGGTTCAATTCCAACCAGGCCCAGATTGAATCCATGAGTGGCACGCTCGGAGGCGGCCGTCTCACGGCGACCGGTGGTGCATTGATCGAAGGTTTCACGCTCGCCAGGTTTTTATTCAACATCCATGGCCAGGAAGTAACCGCTGCGTTTCCCACAGACTTCCGCACCACCGCCGACATTGATCTTGAAATAAAGGGCACCCCTCGCGAACAGTTGGTCAGTGGCATGATTAACGTTCGTCGCTCCGAATACACTAAGGACATCGAGTTGGCAGACCTGATCAATTTCAGGCGCGGAGAGTCGATCGAAGAAGGAGGCGAGGCCGAGATTACACGGGCGGCTCTGTTTAGTGACTTAAGAATTGAGGGCCGCAATGCGTTGGTGGTTAGAAATAATCTCGCCGATTTGGTGGGCTCGGTCTCGTTGCAGGTAAACGGCCCAATAAAGGATCCGATCCTTTCCGGCAGGATTACCGCGACCAGCGGCACCTTGAATTTTCGCAACGATCGATACGAGATCACCAGGGCTCTGATGGACCTGCCGCCGCAGCGAGACGCCGATCCAATAATAAACATCCAGGGCGAGTCGCAAATTCGCGGTTATCGCGTGACGGTCGGTCTTTCTGGACCACTATCGCAACCTCAGGCTGTCGTCAGTTCTGAACCGTCGTTACCTCAGGCCGATGTGGTGTCGTTAATCACAACTGGCCAGCTGTCGACCGGAGATACGAGCACGTCTGTGCTGTCGCAGTCGGGACTCGGAACAGCGACCAGCCTTTTGACCGACGCGCTGATCAATGCGCCCGCTCAACGCGCGACCAGCAGGCTTTTCGGTTTGAGCCGTTTTGAGATTAACCCGGTAATCAGCGGCCGCAGCGGTTCGACACCATCGGCGCGGTTAACCCTGGGGAAGAGAATCAATAAGGACCTGACGGTAACGTATTCGACCAATGTGGCATCCGATCCGAACCAGATACTTGCGCTCGAGTATCGAGTCTCTGATCGGCTGTTTTTCATCGCGCAGTATGAACAGGCATCGACTCGAAAGTTAACTGCGCGTAGTAACAGTTTCAGTTTCGAGATTAGGTTTAGAAGACGGTTTTGAGGCGGGGTCTCCGCGCGGGCTGCCGGCGCGGGGTGCAAGCTATGGGGCAGGTAGAAGCACGGATTCATAATACCAGTCCGCCGAGCGGACGAATGACAATAGCCCAGCACTTGAGTGCTGGGCTATCGAAAGGTACCAGCCCGCAGTCCGTGAAACGGACGGCTGGTTTTGTCATTCAGCAGGCCAATCACAATGTCTTTCAGTCATCCGTTTCACGGACTCTAGTGCGTGAGTTGGGAATCCCAGCACTCAAGTGCTGGGCTATTGTCATTCGTCCGCTCCGCGGACTGTTCAATTACTTATCCTGCAAGATCGCTCTGCGCTCGGTTCTTACTGCCGTAGTTGCGACAACTTTACTGGCTCTAGGTTCTACTGCCTGGGCCAGTTCAAACTTCGAGGACTACGAAGGCCGGCTAATCGGCTCAATTGAAATTGCATTCGAGGGTTCTCCGCCTGACCCTTCCGCCGAAGCCGAATTTCTATCCATTCTCACGATCGTCCCAAACACCGAATTCTCGGCGGTCACTTTACGTAACTCGCTTCAAGCCTTGTTTGACTCCGAGAGAGTCGCTAATGCGCGGGTGGAAGTGATTGAAGCCGCAGGGCAGGGTGGATCGACGCGTGGCCCCATTCGGTTGCGGTTTGTTATTCAACGCCAGGTGCAGATTGGCGACGTCAAGTTTGTAATAACTCCTCCCGCTGGAACCCCAATCCCCGAAGATGAATTGCGCGCCCGTGTAAATCTCAGCCAGCCCGGAACGCGACTTACCAAACAGGTGATAGTTCGCAACACTGATGAACTGCTGGTCTATTTGCGGGACCGCGGATACTTCAATGCCGTGGTTGAGCCCACCGAACAACTGGATGCGAGCGGAACGCGGGCCACCGTGACTTACCGGATCGTGCCTGGTGAGCAGTCGCGAGTTTCAGCTTTCAACATCGACATCGCCGGATTCGATTCCGCTTTGGTCAGACCCTCGTTACTACTTCAACCAGGCGCGCCCTTCACTCGAGACGCGTTGGGCGAAGACATCAAGCGCATTCGCCAGGCGCTCATCGGTCAGGATTTTCTTTCCCCCCTGCTTGAAGACCCACGAGTGGTCCGTGATCCTGAGCGAAACACAATCACGATTGATGTGCAGGGAAAGGTTGGGCCAAAGGTTAAGGTCCTGGTGCCGGATTATCCGATGAGTGAGAAGGCCAAAACCGATATGTTGCCGGTGAAACGTGAAGGCAACATCGACTTTTCCGCGATCACCGAGGGCACCCGTCGCCTGAGTAATAAGCTACAAGAGCAGGGCTACTTTTTTGCGGAGGTAACTCCGGTATGTACCGTGACGCCGTCGACCCCGGAGACTCCCGAGAATGGATCCGCCGAAACTTGTGAGATCCTGAATCCCGAGAACTTGAGCGGACGCAATGTGGAAATACGTTATGACATCGAACGCGGGCGTCGCTTTAAGCTTACTGACATTCGCATTACCGGTACGAACAAACTCACTCTGGCAGACGTTGAGGCGGACCTCAGAACGCAGAAGGCCAGTGCCCTCGGATTGATTCCACTCCTTGGGTATGGACGTGGTTACACCAGCCTCAGCCTGCTCGAGCAGGACAAACGAACCATCAGAAGTTACATGCGCGATCTGGGTTATCGTCATGCCGAGGTGATTGTGCTTCAGGGCGTGTCGCTCAATGGCGATAGTTTGATCATCACGTTTCAGGTAACTGAAGGAACGTTGACTCGTATCGCCGGCGTAGAAGTTCGCGGCAATAAGATCTACACCGACCAACGTCTTTACGATGAACTGAAGATTGTTAACGATTCTCCTTTTTCGCGAACTCAGGCCAGAGCAGACGGCGAACGCTTGCTCGCCCTTTATGCCCGCGACGGTTATGTAGATGCTCATATGGAGTTTTCTATCGTCGAGCTTCCTCCGAAAGGCGGTGACGAGCAGGTCAGGCTCATCTATTCGATCACCAACGAGGGCGATAAGGTCTACATCAACCAGATCATCGTTAATGGTGTAACTGGCGACGCTAAGACCCAGCAAACCAAGCGCGACGCAATCTCGCGCGTGATCCCGATTGCCGAAGGCGATGTGCTGCGTTCGGATCGAATCGCAGACAGCGAGCGCGAGCTTTATCTTACCGACGCTTATCGGCAAGTGATTATTCGCACTGACGCTGCCGGGAAGACGGCATCCGGTTTTGACCGGCGTGATGTCATCATAGATGTTGAAGAAAAGAAGCCTAAAGTGATGGACTACGGCGGCGGCTTCTCGACCGATACTGGCGCCCTTGGTCTACTGGAAATCAGCAACGTAAATTTGATGAATAAGCTGCGTCACGGAGCCATGCGCCTGCGTGCCAGCCGCCAGCAACAGTTGTTGAGATTTGAATATCTTGATCCAAGATTTGCTAAGTACGGCGAGAAACAGTTTGCACCGCTCGCCTTATCACTTGAATACCAGCGCGACGCTACCGTAACGCGATTCTTCCGTACGACTATTGATCGGGGCACGATGGGGATCGTTCAAAGACTGGACGACAAGGGACATCCACTTGATGAATTTGGCAGAAAGGTCAAGGAACCCACTATCAATCGTTTTACCGCCACCATTGAATCGCGGCGAGTCCTTAGTCAAAAAACACGTTCGATTGTGTTCGCTCGTTACAGTTATGAAGACGTGCGGCTCTTCAATCTACAGAGTCTCTTGATTAAACCAATCCTGGAACCGGATCGGGCCGTTCGCCTGTCAAGATTTGGAGCATCGTTTGTCCGCGACACGCGTGAAAGGTGTGAGCGAGGTCTACTGGGCGCGGTGAGAGATCCGGATGAGGAAACAGGAGCACCTGGTGAAATCTGCCGCTACAATCAGTTGGACGCTACGCGCGGCGACTTCTTCAATGTTGATTACGCGGTGGCGTTGCGGCAACTGGGAGGAAATCTTTCTTTCAATAAGTTGCAGGCTAGTTATCGCCGCTATTACAAGATTCCTGCTCTGAACGGGACTGTCTTCGCAGCAAACGGAACCCTTGGTCTGGCGAATCTGTTCAATCCACGTGACCGCGACGGTGTCCCCGGTATATCCGAAATCGATCGCACCTTGCCAATTAGCGAACGATTCTTCTCCGGTGGATCCAACACCCTGCGTGGCTTTAATTTTGAGGAAGCAGGTCCGCGACAAGTCATAATTCCCAAGGGCTCGTTTATCGATCAAAACAAAAAGCAGGTGTTCTTAAATCCGTTCACAGTGCCCGTTGGCGGAAACGCGTTGGCGATTGTTAACCTTGAAGCTCGCATTCCGCTTACCAGAGCCTTGCAGGCCGTGCCCTTCTACGATGGTGGAAATGTGTTCCGGCGCGTGGGGGATTTGTTTCATAAGAAGGACAGCACGCCGGTGCCGTCCGGAGACTTGGTGGCGGCGATAAATGCCGCAAACCTGCGCGCGCATTGGGCCAATGCAGTGGGCCTGGGTTTCAGAATTCAAACTCCTTTTGGAGGCGCGCTCGCGGTGGATTACGGGTTCCTGCTCAATCCGGCGGAGTTTCTGATTCCGCAGCGTGGACCAAGCAACAACCTCGACGACTTCACCGGCACGCCGGCGATCTTTCGTCTCAAACGAACGCAGATGCACTTTAGATTTACGCAAGCGTTCTAAGGCAAAAGGGGAAAAGGAGAATGGGTAAAGGGGAAATGGGTAAAGAGAAAGGGACAAGAGTTTTGTTAGGCAAAGCGGGTTTTAGAAAGGCGCTTCGGTTCACGGGGAGGGTGCTGTTATTCGTTACCCTTTCCCCCTTCCCCTTTTCCCCTTTTCTCCCCCGTTGCTTTGGCCAACAGGTAGTCGACAAGATGGTTGCTACCGTGAACGCGGGTGTCATTCCACAGTGTGGAGAGAATTGCCTGATCACCTATTCCGATCTTCTCTGGCAGTTGGCGTTACAACCAAACACGCCGCTGGATAATCCATCCTCGGCAGATCTCAATCACGCCCTCCACCTGCTGATCGACCAGCGGCTCATTCTTCAGGAGGCGGAAAAACTCCCGACGATCACGCCCACTGCCGATGAGGTAAAAATCGCTCGGGATGAATTGGTGAAGGAGTTTACAGCGAAGGCATCGCTTTCGCTGCCGGAATTCATGCAGCGGCTTGCTAAGGTGGGACTAACCACGGCGAAACTCGATCAGATACTCGAGCAGCGTCTTAAGATTGAGAAGTACCTGGATTTCCGTTTTCGAAATTTTGTAGTCATCAGCCAAAAGGAGATCGCCGACTACTACCGAGACGTCTACGTGCCTCGCCTCAGGGCTCGCTCTCGAATCGTCCCCAGCCTGGAAACGGTTAGTAGCGAAATCGAAAACATTCTAAAGGAAGCGAAGATCGAATCCGACACCGACGCCTTCCTCGACACCGCCCGCGAGCGAGCCGAGATTGTGACGCTGAGTCCGGTGTAGGATTTCGCAGAAAGAACCTCTTTTATGAGATTTCGGGCGCTCACGCTACATCAGATACCGCTGGATCTTCTTTGAAAAAATGCAGTACCTCGCGGTCGAGAGTAAGAGCGAATGACAGCAGGTTCAGGCAACTTAATAGAAGTCGAAAATCACGCTCTGCCAAAGGTCCGCGAATTTTCTTGCCGCCATGGAATAGGTTGTTTCTTACCGTGGTGATTGAGCGTATGAGGAATACAGGATCTGGTTTTCGCTTATCACACGTGCGTGGCTCCCAAATCAAGCTTTTGTCCTTAACCACCTGCCTAGCCGGCGGATTCGTAGTAAGATATTTTATCGCTTGCTCAACCGCAGGTTCATCTGAGGTCAATAAATGCTCCCCGATCTTAGAAGCAAATTGGTCCCACCGAACCCTGGGTGGGTTTTGCTCACTAAGGTAACCCGCCTCTTTGAGTGCGTACTCAGCTCTCGCGAAGGTCATAAAGAAGTCCGTTAACAGATCCTTATCAATTTGCGGAGATGAAAAAAGACGTTTTGCCGAAGACAGACGGGAAGCATAAAACCGCTTAGTAGCAATGGTGCCAGGCCGCTGACCACGTGAAGAACCTCTACTCCATCCTGGACCGACAGCCACGATGTCCAGTTGGTTCAGATCATAATGTGGACGCAAGGCGTCGTCAGAATCGTTCTTTCTTTTGCTCATAAGTTTTTCTTTCTCTAGAATCCAACTCGCGCGCGCTGATAAGACGTGTTGCTATCGCTCGTTCGGTGAACGATACGATCAGGTACCGCTTTTTATCTGATTGCCCAATTATTATATACCTTTGTTCTGATACAGAATGACTTGGGTCCTTGAAGATGATAAAAAATGGGTCATCAAAAACTGTAGTAGCTTCCTCAAAACTGACCTTATGCTCGTCAAGGTTCTTGCTTGCTTTGGCTGCGTCCCACTCAAATCTGCCATAGATTACGTGAGAATTCTTTTTCATTTTCTGGGCGTACTTTGCAGTCTATCATGCTGGCCGGCGCAGGTAGCCACGTAGCTGGGGCGGTGTGGCTTTCCGCATTAGCGCGCTCTTCGCCTTCCACTCCATTGAACGGCTTAGCTCGACAAGGAAACGCGTCTCGCCACCTTCCAGAACAGCCACCGGTTCGCCATTGTGATAGAGGATCCGATTTGAAGTGAACGCGCTGATGCGTCCTCCTGGCGTGATGATGCCGATCAGGTTGAGCGGATCCGCGGCGCTCACGGAAATCAGGCTCTCCTCGTTTGACGAAAGCCCAACCACCAGAGACGGCTCGGTTGCAGAATCTTCCGCCGCTTGAGAAGCCGAGCGAATACCAAAGTCGATTGAGCCGGTACGCGCTCGACGGATAGCTCGCAACATTCCTACAGCTTCAGGCAGAGCAAACTGCTCGCCCGAAATCCCTGCTACAAAACGTCCCCCACGAATCTCACCGCGTGCTTCCAGTCGATGATAGATGCGCAACAGTACACGCCAGGGCAGGGCGATGCCTTCGCGCTCGAGCAGGCGTTTGAAGACCACGCCGTAGCGTTTGAGAAGTATGCGGGCGATTTGTTCGGCAGCCTCGGCGTCAAATGTGCCAAACCTGACACCGGGGTTGCCGGTAGGGACAGGCAGGAATGCCTGTCCTACTCGATTGAGCAGGGACCAGCGGCCGGCGCTCGACATTTCGTAGACCGGTTGCCGGTGCTTACGACGCGAGGCGGCTTGTGTCTTGCGGCTGGAAGGCGTTAACAGGGCGCGCAGACCTGCGAAGCTGTCTGAAACAACCAATCCATTAGCTACCAGCTCGGCGAGTGATTCCTCGACCTGGCTGCGCAAAAGTTTTGTTCCTTCAACCAGGTCAGTGAAGAAGGACGCGCCGCGTGTTGCCAGATACTCGTGTACTGCGCTCGTTGTAGTCGAGAATTCGGCTTTGTTCAACGAAGGCTGCGGGAATACGGAATTCCAGATCGCAAAGTTCTTGCGTTGCAGGAGAGCGATGGGGGTGTTGCGGACCGGAGCCGCGCCGCGCACTCGTTCAACTCCATTCTCCGCAGTTGCCAAACGCGAAGCTGCCGTCGAGGCAGGTGGAGTTAATCTGGCCCATACTACTTCGCCAGATAAGCACAACGCATCCAGCCACGCAGGATCGTATTCCGCCAAACGGCTTGGCAGTAGTTCTCCTTCCCACGAAGCAGCCGGGGCTTCGAAGCCTTCCAACTGTTCAATGATCGCGCGCACACTTTCGGGCCCCTCCATCTGATGCTCAGGCGCGAGCTTTTGCCAGGCCAGCAGGTAACGGATGAAATCGGATGTGGCGACGGGCTCGATCTCCTGGCGCAAGCGGTTGAGCGTGTAACTGTGAATGCGTGCCAGCAGGCGGCGAGCGCACCATTCAGTTTCTGTTCCGCCGGGCGTGAATTGCCCGCGAATCACAAAACCCTCGGCTTCCAACTTCAGCAGCCCACCCTCGATTTCGTTTTTAGTCAGACCGAATGAATCGGCGAGCGCTTCGACGGTTACTGGACCTAAACCTTCCAGTCGCCCGCGCAGAATTTCTACCAGCGCGTCTTCAAACGACCAGGAGGTTTGAGCAAAACTTTCAGGTGCTACGATTGGCGGGTTGAGTTGGGCCGATGGATAAATTGCCTTGAGTTGAGGCAACCGCTCAGCGGCGACCCAAAGAGTCAACCTCTTCACTGGGACCGCGGGCGCCCCGCCCGCCTGCGTCGCCATATGGTCTTGTGAAAGATCACTCTGGCCCACCGTTGCGGGCGGAGCGCCCGCGGTCCCAGTATTCAGTCGATCGCTGCGATTAAGATCAAGGACAGCTGCGCGGCGATCGTTCTTCAGTTCAGTAAAGTATGGGTTCCAGTCTTCGCCTTCTACTGCGGTAACAAAACCCAGTTCGACCAATGCATCGTGCAGCTCATCAACGTTTTCTACTCGTGGCCAGACCTCATCGCGAACGCGGTCGATGGCTCCCTGATCGAGCTTGCCCATGTCCCGGGCCGTTTGCGGATCCAGCCAGCGGCGCTGGAAGACAGCGCGCGTGCGTCGTTCTTCAAGCGGAGCATCGTCGAGATAGGCATATGGTCGAGCGTTGAGTATCTCCTGGGCCAAGGGCGATGCTTCGATCACGTCGCGAGCAAAAAGGTTCTTTTCGTTTCGTTCGATCGATGTCAGCAGCCGTTCGAGACTTTCGACGTCCATCGCTTCCTCAAGACAGTCCTTTACTGTCTGGTCCACCAGAGGATGGGCCGGAATCTCGCGCTCACCGCCGCCGAGATTCTCCTGGCAAGCGAGCTGATCGGGGAAGATCGCAGTTAATAGATCCTCTGCGTCCATTCGCTGCAACTGCGCCGGAATCTTCTTGCCGCCGCGCCGCCGCAGAACAGCCAGCGCACGCGTCACGTTCCAGCGCCAGCGAATATTCCACATCGGCGCGTCCAAAAGCGCCTGGCACAAAAGCTGTCGAACGCTTTTGGAGTTGAGGTAATGAAATACTTCATCGAGCGGAAAACTGTGTGTAGGCCCCAGCGAAAGTACTATCGCATCTTCGGTCGCGGCCGCTTGCAACTCAAAGTTAAACTTACGGCAGAAACGCTTGCGCAGCGCTAACCCCCAGGCGCGGTTGAGCCGGCTGCCAAAAGGCGAATGCAACACCAGTTGCATGCTGCCGCTGTCGTCAAAGAAACGTTCGAGAACGAGATTCTGCTGCGAAGGCATTACGCCCAGCACCATCTTGGCGCCGGCGAGATATTCGACGATCTGTTCGGCGGCGGCGCGTGAGATGCTCACCTCATTAGTCAGATAGTGAAGGGCAGGCTCAAGGTTCAGTTGATTTTCACCAACTCCACCACTATCTCCGATGGTATCGCCATCAAGCTCGGTGCCATCTCTGTTAGCAGCTGCATCTTCTACTACGTCGACGTTGTTGTAGTTGGTGATGACATCAATGCGGTTTGCCACCTCCTCGCGCAGCCGCGATACGGAAACCGAAAGCTCGTGTGTCCGCGCCGGTGCTTCACCCAGCCAGAAGGGAATTGAAGGCGGCTGACCGTGCGCATCCTCGACGCGGACCTTGCCCTGCTCAACGCGCAACACGCGCCACGAAGTATTTCCCAGTTGAAAAATATCGCCTTGCAAACTCTCAATCGCGAAGTCTTCGTTAACCGATCCGATTACCAGCTCGCTTGGTTCGAGTACGACCGCATAATCCGCAGTGTCAGGAATCGCCCCGCCGGACGTGATAGCTGAGATTCGCGCATTGCGCCGGCCACGTATTCGATGATTCACACCATCGTGGTGCAGATAAGCCGATCGGCGCCCGCGCTTGGTGGAAAATCCTTCAGCCAGCATGCGGATGACTGAATCAAATTTCTCCCGGTCCAGATTCCGGTACGGGTAAGCGCGCCGGACCATTTCAAAGAGCCGGTCTTCGGTCCACTCTTCCGCAGCCGACGCCGCAACTATCTGCTGCGCCAGAATGTCGAGCGGCTGTTCCGGCAGTTCAAGGCGATCGAGTTCGCCACGCCCCACGGAATCGATTATCGCAGCGCATTCGACCAACTCGTCTCGCGATAGCGGAAAGATCCTGCCTTTTGGAAATCCCGCCACGGTGTGATTCGAACGACCCACGCGCTGTAGAAAGCTGGCAATAGAACGTGTGGAACCCAGCTGGCAAACAAGATTGACGTCGCCAATATCAATACCGAGTTCGAGCGATGCAGTAGCTACCAGGGCACTCAGCTCGCCGGCTTTCAATCTTTGTTCGGCAGCCAATCGCTGTTCACGAGCGAGGCTGCCATGATGGGCGGCGATATTTTCATCACCGATGCGCTCGCCCAGATGACGGGCCACCCGCTCAGCCAATCGCCGCGTGTTCACGAAGATGAGTGTCGTTTTATGTTGCCGGACTAATTGCGCCAGACGGTCATAGACTTCCTCCCAAACTTCGCCGGACATAACGGCCTGTAGAGGCGAATCCGGGAGTTCAATGGCCAGGTCGAGCCTGCGACTGTGACCGCTGTCGATGATGGCGCAGTCAGGCGTGTTATCGGAATTGATGTTTGCATTGCCGACCAGGAACCGTGCCACTTCTTCTATTGGGCGCTGCGTGGCAGAGAGACCGATGCGGACCAGGTGCGAATTTGGGATTGCGGATTGCGGATGTCGGACTTCGTCTTTGGAAAAGGGCAGTCCCTCAGGTTCCGTAGTTGAGACTTGATTAGCGGTTTCGCCGTCGGAGTGTTGGCGAATGAGTTCTTCCAAACGTGCTATTGACAGCGCCAGGTGCGAGCCGCGTTTGTCGCCGACAACGGCATGGATTTCATCAACGATGAGCGTTCGTGCGGTCTCCAGCATCCGGCGGCCACCTTCGCTGGTCAGCAGGATATAGAGTGACTCCGGAGTGGTTACAATGATATGCGGCGGTCGTTTAGTCATGGCCGTGCGCTCGGATTGGGGAGTGTCGCCCGTCCTGACGAACGTACGGATATTCACTTCAGGCAGACCCATCGCCTTGAGTTCTTGCTGAATGCCGGCGAGCGGAATTTGCAGGTTGCGTTGGATATCGTTGCTGAGGGCTTTTAACGGCGAAACGTAAACCACGTGAGTCGTGTCACCGAGTTTTCCTTCAACCCCGAGACGTACAAGGTCGTCAATCGCAGCCAGAAAGGCGGCCAGCGTCTTACCTGAACCGGTGGGCGCGGCAATCAGAGTATTCCGCTGTTGTTTGATTGCCGGCCACGCTTGCTCTTGCGGCTGAGTCGCGGAAGGAAAGCTCTTCGCAAACCAGCGCGCGACCGCTGGATGAAACAGTTCGAGATTCATAGGGAAGGAAATTATAACTCAGCCGGGCGGGAATTGCATAGATGCAACAGTGGCCCAGAGCCGCAATTCATGTCGTATAGGACCCATATGACCTATAGGACCTATTCCTCGATCACTCAAACTGTTTCTTGAAACCTTCGAACTGCTCTTTCAGCGACAGTACATCGCCCCTCAGTCGTTCCACTTCAGCTTCGAGAGTGGCCACTCTGTCATTTTCACGGCCGCGACTTCGGGCTGGTGCAGCTTCTACAAATACCGTATCGATTGAAACCTCTCCGGAGAGCAGGTGAGCGTAGCGCGCTTCTTTTTGACCTGGCTGACGCGGCAACCGCATAACCAGCGGATCTGGCTCACGCGAAATTAACGAATTAAGAGTCGACTCAACTTCTTCCAGTCCGGAAAACTCATAAAGTCGAAAACCACGCGTCGCCAGTTCGCCCGGTGTTTGCGGACCTCTCAACAGCAATACACAAATCAAGGCCAGCTCAGGTTGACTCAAGTGCATTACCTCCGGCAGCACATGCTTATATTTCGGCACCCGGCTGGTGCTGCCATAAAATACGTAGGCAAGGTTCTTCTCTCGCAAGCTTTCTAAAGCTTGAGCAACCTCAGTCTCGTTGTATGAAGTGACCGGCGTGCGATTGTTCTTTTGATTACAGGCCAGCGTGAGCGAGTTTAAGGTTAACGGATAGTATTCCGGTGTGGTTACCTGTTTTTCAACCAGCGAGCCCAAAACTCTCGCTTCAATATCATTCAAAACTGTTGGCAATGCGGTTTTTCCTTTGCAAACTTTTATTCTGATCGAAAGTAGTCCTTGAAAATATCTATCAGCTCGGAGGGGCTTTGATACTCTTTCAGGGTTATGGCGTTGCTGCCTGAGATCATTGCCGAGAGCGAACGTCCTTCAGTTGGGCGATAAAGGCAAAGCACCGGTTTGCCCCATTCAGTTGCTTTCCCAATTTCATAGCCAACGCCGAGACTCGGTGTTGTAACCTCGGCTACCAGGCAGTCTGAAGACGCTAGCCAGTCGAGGTCGCGATCGTGGATATTTTGATCACCGATATCCTGGCCGAGTACGCCCAGTTCAGTACCTCCAACATGCTCAGTGAACACTTCGCCGTATGTTTTTAGATGCTGAACGATTTCGTTGTACAACGCAGCGTCTTTGCGGCCACCCCGAATTGACCCGGCAAAATATATTTTCATTTTCCCATGAATCCTAACGCAGACTGTTGGTTTGCGGAAACGGTGATACCTCCGAACCAGTCCGCAGATTACGCAGATTAAAGAGATGTTAAGTGTTAGAACTCAACCAGGTGAAAAGTCGGTAATACACCAGTTGTTTTCGTTGAATAAGTAATCTGCGTAATCTGCGGATAAAAAAGCGGTGCAATTGCGCTATTTATCCCTGGCGCAGCGGAATCCGGAAACCATCCAGCGCTCGTGGGCGTGAAAAAAATTGCGGTAGGTCGAACGGATGTGCGCTTGCGGCGTAGCGAATGAGCCGCCGCGCAAGACTTTCTGATTTACAAACCACTTGTCGTTGTACTCGTCAAACTCCGATTTGAATCCGGGATAGGGAACGTAGTCCGAAGTGGTCCACTCCCAAACGTCGCCAATCATTTGCTGGCAGCCGTAGGTGTTTTGTCCGGCCGGGAATGAACCGATTGGCGCGGGCGCCCAGATGCTGTTCTCAAACATGTTGGCTTTCGCCACATCTACCGCGTCATCGCCCCACGGGAAATCCTGGCGTGCGCCGGTGTTCGGGTTGAAGGTTGCGGCTTTTTCCCATTCAGCCTCGGTTGGCAGACGCTTGCCGGCCCATTTCGCAAAAGCTGAGGCTTCGTAATAGCTCACGTGGTAAACGGGTTCGCTGGCTTTGCTGGAAGCCGGATGTAATCCGGTAAAATCTCGAATCATCCACACATCATCGTGCAGTTCCCAGTAGAGTGGCGCCAGCCACTTGTCCCGGTTAACAACTTCCCAGCCTTCGGAAAACCACCAGCGAAAGTTTTGATATCCGTGATCATGAATGAATTCAAGAAAGTCGCCAGTGGTGACCAGTGCGCGATCGAGTGCGTAGTCCTGGAGGAAAATCTGATGCGCAGGCTTTTCGTTGTCGAAGGCAAACTGGAGCGCAGGCATCCCTGCCTGCTGTTTTTCTCCGTTTTCGTACCCCATGGGGTCGGTATCGCTCCGGGTCGGGGCGCCGTAACCTAGCCAGAAAAGTCCGCCTTCAATTTCCGCCATTCCCTCAACCTTTGTTGAGGCCGCCCGCGCTGGTTTGATTGGAGCGTCAAACTGATCGCAGAGCAGATGCTTGATGTCATAGACGAGCAGTTCCTGGTGCTGCATCTCGTGTTCGAGACCCAGCGTTACCAGTGAAAGCACGGTATTGGCGTCCGGATGTTTGTCCAAAGTATCGAGGAAGTCGGACATCACTGCGTCAACGTGATTGCGGTAGGCGACAGTTTCTTTGACGGTGGGTCGTGACTTGGTTCCCCGCTTCGGCCGCTCGATACGCGCGCCAAAACCTTCGTAGTAAGAATTGAAGTAAAAAAGAAACTCCTGGGAGTAGACCTTGTAACCAGGTTTGTACGTCTGCAGCAGCGTTTCAAAGAACCATGAGGTGTGACCGATATGCCAGCGCGGCGGACTCATAAACTCCGCCGTCTGAATCACGTAGTCTTCAATCTCCAACGGCGCAACGATTTCCATTGTGCGCTCGCGGACGCTACTAAATCGGTCGACCATCGCAATGGTGTCGTTGTTTTGCGCTAGCTCTCGGCTCGATGAAACCATTCGCATCCCTAATCTACGTTGCCTTGTCGTAAATATCTTTCAATGGGAGTTCGCAGTTAACGGAGGTTAAAGTGAGGTTTCCCTCCAGGCCCGTCACCTTAGTGTAAAGCCACGTATCATTCCCCTGCCTTGCGTAGCCCTCGACGAGGATTTCATCCTGCGAGACGAGGAGATACTCCTGCAGTGAGCCAATCTGCTGATAAGACAGATCGAAGGCGGCTGTAGACTCCGAAGAGACTTCGACAATCAGCGTTGGGTTGAGAAGGACGTCTTGCTCATCATCAGCAACTTCGTCATCGCCACAAACAACAGATACATCCGGATAGAAAAAGCGTTTGCTGTTTGGGGTTCGAACTTTGAGATCGCTCGGGTAAACTCTACAAGGCCGACCCTTCAGTTGTCCGCCGAGGGTAATGATGATATTAGCAACGATTAGATTGTGACGCGGGCTGCCTCCCGCGAAGGCATAGACTACGCCGTCCATGTACTCGTTCTTGAACTCAGCCTTGCGTTCAAGGGCTAAATACTCTTCAGGACTTAAGTAATATTTTGGAACCGAAGCCATCGTTACTTTCCTCAAAATGGCCCAAACATCGGTTGTTAAGGATAGCTTCGCGCGCCAGAGACGGCAAGATGAGTCTGCGCCCCGACACGTCGCAAACTAACAGTTTGCGTTACATGTGCCGGCTATTCCTCGACAATGATTGAATGCGCTGCTCGCTCCGTAACACGTCCGATTACTTGAGCGGCCGGATAATTCTCAACCAGGCGCTCCAACAGCCTGGGAGCTTGATCGGCAGAAATCGAAATCAACATCCCACCGGCCGTTTGCGGATCGTAAAGTAACCTAACCGGATTCTCATTCACCGCCGCATCGATTTTAATATCTTCGCCAATGTATTCGCGATTGGTTTTATCGCCGCTGGTTAGTATCCCCGCGGCTGCCAGTTCCAGTGCGCCATCCAGCAAGGGAACCGCGCCGGCGTCAATCTCAATCGTGACGTTGCTGGCCTTCGCCATTTCCCATGCGTGGCCGAGGAGTGCGAACCCGGTTACGTCTGTAGCTCCTTTTACCTCAAACTCACGCATTGCCTCAGCCGCATATCTACCCGGCGTCAGCATGGCCGCGACGGATGAAGCCGCCACCTCAGGACTCGCCTTTTCAAACTTTATCCCACTCGAAATTACGCCGGTACCGATGGGTTTCGTCAGAATGATTAAGTCCCCGGCGCGCGCACCCGCGTTAGTTGCGATTTTTCCCGGATCGATTATTCCAGTTACCGCATAGCCAAACATAATCTGCTCGCTGTCGACACTATGACCACCAATCAGCGTGACGCCATATTTGTTCAGCGTTTCCAATCCACCGCGCATGATCTCGCCGAGTATCGCGGGATCGACACCCTTCTTCGGAAAACAGGTAATTGCCAGCGCAGTCAGCGGCGTACCGGCCATCGCCCAAACGTCGTTAATGGAATTCAGCGCTGCGATCTGACCATAAACAAACGGGTCGTCGACAATCGGCGTGAAAAAGTCGACAGTTTGCACGATCGCGAGGTCGTCGCGCAGTCGATACACTCCGGCGTCGTCGGCTTTGTCAAAACCAACCATGACATTCTCGTCTTTGGGCTGTGGTGGTAGCCCGCTCAACACCTGAGCGAGTAAGCTTGGGTTTAGCTTAGCCGCTCAACCAGAGCACGAAACCATTTCAGTCAGACGCA
>Ga0137394_10001038_pt1 | contig 19984 bp, 15 predicted proteins | sample czobulk116metaG_FD_108278 | JGI IMG/M metagenome (GOLD analysis project Ga0137394, IMG submission 108278) | Vadose zone soil microbial communities from Angelo Coast Range Reserve, California, USA - czobulk1.16 metaG | ecosystem: Environmental > Terrestrial > Soil > Vadose zone | place: USA...
CGCGCCCGCGATCGTCGTCGTCGCCGCCGCCTGCGTCAGACCGACGACGTTCGGCACCGCGACCTGCGGCGGACCGGTCGAGACAACCAGCGCAACAGCACTGCCCGTCGCGACCTGCGTCCCCGCGACCGGCGCTTGACTGATCACGGAACCCGCGGGCACCGTCGGGCTCGACGCCGTCGTGACCGCGCCGACCGTGAGATTCGCACCCGCGATCGCCGTCGTCGCCGCCGCCTGCGTCAGGCCGACGACGTTCGGCACCGCGACCTGCGGCGGACCGGTCGAGACAACCAGCGCAACAGCACTGCCCGTCGCGACCTGCGTGCCGGCGACCGGCGCTTGACTGATCACCGAACCCGCGGGCACCGTCGGGCTCGACGCCGTCGTGACCGCACCGACGATGAGATTCGCACCCGTGATCGCCGTCGTCGCCGCCGCCTGCGTCGCGCCGACGACATTGGGTACAGCGACCTTTGGCGGTGTTGACGCCAGAATTTCGATCGCCGCAAGGGTCCATTGATCGGCTGTGGTGGACGTGTCGTTCAACGTCGCGATCGTGCCGGCGGCCGCCACGGGAGCCGAGAGCGCCTGGACCCAGAACGTGTCGCCCATGGCGGTGTCGACCCATTGGTGCACCAGCGTCTGGCCCGAGCCGACGAGGCGCGCGATCGCATTGCTCCAATCGTTGCCGACACCATAGACAAGCGAGCCGGCTCTTGTCGTCGTCAGCGATACCGCAGGCGCGCCGTTCAGAGCGTTGGCGCCGGCGACGGCGCCGGTTCCGCCTGCTCCGCTGAACGCGACGACCGTCAGCGACTGATGCAAGCCGCCCGTCAATTGCCTCGCGGTCACCTGCATGTTCACGAGCGTGGTCGGCGCCAGCGCGGTCCAGATCTCAGCCGTGCCGAACTGCGTGTTCGAACGCTGCGCCAGCGTCCAGGTCAACCCCGCGCCGGAGACCGTCAGCGTCTGGCTCGAGGTCATGGGGCCGTCCGAGGCGCCGAACGCCACGAGCAGCTGGCCGGGCGCGGCAGTGCTGAATGCGGGAGTGACCGCGGTCCCGATCGCATCGACAGAGACGACGGTGTCAACCGTCAGCAACACCGCCGAGGGGCCGGACGACACGACAAGCGCCACGGCGCTGCCAACGCCGACCTGCGCGCCGGCGATCGGGTTCTGACTGATGACCGAGCCTGCGGGGACCGTCGCGCTCGACGCGAAGGTCACCGAGCCGACCGCGAGGCCTGCGCCCGTGATCGTGCTGGTGGCCGCCGCCTGTGTCGCGTTCACGACATTCGGCACTGCAACGAGCCCCGAGCCGGAGGAGACGACGAGCGCAATCGCAGTGCCGATCGCCACCTGCGTGCCGGCGATCGGGTTCTGACTGATGACCGAGCCTGCGGGGACCGTCGCGCTCGACGCGGTGGTCACCGAGCCGACCGTGAGGCCTGCGCCCGTGATCGCGGCCGTGGCCGCCGCTTGTGTGGCGTTCACGACGTTCGGCACTGCGCGGAGCCCCGCGCCCGAGGAGACCACGAGGGCGACCGCGCTGCCGGCCGCCACCTGAGTGCCGGCGATCGGGTTCTGACTGATGACCGAGCCCGCGGGGACCGTCGCGCTCGACGCGGTGGTCACCGGGCCGAGCGTGAGGCCTGCGGCCGTAATCGTGGTCGTGGCCGCCGCCTGTGTCGCGTTCACCACGTTCGGCACTGCGACGAGCGCCGGACCTGAAGAGACGACGAGCGAGACCGCGCTGCCGGCCGCCACCTGAGTGCCGGCGATCGGGTTCTGACTGATAACCGAGCCGGCGGGGGCCGTTGCGCTCGCCGCGGTCGTCACCGCGCCGATCGTGAGGCCTGCGACCGTAATCGTGGTCGTGGCGGCCACTTGGATCGCGTTCACGACGTTCGGCACCGCAACGGTTGGCGGCGGGACGCCGGGCACCGGCAGATTCACGAACGCTGCGACCGACGGCACGCCGCTGCTGTTGACGATGAACAGCATGTAATAACCAGGCGGTGCCAGATTCGCGTTGGCCGGCGCCGTCACTCTGAGCCCGTCCGGGGCGGTCTGGAAAGCGAGGGTCAGGAAAGCTTGATTCTGGTTGAATGCATGCGTCACGGACCCGGAGGCCATGAGCGACACGGACGAGATGCTCGCGCCATCCGGCGTGGCCACGGTGAAGCTCGTTCCGTGCGACACTGTCGGCGGCGTAGCCGTGATCCTCGGGCGCGGACCTTTGAAGAGGTACGGCGGTGAAAAAATCTCGGCCGTCGGCTGGTCCGTCACACCCGCATCCGAACCGCCCCCGCCGACGAGCACGCGCGCATCCGGCAGGAGCAGCGCAGTCGAGTGATACAGCCGCGGCGTCAGCATGCTGGCAAGCGTCGTCCAGGCGCCACTCGTCGGCGACCACACCTCCGCCGGCAGAACGGCGTTCGCGGTGTTGAACGCTGACCGATCGGTGCCCCCTCCGGTGACGAGCGCCGTGCCGTCGGGGAGCATCGTCAAATTGTGAAATGAACGCGGAAAGGCCATCGACCCGGTCGGCTGCCACGCCGGTGCGGGGCGGGTCATGTCCAGGACGAATGCCGTGGGCGCCGCCAAACCGGCATTGCCGCTGTCGGCGGCGGTCCCGGCCTTCAGGAACTTGCCGGGCTGGAACATCACGGCGGACCCGCCATCAATCACGCGGTTGTCCACGACCGTCCACGTCGAAGTTGAGACGTCCAGCGCCTGCGTCCTCGACGCAACTTCCGAATTGCCCACCGAGATCACTCGGCCGTCCGGCAGCACGAACAGGAACGGATAGAGCGGTATCGCCCTGGACGCAGCGGTGAGAGACGTCCACGTGTCGGTGGCCGGATCGTAGACTTCGGGGATGTTCACGATGTCGGTGAGCGTGTTCCGCGCGCCGGAGACCGCGAGGACGCGGCCGTCAGGAAGACGCGTGGCGGTCGGATACCAGCGCTTGAACGCCATCGGCCTCGCTCGAATCCAGGCCTGAATATTCGGCTCGAAGATATCGACTTCGTTGAGACCGAGCCCCGCGCCCGATCTGTCCCATCCTCCCAGCGTGATCAATCGCCCGTCGGAGAGAAACGTGTGGCCGGCGCAGAGCAGGTCCACCCACGGATCGGGCACGGCCGCGAATAATCCAGTCGCCGGATCCCAGATCGCCGCCTGCGAGCCCTGCTCCCATGTCAGCACCCTGCCCGAATTCAGCAGGTGCGAGTGAACGGGGATGGCGGACCAGGGCATCACGCTGGACCACTGGCCCACCAGAGCGGGGTCGACAGCGGTTGACACGTTCACCGGTCGAGTCAGAACCGCCGCTGCAAGCAGCGCGAGAGCAACAACGACGCGTTTCATGCGCATCTCCGATGCGAATCGACGACCGCCGGATCACCGATGTTGAGTGCGGGCGTTTCAGGGTGGGGCTGCACCAGTGTCATAACTCAATCTCGTGGGGCCGACCTCGATCCATCCAAGACGAAGCGAGCTCCGCCCAGCGCGACGGGTTATGAATCGCAGTCGCCTAACGCGTGATCATCGTCCTGCCACCGGACGAGGCACCTTGGTGCAAAGGCGCAGCCACCGTGGAGATGACCGTGAGCAAGGGATTTCGTAACGAGATGCCAGGGATGAAAAAGCGCGGCGGGCAGTCGTTAGTTGAGGAAAAGCAGACAAAATACTGCGCGGGCGCTACTTGCCGATCTGCTGGCGGACCTCCGAATTCCACTTCCAGATCAGAAATAGCGGTGGATAAACAATCAACTCGAGCAGGAACGACGTCAGGATGCCGCCAAGGAGCGGCGCGGCGATTCGCTTCATGACGTCGGATCCAGTGCCGGTCGACAACATGATCGGCACGAGGCCCACTGTCATGGTCGCCATCGTCATGAACTTCGGCCGGAGGCGCCTGACGGCTCCGTCCATGACGGCATCGCGCAACTCGGACAGATCGCGAAGGCGCCCTTCCTGCTTTGCCTGCGCGTATGCGAGATCGAGATAAAGCAGCATGAACACGCCGGTTTCCGCATCCACACCGAGCAGCGCGATGAGACCGACCCATACGCCGACGCTCATGTTGTAGCCGAGCAGATACAGAAACCAGAACGCCCCGATGGCGGAGAACGGCACGGCAAGGAGGATGATCGACGTCCTCACCATCGAGCGGGTGTTGAGATACAGCAGGAGCAGGATCAGGAACAGCGTCAGCGGGACGACGATCAGCAGTCGTTCCTTGACTCGGACCATCTCCTCGTACTGCCCGCTCCACGAGATCGAGGTGCCGGGCGGAAGCTCGATCCGTTCGGCCAGGACGCGTTGGGCATCCTCGACGTACCCCCGGACATCGCGGTCCGCCAGATCGACGTACACATAGCTGGTCAGCAGCCCGTCTTCGTTGCGCACCATCGATGGCCCGGTTGCCATCGTGATCGTTGCGAGCTGCGCCAGCAGTACCTGCCGCTGGCCGCCGGACGCCGGCACCGGTATCCGCCCGAGATCGCCAATCTCGCTCCGGAAGTCAGGCATGTAGCGCACGTTGACCGGATAGCGCTCGCGGCCCTCGACCGTCGTCGTGACGTTCTCGCCGCCGATCGCGTTCTGGACGATGCTCTGCGCTTCGTCGATGCTCAACCCAAAGCGGGCGAGCTCCTCGCGCTTCCAGTCGATGTCGAGAAAATATCCACCGCTGCTCCGCTCGGCAAAGACGCTCCGCGAGCCGCGCACTCCCTGCAGCACGGCTTCGATTCGTGAGCCGATCGCCTCGATCGTCTCCAGATTCGGGCCGGTAATCTTCAACCCGACGGCGGTTCGCATGCCGGTCGTCTGCATGGAGGTCCGCGCCTTGATTGGCATCGTCCACGCGTTGGAGACGCCGGGAATCTGCAGCGCGTCGTCCAACTCGCGCACGAGCGCCTGCTGCGAAATGTGGTCCGGCGTCACGTGGCGGAACACGGCCGCCGCCCACGCCGGCGCCCAGGCCGAGTACCACGTGTCCACCTTGCGCCACGCCGAGGTGGGCTTCAGCGTGATCACCGTTTCGAGCATCGAGAGTGGCGCCGGGTCGGTCGGCGTCTCGGCGCGTCCTGTCTTGCCGAGCACGCGGTCCACTTCCGGGAACTGCCTGATGATTCGGTCGGTGGCCTGCAGCAGCTTCTGCGCGTTCGCGATCGAGATGCCGGGCATCGTTGACGGCATGTAGAGCAGCGCGCCCTCGTCGAGCGGCGGCATGAATTCCGAACCGAGGCGGCCGTAGATGGGAATCGTCGCCAGCAGCATGACGCAGGCGGCACCGATGACGACCATCGGCCGGCGGAGCGACCAGATGGCGGCCGGACGATACATCCGCGCGAGCCAGCGGCTGATTGGATGCGTGTCTTCCGACCGGATCCGGCCGACCATCAGCGCATTCGCGGCCCGGCGCAGCCACGGCGGATTGAAGTTGAAGCGCTCTCGCCGCGTGAAGAGCATCCGCAGCGCCGGATCCAGCGTGATCGCGAGGACTGCAGCGACAATCATGCACAGCGATTTCGTGTAGGCCAGCGGCTTGAACAGCCGGCCCTCCTGCGCCTCGAGCGTGAGCACCGGCAGAAACGACACGGAGATCACCAGCAGCGCGAAGAAGCTTGGCGCGCCGACCTCCCTGATGGCGTTGATGACGACGCGGCCGTAGTCGACACGCCGATCGCTCTGTTGCCAGAGCTCGAGCTTCTTGTGGGTCTGCTCCACCACCACGATCGACGCGTCGACCAGCGCGCCGACGGCGATGGCGATGCCGCCGAGCGACATGATGTTCGCGCTGAGGCCTGTCAGGCGAAACGGGATGAACGAGATCAGGACCGCGATGGGGATCGTCAGCACTGGAATCAGCGCGCTCGGGATGTGCCACAGGAACAGCAGGATCACGACGGTCACCGTCAGCATGATCTCGATGAGCGTGGACCGGATGGTCGCGATCGACTTGCCGATCAACTCCGACCGGTCGTAGATCGGCACGACGGTCACGCCGCCGGGCAGGCCGGCTTCGACCGCGCGTATCTTGTCCTTCACGCGCGCAATGACATCAAACGCATTCTCGCCCTGGCGCATGATGACGATGCCGGACACGGCATCGCCAGTACCGTCGAGGTCCGCTGCGCCACGGCGGTGGTCCGGTCCGAGCACAACCTCGCCGACGTCCTTGACCCGGATCGGCGTGCCCTGATCTCCCGGCGCCAGCACGATGTTCTCGAGATCGCGACGCGACTTGAGGTACCCGTGACCGCGCACCATGTACTCGGCGCCGCCGAATTCGATGACGCGCCCGCCCACCTCGCTGTTCCCGCTGCGCACGGCCTCCACGACGCGGTTGACCGCCAGGCCGTACGCGCGCAGGCGACGCGGGTCGACATTCACCTGGTACTGGCGCACGTAGCCGCCGAGCGAGGCGACGTCGGCGACGCCGCGGACCGTCTTGAGGTGATTGCGCAGATACCAGTCCTGGACCGATCGCAGCTCGGCGAGACTGTGCGTCCCCGACGGGTCCACCAGCACGTACTGAAACACCCAGCCCAGTCCTGTCGCGTCCGGTCCGAGCTCCGTCGTCGCGCCTTGCGGCAGACGCGGGAGCACGGGCGAGAGATACTCCAGCGTGCGCGAGCGGGCCCAGTACAGATCGGTGCCCTCTTCGAAGATGACGTAGACGAAGGAGTAGCCGAAGTCAGACACGCCGCGCACGGCTTTGACGCGCGGGGCACCGACGAGCGACGTGATGATGGGAGAGGTGACCTGGTCTTCGATGACGTCAGGGCTGCGATCCCACCTCGAGTACACGATGACCTGTGGATCGCTCAGATCGGGCACCGCGTCGATCGGCACGTGGCGCAGCGACCACCAGCCCGCCGCCGCCGCGGCCAGCGCGATCAGGATGACGGCGCCCCGATATTTTGCAGACCACTCGATGACGCGGTCGATCATGGCGGAGGCATCGCGCCGCCGGCGGTGTGCCGCATGCGGCTTTCCGAGTCGAGGAGAAAGGTCCCCGACACTACGACGCGATCACCTGCGGCCAGCCCTCTGATGACCTCGACGCGATCGCCGAACCGCCAGCCGGTGTCCACCTCGCGCGGCTCGAACGCGCCATCGGCGCGCTCGACGAACACCCGCTTCTTCAGGCCGGCGTCGAGGACCGCGTCGACGGGCACGGCGGTCGCCGGGGGCAGCGCGATCGGCAGATGCACGTCGACGAACATCTCCGGCCGAAGGGCGGAGCCGGGGTTGTCGGCCTCGAGTCGGACTCTGGTCGATTGGCTCAGCGGGTCGAACTGCGGCGGGACGGCGCCGCTGATCCTGGCGCGAATCGTGATGCCGCGGCCGGGCACGGAGACCTCCGCGATCATGCCCGGGCGGACATACTGCGCATCAGGCCCCGGTACGTCGGCGAGGATCCAGACGCGCCGGAGATCGGCAATCCGAAACAGTTCTTCACCGATCGCGATCTTCCCGCCGGCCGTCAAATTCCGCGCGATGACGAATCCGGCAGCGGGCGCGATGATCCGGATCGCCGACGGGACTACGCGCGTTCGCTTGATCTCGTCGACCTGCGCCCTCGACATGCCCAGCGTCAACAGACGATCGGCCGCCTGCTCGACGCCAGCGTCGATCGGCCCGGGTACATCCGCGGGCCGACGCGCGCCGCGTTCCACGGCATCGAGCGCGACCAGGTAAGACTGAATCGGTGTGCGGGCATCGGGCGCGGCCAGCGTGGCCAGCCATTCGCCGTTGTCGACCCGGCTCCCGGTCGTGACGCCGGAGATCTCGCGGACGTAGCCCTCGACGCCGGCGTTGACTCGATACACGCGGGTTTCGTCGGGCGCGACGCGGCCGTAGAGACGCAGGTTCGCTGAGCCCGACACCTTCTCCACGAGCTCGACACGAACGCCGACCAGGCGCTGCATCTCGGAACGGACGCGCACGACCTGGCCGTTCTCGTACACCGGCTCGAGCGCCATCCCGCAGTCGGGTGCCGTACCGGGCTGGTCGGACCTGTACGTGGGGTGCATCGGGTCGACGTAATACAACGCTTTGCGCGGTTGAAGATCGGCGGCGCGGACCGTCTCTCGGCGGCCGTACCACGACGCGCCGGCCATCGAGGCGGCAGCCAGCAGCAACACACAGAAGATCGCAGCACGTCTCATGGGTCAGGTCGCCGGGGCGACGCGGGCATCAGGCCCGGGCGAAAGGGGCAAGGCCCGGGCCAGGCGTGGCCCGTCGTGTACTGGTTTGTAAATGCGGTCTGGTGCTTCTGAGTCGGCGCCAGCGCAGACTAAATTCACCGAACCCGGCGTCTTCAACCGCAGGTGGGAGACAAGCAAAAGGGGCGCGGCTCTAGCGCCGCCGCCGAGCAACCGCCGCTTCGGCCGCGGCCGTCGTCCGAATCCGCCAAATCACATTCGGGCCGGTCGCGACATCATCGGACACCAGCAACGAACCGTCGGCCGCGACGGCGAGGCCGGCGGGCCTCCCGCGCACGGCGCCTTCGGGAGGGGAATCGCCGACGAACCCGGTCATGAAGTCTTCGTACTCGCCAGTCGGACGGCCGTTGATCCGCCTGATTCGAAGCACCTCGTAGCCGGTGAGTACGGTCCGATTCCATGCCCCGTGGCTCGCGACGAAGATGTCATCGCGGTACTCCGCCGGAAACTGCGTTCCATCGTAGAACGCCAGCCCGATCGGGGCGCTGTGCGGCTGAAGGAGCACATCGGGCACGATCACCTGAAACTTCAGCTCCGCATGCTTATTCTCAAGCGTCGGATCCGCATTGCCGCCGATGTAGAACCACGGCCAGCCGTAAAACCCGCCACGGCGGACGGTCGTCACATAATCAGGCGGCAGGTTGTTGCCAATCAGATCGCGTTCGTTGACCGTGGTCCACAGCTCGCCCGAGCCCGGGTCGACCGCAATCCCGGAGGGGTTGCGGAGGCCAGAGGCGAACACGCGCAGTCCGCCGCCTTCGGGGCTGGTCTCGAGAATGCTGGCGCGATTCGCCTCGCCGGGACTGTCGTCGGTGTCGATGACGTTCGACGCCGAACCCACCGAGATGTACAACGAGCGTTCGTCGAGCGAGAACGCAAGGTCGCGCGTCCAGTGGCCACCGGTCGGCAGCCGTGGAACGACAACTTCCGCGGGACCGCGTGCGCGTAAGTCGCCGCTCTGATACGGAAACCGAACGACCGAGTTGGTGTTCGCCACGTAGACGAACTCAGGCTCCGCGCCCAGGGGAAAGAACGCAATGCCGAACGGTAACGACAGGCCTGCGGCGAACGTCTCGAGGCGCGGCGGCGTTCCATCGCCCTGATCGCGAAGCACACGGATGCGTCCCCGCTCGCTCTCCGCTACGAACACGTCGCCGTTCGGCGCGCGGCGGAGGATTCGGGGATTCTCGACGCCAGTCGCGTACTTGTCGACCGTGAACCCTTTGGGAACGCGTGGCCATCCGGTGGGAAGAGTGGGCCGGAAATCCCACCGCGTGGGAGCGGTATACGGCGGCGGAAGATCGGCCGGAGTGATCGTGTGTCGCGTCCCGGGGATCGCGCTCCGGTAATCGAAGAATGGCGCCTCGGGATTCAGCTCCTGCGGGAAGGCGAGGATCGTCCACGTCGCGATGAGCGCGACGACGATGCCGGCGCGTGCGTGCGCGGTGCGTCGCTCCACGCGCTCAGTATAAGACTGACGCCACCGATGAGTTTGGACAACGCACGCCTGACCACGCCTCGCTCTGGGCTCGATCCGATCCCGTGGACGGTTTAATTACGTTGCGCGTCGAGTCGGCGTTCGGAAAACGTACGCGAGAAAGCCACCAATCGCCATTCCCACGCCGGCGTCAAGGCGCATCAGCAACGGCCCTGCACTTGCCAACCAGTTCAGGACCGCCCGCGCGCGGGCAACGCCGAACCACGGCGTCGTCAGCCCTGCGATGATCACGATGAGGCCGAGCACGCGGAGCGTCCGCGGTGCTCGCGATGCTGGCGCGGCGAGCACGAACACGAGCCCAATTGCGATTCTCAAAGCGGCGACCGCATAGAGTCCGGCCGGCGTAATCACCGAGCGCTCCAGTGAGAGGCGCAGATCGGGTGCCGCAAAGCTGATCGCACTACCGAGGATGACAACTGCGCCAATAACAAGCCCGAGCAATCGCATGGCGAGTCCTTTCAGCGTCCTGGCGCGCGGCACGCCGCGTCTCGGGCTGCTCCGTGCGCTGACGTACAGCGGCCGGTGGGCCGTTCACGATTCCCACGGATTGAACACCGGAACCCCCGCCCGTTCGTACTCGCGCGTGTCTCGTGAGACGACCGTCATCCCATGATGTAGCGCCGTCGCCGCGATGAACAAATCGGGCTGCGAGAACGTGTGTCCTGACTTCCGGCCTTCCTCGACGAGGAGACGCCACTTGAACAAGATATCCTCGCTGACGTCGAGCACCCGTTGGCCGAACAGCGGACGGACCTTATGGGTGAGCCACGCGTTCAATTCGGCCCTGCGGTTCGCATCCGTCACCAATTCGATGCCGAAACGGATCTCGGCGAGCGTTACTGTGCTGACGTAGAGCAGATCCAGCGGCTGTTCGGCGACAAATACTACGACCTTGCGATGTGGCCTTCGCCTGCGGATCTCCGAGAGGACGTTGGTGTCGAGCAGCCAGGAGGTCACAGGTCGACGTCGCGAACCGGCACCCGCACCCGCGGTGGCTCGATGCTCGTGGATCGATGCGGTGACGTCCGCAGCGCATCGACGAGCGCCTCCCCCGTCCGCTCGCCCGCGAGCCGGCGAAAGTCGTCAGCGCCGACGACCACGGCTTCTTCGCGGCCGTGGACAGTCACGTGCTGCGGCCCTTCCTGTTTCGCACGTCGCACTACCTCGCTGAACCTGGCTTTGGCCTCCTGCAATTGCCATCGCCCCGGTCGCGCGCGGCGTGACCTTGGTCGTCGTCCGGCCGCTGAGGAAGCCTTTCCAAAACTGGTCATACTGACCAGATTACCACATCCGATGAGAGGACAATCGGCAGCACCGCTGCCGCCTCGCCGCTGCCTCGACGCGTGCGCGGCTGACATGCTCCGCCGCAGGCGTTGACCACGGACATTGCAAGGCTCGCGGGCAAGCTGGATGCGGAGTAGCAGAGCCGCGGAATCGTGGTTCCATTCGCCGATCTCCTTATCGGTGCGACCGCGCTGTCGCTCGGCTACTCCGTGCTGACGGTCAATGCGCGCCACTTCGGGCGCATTCCTGGTCTGTCTGTCCAACGCTGCGACGGCCCTGACGGTTCCGTCGAGAGCGGCCTTCTGCGCGTGGACTCCGAGCCGGTTCAAGGGGCTTGTCGTCCGTACTCGAGCGCCATCGAACGATTTGTATCGGACGGCGAAAACTCCCCGTTCCGGCGGATCGATCAGCAGTTCGGAAAAATGACTGCACTGAGGGATGACCATCATCTCCCGCTGACGATCAGCGTTGTTTTCCCGGCCGACGATAACGGCTCGCCGAAGCAAGACTTGCTGTCCCGACGGCGAAGCGTTCGCGCTACGTCCTAATGAAACGCTCCGGTCGTCGTCGTCATCCAGGCTAGGGCAGCCTCGCGCGGAAGATGCCGCGGCCCGTAATGGCCGCGAGCAGGTAGCCGTCGGGATCAACCGCGATGGCGGAGATGTCGCCGTCGAGCCCGGCGGGAATGAGTCGCCACTCGGATCTATCTGTAGACAGGCGCAGCACGCCGCCGCCTCGTGTTCCGAGCCAGTCCCTCCCTCGATCGTCTTTGGCCAAGGCAGTGATGTCGTTGCGCGACTGTGCGCGGATAATCCACTTGCGCTCGGTGAGCGCAAGCTGCGCGACGCCGGCGCCAAGCATCACAATGCCGAGTGCCCGAGCCGCTCGCGAGGATCGGCGGCGCCTTCGATCTGTCGGAACCACGAAATGCAACGAGCGATAGAGGCGACCACGATCGGCATTCGTCCTGCGACCGATAGGGTGTCCCAGATGGCGCGCACGCCTCTCAGCCCTCGGTGCTACACGGTCGCCGATCTCCTCGATCTCCTCCAGATGCCGGAACGCACCTTCTCGGGTCTCAAGAAAACCGGACGGTTGCCGTTCGTGCAGGAGCTGGTCCCGAGGCTGGGCAAGCGAGCGCGGTTTCAGGCGGATCTGGTCGACCGCTATCTCGCGGGGCAGTGGGGCCAGTCGCAATCGTTCGGCAAGGGGCGTCGCTGACTCATAGGTATACTCAAGGTATGTGGCGGGCCGTCGCGCTGGCGCTTGCGGTGACGATGGGCGGAAGTGACAAACCGGCGTCCGTGAAAAACGAGCTGGTCTTTCTGACGCGCGATGGCTGCGTCAACACGCCCGACATGGTCAACAACCTGGACGATGCGCTCAAGGCGCTCGGCTGGCCGACCGACTATCAGTACATCAATATCGGGAAGCTGCCAACCAAGGACGCCAGGACGGGCTATCCGACCCCGACGCTGCTGTGGAAGGGCAGGGACATCTTTGGGATGCCCGTCCCAAAGCCGCCATTCCCGGAGCCGAGTTGACGGGTCTACAAGGGCGGAGTTCCGCCCATCGAGACGATTGCGGCGAAGCTAAAAGAGTTGAACGAGAAACGCTAAGGCGTAACGAGACACTACGGGTAATCCGTAAACAAATTTACTTACGGGTTCGGGTCAAGGGTCCGGGCCCGCGCCTTGAAGCGACTCAAAGGCCAGTGGGTGTACCAGAAGGGGCGACGCGGCTCCAAAAGTCCACGAAATCCTTCGATGCTGTGATTCCCTCGAATACCGAGTCCGGCGTCCCGGCTCCGTGGCAGCTGACGACGAGAATGCCGTGGCTGCCGTCAGAGTATTCAATGCGGAGCACGGCGAGACCGGAACGGGAGTCAGCAGCATTCCCGATCGCATCCACACTGGCCGGGAACGTCCCGGGCGCCACCTCAAAACTCACCAACCCGGTGACCCGGTACGTCCCCCTTGAACCGCCTCTGGCGGTGGTGATCATCCACGTGCCGCCGCCCGTGACATGGCGCGAATTCCTGTGCCCGAAGGTTCCCGATCCCGTGAGCGTAATCGCTCGCACGATCACAGCCTTCACCGACCGGCAGATGGCGCGGCCGCGTTGTCGAAATCTTTCCTGATGATCAGGACTTGACGTGCACCAGCGTGCGTATCGGCCCGCGGCGATCCTGTGGACCTGCGGATGCCGATTGGGGACGGTCTCGAGTTCCTGCGGCGGCTTCGGGCCCATGAGCACCTGCGAGAGACGCCCGTTGCGATTGTCACCGGCGACTACCTGGTCGACGACATGACGACCGCAGCGCTGCGTGAGCGCTGAGCGTTCAGCACACCTTTCAGTTGGCACAGGGAGCCGCGCTACTTCTTCAGCTCGTGGTAAATCGTCTGGACGTTCGTCTTCGCGCGCTGCATGTCGTAGGTCTTGTAGCGCTCCGGCATGATGAGAGTCGCAGCCGCCTCGTCTGCACTCTTGTTCGCCTTTATCGCCTCCTGCACGGCCGTCAGAAAATCGCGGTTGAAGTCGGCGTACTCCTCGAGGTCGCTCCACGTCATCGTCTTCGGAGTGGAGACGTCGACCGAGACCGACCGCGCGTCGCGCTGAGTGACTAGGCCCTCCTCGTGGCCGGTGATAACCCGCGTCACCCCCTTGATTTCAGCCACCGCCCTGGACAGCGTTTGCGGCAACGCCACGCCGCTTCCGCCGTTGGCGAGGTCGATGAACGGTGCGGCCTTGGACGGAAACAGATCGCCCATAGCCGCGAGGCGCTTCTGGGGAAACACGACGACGAGGTCGCCGTTCGTGTGACCGGCGCCGAAGTAGTACAGGTCGATCTCGTCGCGGCCGTCGAAGAGCGACATTTTGTCCGCCACCGTCTTGTTCGGGAGAAACTTCGCGTGCGCGTTCCTGAACGCGTCCATCTTCTGCATGTTCGCCCGCGTCTCCTCCTGCGCGATGATTTGCGTGGCGGTCGGGAACTCGACGTTGCCGCCGACGTGGTCGCCATGCGCGTGCGTGTTGATGATCGTCATGACCGGCCGGTCCGTGATCGCCTGAACGGCCTCGAGGATTGGCCTGCCCCACCCGGGCAACTTCGTATCGATGAGGACGACGCCGTCGTCGCGCACCATGGCGAGCGTGTTGCCGCCGCCGCCTGTGAGCACGTACAGGTTGTCTCCCGGGCCGAGCGTCCGCAGCTTGACGGTCTTGGCGGCCTCATCTTGAACGCCGGCCGCCATGGACAACGCGCCCGCGATCAGTAGCGAACTCAGCGCGACGACACGTCTCAAGGTCGTTCCTCTTCCGATGTCATCTGCCGTCGTTGGCCAGCGACGCCGAGATGATCTCTTCGTCGTTGCGCGCATAGATGTGGCGGTTCGCGTAGGCTGGCTGCGACCAGTTCACGGCCGCAAGCTCGCGCCGGTTTCCCGGCGGCGAGGTTGGTTTGATCAGCTGCGTCCTGCTGATCTCCTGATAGCCGGCAGGATCCGGCTTCATGATGATGAGCTCGCCGCGATCGTTGTTGATGAACAGCCGATCATGGTTGCGCACGATGAGCCCCGACGCCCAGCGGGCCCGCTCCTTGGTCACCGCCTGCGTTTCCCACAGACGCTCTCCGGTCGTCGCCCGCAGACTCCGGAACTGGCCGTAGCTGCAGATGCCGTAGATTCGATCACCGATGATCACCGGCGTCGCGATCGTCGAGTGCAAGCCGTCGGTTTGAATCTCGTTGTCGGCCTTGCCCTTCCACAAGACCGTCGCGGCAGGCTTCTTCTCGTCGAGGGTGAGCATCAACGGGCCGTCGTAGAAGTTCGTGAAGAACAGCAGCGAGCCGCTCTGGACGGGCGTCGCCACCGTCATCGAGGCGCCTACTTTGTACGGCTGCTCCCAGTACTGCTTGCCGGTCGCCGGATCGAGCGAGGCCACGGCGCCCGGATACCAGATGATGAGCTGACGCACGCCGCCAGCGGTCACGATGATTGGCTGGCCCACGCCGAGTTGCGTGTCCGACGAGAGCGCCCGCCAGATTTCTTTCCCCGTCATCTTGTCCAGCGCCATCACCTTGGCATTGTCCTGGCCTCCGACCATGCAGATCAGGCGATTACCGTCGACGAGCGGTGAACTGGAGAAGCCCCAGTCGAAGGCCCACGTCTTCCGATCCGCGCCGAAGTCCGCCACGTAGTCTTTCTTCCAGAGGATGTTGCCCGTCTTGACGTTCAGACACAGCAGCTTGCCGTCAGCTCCGGCGACGTAGACGCGATCCCCATCGACAGTCGGCGTCGCACGCGGGCCGACCGCGTACGACATGCCGCGGTAATCGGCCGTCCATTCCTGCGTCCACAGGATCTTCCCGGTCTGCTCGTCGAGCGCCAGCGCCCGCTCGGTTCCGCGGGGACGCTGCGTTTCGACAAAGTCGGTGACGAAGACGCGTCCGTCCGCGACCGAGGGACCGGCGAAGCCCGCCTTGATCGGCGTCCGCCAGAGCACGGTCAAGCCACCGGGCGGGAACTTATCGAGGATGCCGGTTTCGTTCCACTCGCCGAGCCGCCCCTTGCCCCGAATCTCGGGCCAGTCATCAGCGCGAATCCCGACGCCGGCGACGGTCACGAAGATTGCGAGCCCAAGGCTGGCGCGTGTCACAACCGCTGCGTGTGGTCGTCTCACGTCTCCCTCCCATGCCGATGGTCCAACGATGACCGGCTGCCATTCGACTCTTCGACGCCGTAGACGCTGCCGATGTTCGGGTGATTCAGCGACGCGAGAAGCTGCGCCTCACGTCTGATCGCGACGTCGCGCCGCAGTCGCGTGTCGCGTGCACGATAAACCTCGCCCATGCCGCCGGCGCCAAGCAGGCTGACGATCTCATAGGGTCCGATGCGAGGGCCCGCCAGGGGGGCATACGCGAAGACATTGATTATAGGGCCGGCCACACCCCGGAGTTCAGAACGGCCGGCACCCGCGAAAGGGAAGGTGATCATGCCGCTGGAGTGCCCCGGCACAATTTCGGAGAAAAGCCATGAAGACTGGAGAACCTCCCTGTATAGAATGTGCTGCCCCGGGACTGCCACGGGGAAATGCCAGTTGAGAGGGAGACACCATGACACCACGAACTTTTGCGTCCGCACTCGTACTGATCGCACTACTCACCGCCGGCGGGTCCGTCGCGGCCAGAGAAGACGACGACGCTGTGGCGCTGGCTCTCGGCGACAGTGTGGCGTTCGGCTTCATCACGCAGGCGGGCTATGAGTATGGCGACTCCGACAACTTCGTGGGGTTTCCCGACTACGTGGGTGGTCTACTGAGACTCGACGTAGTGAACGCCAGTTGTCCCGGTGAAACCACCAGCGGTTTTCTTTCGGCGACGGGCGACGACAACGGCTGCCGACCGTACCGCGCTAACTTTCCTCTCCACGTCGGGTACGGGGCCACCCAACGCGGGTTCGCCACCAATTATTTACGGAGACATCACAACGTCCGCCTGGTGACGATCACACTCGGCGCGAACGACGGATTCCTGCTCCTGCGAGACTGTGCCTCGGACCCGAACCCGGCCTTGTGCATCCAAGCGGGTCTGCCGGCATTGCTGGCCAGGGTCGCCATGAACATGCAGACGATCCTCGGGGATCTGCGCGAGACCGGCTATCAGGGCGTGATCGTGGTGACGAATTACTACTCGCTGAACTACGCCGACGCCGCCGGCACGGCGCTCATCGCTGCTCTGAACGGGGCCATCGTGGCCCCTGCCGACTCCTACAGAGCTGCGGTGGCCGACCTATTTACCGCCTTTGGGACGGCGACAAACACCCCGATCTTCGCTGGGAACAGCTGCAGGGCGGGACTGCTGAATGCGAGTCCACAGAACCAATTTCTGTGTGACGTACATCCAAGCCAGTCGGGCCACCGCCTCATCGCGCGGGCTGTGAGCCGTGCCGCCCAACGATCGCGCTGGTAGCTGGCTCATCGTACCGATTTTCCCGGGGGACCAACTTCCTGAGAAGGGGAGCGTAGTCGCCGCAGTACCGAGTTGCGACCCAGCTCAAGCAGAGAGCACTCGCCCACTGCGCGACTACGCATTACCCATCCCGTCCAGGAATCTGACGCTGGCTGATCCGGTTGACCGGGGCATTCGGGCGATTGAACATCGCGCGTGACCTCCGCCCGTTCTTCTCTGGCGCGATGATCGTGGTTCAATGATGGCGTGTGTGTGATACGGTGAGGCCCTTCACGCAATTCTTCACAGCGTTCTTGCATTGAGGAGACATCATGACAGGCAGCGCGTTCCTGCTCCTCGCCGCCGCCGCTGCAACACCGTGCGAGAGTCTGACAACCCTGAAGCTCGCCGATGCCACCGTGACCAGCGCGGTGGTTGTGCCCGAAGGTCCGCCTCCTGCGCGCGGAGCAGGGCCAGGCGGTGCACGCGGCGTCCAGGGTGGAGTTCCCCCGGTGGCACAACAACCCGCGCGAGGCGGCGCGCCGCCGGCGAACATTCCGGCCCACTGCCGCGTGCAGGTGACGCTCAAGCCGACCTCCGACTCCTTGATCACGATGGAGCTATGGTTGCCCACTCAAGACTGGAACGGAAAGTTCATGGGCGTCGGGAATGGTGGCTTCGCGGGATCCATCCAGGGCTTGACGAATGAAATGCCCCCCGCGCTGCGCCTCGGATATGCCACCGCCGGCACCGACACCGGCCACCAGGAGCAAGGCGGCGACTGGGCCATCGGCCACCCCGAAAAGATGATCGACTTCGGCTACCGCGCCACGCATGAGATGACGCTGAAGGCGAAACAGGTCGTCAAGACCTTCTACGATCGGAGCCCGAAATACTCTTATTTCAAGGGATGCTCCACGGGCGGGCGCATGGCGCTGATGGAGGCCCAGAGATATCCCGACGACTACGACGGGATCATTGCCGGTTCTCTCGCGAACCGTCACATACACATGTGGACCGCCGGCGTTGCGCGAAGCATCGAGCTGTCACGTCGTCCGGAAGGCAGCCTCACCGCGGAGAAAGCAGCGCTCGTGAATCAGTTGGTCACGAGCACGTGCGATACGCTCAAGGAGGGATTCCTCAACGATCCGCGCCGGTGCAACGTGGACTTCTCGACGCTGCTCTGTCCCGCAGGTAAAGACGACGCAACGTGCCTGACGTCGGCGCAAATGAAAACCGTCGATACCTTCTATGGCGGCGTGAAGAACGCAAGAGGCGCGTTGATCTTTTCGGGGCAAGCGCTCGGTAATCCCATCGCGGCTGTTCGCGGGACGAATCAGGCGCCGGGCGGCGTGTTCGACATTGTCCGCATCGCATTCAACGATCCGAACCTTGATTGGCACGCCTTCGATCTCGACAGAGACATGCCGCGCATCGACAAGGCGGTCGGCTATGTCGATGCTGTGAATCCGGATCTCGGCGCGTTCAAGAAGCGCGGAGGCAAACTGCTGCTCACGCATGGATGGGCCGACACCGGCATCACCCCCAAAACAACGATTTGGTACTACGACTCCGTGCTTGACAAGATGGGCACGAGTCAGAGCGACTGGATGCGTCTGTTCATGGCGCCTGGCATGGGGCATTGCGGCGGCGGTCCCGGCGTCAACACGTTCGACTCCATCGGCACGCTGGAGAAATGGGTCGAACAGGGAATTGCTCCGGATCAGATGATGGGAACCGGAGCGCAGGGTCTCGCTCGGCCGCTGTGCCCCTATCCGCAATACGCGGAATACAAAGGCACCGGCGACCTGAAAGGTGCGGCCAACTGGGCCTGCACGGTGCCTGCTCCGAAGACCGAAGGAAAGTAAGGCTCGCGCACGTTGCTCACGATCAGCGCCCGCCTCGCCTGTGCAATTGGGGCGAACATCACCGCTGCGTCTTATGCCCCGAGCTCGGCTTCAATCCGCCCTGCGCGACTCGGTGAGGCACACAACGCCTGGGACCCCGAGAAGCTGGTTGTCCCTCATCAATATCGTATCCGGGCAAAATGATTGACGCCGGCATGGTCGCTGGACATGATCGGGCGATGCGTCACGCGTCGCGACGGTCGCCGCGATCCGATTCGCGTTGTCCGTACGGCGAGCCGTGCTGGTCGAGTCGCCTACCCGGCACCAGCAGGTCGCCGTGCGCCTGCTGAAACTTCGAACGTATTGAAGCCGTTGAACGCGTCGGCGGCGAGCGCCGCTGGGAGACCGAAATGAAACGATTAATGATGATCGGCGCCGTCGCCGGACTGGCGATCCTTCCGGCATGGCTGATGGCCCAGACGGCGCCTGCCGGTCGCGGCAACGCGGGCACCACCCGCCGGTCCTTCGAGAAATTCACGGTCGAAGGCCAGCCCATCGACAGGCGCCCCCCAGAACTGGATACCGATCATCCGGTGTTTCAGGGGCAGTCGCATGCTCCCTATCACAAGACGACGGACGTCGCGGTCACTACCATCGCCAGCGGCTTGGACAACCCCTGGGCGGTCGCGCTCTTACCCAGCGGACGTTTTCTCATCACGGAGAAGCCGGGTCGCCTCCGCATCCTCAACAGGGATGGTTCGGCCCTGCATACCATCACCGCAAATCTGCCGCCGGTGTATTTCCGCGGACAGGCCGGCCTTCTCGATGTCGCGTTGGATCGGAACTTCCCGAGCAACCACAGAGTCTTCTTCGTCTACATGCGCACTATTGATGCCGACAATTGCGTCCAAGCTGTCGACAGTGCCACGTTGGATGAGGACGCGGGCACGCTCTCGAATGTGCACACCATCTTTCAGGGCACCCCGTTCACCAACAGAGCGGTGAGCCAGACCGGTTCCCGCATCGCCATCGATCCGAAGGACGGCAACCTGTTCGTCGCTCTTGGCGACCGATCCACCGGCGATCCGATTCCGATGCAGGCGCAGCAAACCGACAAATACCTGGGCAAGGTGATCCACATCACACCAGAAGGAAAGCCGGCGCC
>Ga0137394_10001039_pt1 | contig 19981 bp, 23 predicted proteins | sample czobulk116metaG_FD_108278 | JGI IMG/M metagenome (GOLD analysis project Ga0137394, IMG submission 108278) | Vadose zone soil microbial communities from Angelo Coast Range Reserve, California, USA - czobulk1.16 metaG | ecosystem: Environmental > Terrestrial > Soil > Vadose zone | place: USA...
ACGATGCTATCAGCATTCCCTCAGAACCAAGGTGCTAGCGTTTCTGCCATCAGTTACCCTGTGTTTCTAAAAGCGTGCCTTTTTCTCCAGCCTTTCTTAATGAGGCGCTCGGGTACACGTCTACACGAGCGCAGCGCCCGCATGGGTCGAGGAGCGGGGTGGAAACCCCAAGGAAACCTGTTGGAACTGGAAGAACATTCGGACCCGATCCTTCAGATTGGTTGTAAATACTTGAAGTTTTGATACCTATGCGTCTTTGTAACTGTGCTCATCCCAACCGTCTCCATTCGGATTGTAGATGCTGCGCGAGGTGGGGATCCCGGGACCGCGACAGAATCGTTGTAGTTGGGGAGGAAACCCACATTCAAGTTCCCATCCCAAGCCACAATAAGCTCTCTAGTCTCCTCCTGGTCCCTTCCCCTGCAGGTTTTCACTGAGATGACTCTACTGGCCCTAGAGTCGCCTAGATTCCACGAGTATGCCGGGAAGTTGAGGACCAAGTTACTGATGCGCGGCATTGCGGCAGGGCTCGCTCTGATGGGGCTGTATTTGGCACCCAGTGATGCAAATTTCATGGGCGCTCTTTCGAAGAGGAAGAAGCTTCGTCTACTGTACCGTTCCCGCAGGGCCCGTGCCGTATTCTCCCAATTGCGTGTGATCTCCCTCGAGCGCCTTACCTTCTGTTCTCTTTCGGCATCCCGGAGTTTGGCGAGAGATATCATATACAAACGTTGGTTCGACTCGGATGCTGAGGTATCAGTGCAGACCCCCTTATGTGTTCCCACTCCATAGTGGCCGATATGTAATAGCGGGCTGGTGCCGGGGCAACGACTACCGTGTTCGTACAATACATCACCCGCAAAGCCATGAGCCGAGAAAGCGCTTGATCTTGATGGAGCAGGAGTCTTCTGAAGTGAAATTCATCAATATCAACATTGAACCATTCTCACGCACAACCTCGCTCAATCAAATTCATTTCCATACAACCGCTGAGCTTACGACAAGCTACGTCGAGGTAACCACTTCCAGAGAGGTGGCGATAGGACCGTGTGCATTTGCAGGGTCAGATGAGGTGTGGGTGCGAACCAATGGGGAATGGCTGGTCCAAAGCCGGATGAGGCCGACGAGGCAGGAACGACTGAGGCGCCGATGATGGGGGGTGGCAGTTCGCCTATGAAGGGGGAAGGGAGAACTAGACTGGCCCAGGAACGTCCGTTGGAGTTGCTCCAGCAGGCTTGCCAGGTCGATTGAACCTTTGATCATTTGGATCCCTGGGATTGAGAACTCTAGGGAAGGGCACTCGATTTGACACGAGCATTTCTGGACACTGTGGGCATTTGGTTCCGGACATTTGAGAAATCGCAAGGAAGTGATTACCCCCTGCTGGCCTAAATTGCCGCTGGTTTAGTAGAATAGTGGCTCTTTGGGGAGTTGGTGGTTGTTGAGTGGGACCTAGGCCTGGAGGGCGCCGACTAGGACGTCAAGCTTTGCATGTGACATGGCTGAACTCGAGATTGTTGGAGGGGACGGTGACGCTGGGTAGGCCGTGGTAGCTGGCTGCTGGCTATATGCGCGGCCCCAGTTGCGAAGCAGAGCGGAGAAGAGGAGGTTGGGGCGCGGGATGTTGGCTTAGTATATGCTGGCAATCCAACAATTTTCGTTCGACGCCATAAGTGGCGGACTCTGGTGGTGGACGGGAGAAATGGGGTGTGGCGAAATAAAAAGCCCAGGTTCGGCTACAAGCTACATGCGGACACGTGCCCGGCCCGGGAACGCCCGCAACGTCGTCGATTCCGTCTTTGTGGATGTCCTCGACATCTCCAAGTTTGACACGTGAGTACGTGAATTGCCATCAACTCGACTGAATTACGGATATTCAGCCACTGGCACTTTGCAAGCTTCTTCCTTGTTCCCAATCCTGCTGCAGACGTCCCCACATGATGGCATTCAATTATCTATCTATCATAATCTATCGGCAGGCGCCAGTGGCGTGATGCCGCCTTGGGTGCTTGACCTGTTGTTGTTCTTTCACGAAAAGGCGCTTCATTGTTTTTTTTCGTAAAACCACTACACTCTGGACAAGGGCCAAGTTGCTTTCGGCCAGTTGGGACTTGCTTTCCATTTCAAATTAGCCCAATACCGTAGCTCGAGATTCCAAAGCCGTCGACGTCTTTGCCGACTTGGACGATCTCGTCTGCTGGCCATGCTTCCCCATCATTATTGGTCTCTGCCACTAGACTCTTTGGCGGTGTCGGATAACGCAATCTGATCCGCCCGTGATCCTGTCTCCTTGGTGCTTGTGTGGCACCTTTCATAACCATTCTCGAATCGGCAAAGTCAACGCTGCCTGCAGTTGGCAGTTTATTTCCCATACGACTGTGGCGCTGCAAAGTTTTCTTCATGGGCCGTTATATATGTTCCCCTCATCGACTCACCTGTAATTTGCTGTCTCCACTTCCTCCCAAGAAACGAGTAGTATACTTCTGCCTTCGAATCCTTGATGTCTACCACACCGATACTCACCGGCCAATCGCCTATACCGACCGATATAGCCAAAGTGTGCGTCGGCTTTGGTGTAGTAACTTCAGCCACTTCTGATGATGACCTCGTTCTTCCATAGCACTGGCCCCCTCGTGCGCCCGAGCCTTTTCTGTTGTCTGGTCGAATTGACGTTCTCAACCGCCCGCCCAGCTATTTGGTCCCATCATCAACTGGGCATTATATGGCGTCCTTTGCGTCCAGATCTGTACGGGTCTCGTCTTGCCTCGTGACTCTAACTATCCCATGGTTGACCCCACGGGCATTCGCAGACGTATACAGCTACAATTTCCCGCAAGATAAGCCTATAGTGAAAATTATAGGCGAGTACAGCAGATTTCTCCAATCCCTCAACAATCAAGTGACGGGATACTAGCGTACTTTACCTTTGTGATGGAGACCGTTCAAACGGCCTTGACTGGGGCCGATGTCTATCATTGGTTTGTTGAAGGATTCGGGAACATGGAACGCCTCGCGGAAGCACACTTCGCGCCCATTGACATAGCAATAATTCATGCAATCACTGCACCCGTCGTAAAGGGATATTTTTGCTTCCGGATCTGGACGTTGAGCAGAGGATCATCAAAGCTCTGCGTGGTCATCGCTTTGGTACATCACAGTGTCTTCTTTATCCAAACCTCCTGACTCTGGAACTTTACATCCAGCTTACAATAGGTTCAACAGTCGGGGCGACATGGGCTGGGATTGCGGCAAGCACTACACAACACTCCTTAAAAGCTCGACTACTAAAGCATGGTGTTAGGTTCTTTCATCTGGGAAGCTCATCGTGGTTCCGGGGACAACTCTATACGTATGTTTTAGACTTCCGTTCTGACCATCGCGGTGTTGATATGTTGCTGTATTAGTTATGGTCAATCTCGAGCGCATTATCGGACATTCTCATTACCATCGCAATGATGTTACTCGTATGTTATTCCTCCTCCCCTCCCTCTGAATCTTTTGAAACGCCTGGCTGATGATTTTGTAGCTAACACGGGCGCGTTCCGAGGGAGGTCGATTCTCTAATTTCGTGGCGTTACGCCTGGTGCGTCTCACCATCGAGACAAATGCCCTCACTAGTACGTGTTCCTCGGCAAACCTCATACGGATGTTTCGTCTCACCTCTGCTTGAGCTTGCGTGGCCATCGCCACCGTCGCGCTCTATGCTGGACTTCCCGTGGGTTGACTACTCGACGCGTCCTAATTCACCTTTTCTGACAGTTTTCTCTCCTCACAGCACAACATGTATTTCATGCTCCCGTACGCTTTTCTCTTCTACTTCCCCTTTCATTGCTGCTGATGTGGGCCTTAAGAGCTGAGATCGCCGGAAAATTGTGACTGACATTTGATATCTAACCGTATATGGCAAATGCTCACAATCGTTTCCAGATATACCAACACCCTCTTTGTGAGCCTCAACAACCGCATCTACTTTCGTGACCACCCTTCCTCTGGTGTTCATATTATGAGCGATTGTGTCGTGGAAGCCGAACAGTCTCATATTCGCTTTCCTCCGGTTGGGTCTGCCGCCCACACGACTCGGACCACACTGGATGACAGTTGCATTTCCCACACGATAGACCTGGAAAAGGGCAGCAGTGAGGCTGTCAGCGTTAGTTCGGGTCCAAGGTGATGGCGTTCTGCCATTACAGCTTCCATATGTTCCTGACAATTGCTCTTCAGCCATCCGAAATGACCTTCTTGGGCATCTTAGATGATGGAAGCGCCTGCCTGCGCTAATGAATGTGTGGTCATATTATATAAACGGACATCGTTGAACGGTGCTTTTGGGCTGATCCCTGGGTCCGTCCTCATCATTCAGAATGTCGTGCTACATCTACTTGCCCAGATTCTGACCATGTCCGTTTTGAATTGCCGGTATCAAGGCAAAGGCGAAGGCACCAGGGAGCGAAGAGAATGAATCTGGTGTGGGTGAACCGTCAGATGTCCCCGTGACACGCATTCAGTTTCTTGCATTGATACATGTGTAACTGAAACAGCTCCGTTGAAACGAAACCACTGGCACTTCACAAAACTCTTCCCGCGCGACTTTCGGGTCTTTCCTAGTCCCGCTGCAGATGCTACTTTGCGGTCCCCAATCCCTGTGCTATTGTCCACTGCCTTTGCAGTTTGCACTCCGGGCCCTCCGCGTCGGTAATTCAAAAGTCAAAACAAATATCATCAGATTTAAGGCCAGTAAATAAGCATGAGACTTTGATCTACGTCAAAAAAAATGGGAATGAGAGTCATTGCTGAGGTCGGTATTTGAATGGTCGTCGAGGTTGTCGTCTAGATTGCACTAAATCAACTGAAAGCCGGACTCCGCCATTTGAGTTCTTCCCACGCCTCGACCTTCCACGTACTCGGTACAGTACTTGGGCGCTTGGGCACTTGACCTGTTGTTGTTCCGTCACGAAAGATGCACCATTTTATTTGCTTGTTAGACAGCCCGTGGACTGATGCCAGGTTTTTTTCCGCCAGTCGAAACACTGGCAAGTCGCAGCGTGCAATGTTCATCGTTCGTTCATCGAGTGGCTGGAAGCTAACGGCATGCGACTGACGAACATGATTGCCCCCTTGCGCTCTTGGGCTTCTACTAATGTTTCGTGAGCATGATGATATGCCATTGGAAGTAAGGAAGGGTTCGCGTTCGGGATCTTGATTGCCGCTACGTATCTCCAGGCGCGCCTTGTTGCGGAGATGATTCGAGATTCGAGAGCTGATGCGAAGCCGTGGTAAGCTTCTTAACGTATTGCCATTTGATTGTCCCTGCCGCGTACATCATCTGAATTGTGTTGTGTGGTCCACCTATGCAACGCCCTGTGGCTCTATACGGACTGCAAAGTTCTTCTACGGGCACTTGCATGGATAAACCGTCAGTCGTGGTGGGAGATTCTGGAATGATGGCGTAGATTGTTCAGTTTAGTCGTCAGTGGGAACAAAAAAAAGATATTGTGTGCCTGCATTCTCGATCAGTTTTTCAATTGTGCCTCTGGTCGCTCTCATCACGCTCGAACTCTGGGCGCTTCGGCATCCCCTCAGGCGAATGATTGGAATAACGATTAATTTTTGACGTCCTTCTCGTACACCATCTTATCGCAAGCGCGACTGTGCGCCATCCGTAGAGGCCTTGGATCTCCGCGTTCAGCACGTGACGCACGTGAGATCGCAGGCCCAACTCAGAAGTTCTTCCCGCGCATTGACCCATGCCATGCAGACGTTTCCTTGACGCCCTCACGCGCGTTGCGCCCTCACCATCAGTCAGACATCTGGCCATCAGTCCATCAGGCTCCCGTGGCGTGATGCCACTGGGGTTTTTGACTTGACAGGTCATTGTTGTGTCTTCTCTTGTCAAACGAGTCGGACGGATGCCAACTTCAAGTTCTACCGGTTGTAACACTTGTGAAGTGTAGTACGGTATGTGGCTTATTGAATGACTGAAAGCCAACGGCATGGAACTGGTGAACAAGGCTTCTTCCTTGTGCTCTCGGGTCTCCATTTCCAATAATTTTTGATCCGATGATTATGCTGATGCAAATAAGGAAGTAACTTGCGCTCGCCACTAGCTGCTACGTATTTTCCAGTAGTACCCTTCATTGCGTCTGCGGTTCGAGTAATGGTGCACACGTGGTAGGCTTCGCAATTTTTTGCCCCTTTTGGTTGTCCAGTCCCTGCTCCGACTCTAGCAGCACAATTTGTTGGATTCATGCATGCGGTGCGGTGCTGGTCCTCTTGGACAACAACAAGCTACGGCGCTGCTCAGACCTTGAACTTTCATGGGCGCCTGCGTAGATGAGGCGTTGGTAAGCAAGGACCAATTCTGGACGGACAACGTTATCTGATCGTTTACTCTCACAGCTCGATGTTGAGGATTACTCAGACAAGAAGCAGCGAACTGCGAAAACTCCCATTTGAATTGTGGTGTGCCCCTTTCTCAATTATTCAAATCGGTCAGTGGGCACTTTGTTGCTACTGAGCTCTGCTCAGGCTCATTGAATATACGTCTTGTCTGCGTGCCAAAAGGCCACCTTGATCATCACCTATCGCCCCGAGTCTCGGCCACTTGAATCGACTCCTGGGGTTGCAAACGTTTCAAGGTGGCGTAACTGCCTTATGATGTGGTGCCTTTGTGGTTTTCTCGGGATCTTAAAATTTCCCGCCCGTGCCATTCGACTATTGGCGCCCAACTCTTATTGCCTGAAGCAGTCGGTGGTGCTGTAACGGAGATCATTTCACTGTCACAGCGTCAGCCATCAGGCGTCCGAGTCAACGCAGCAGAGCAGCAGAGAGCACGGTCTGGCAGGGCTAGTACTACGCTGGTCAACTTTGTCTGGCACCAGATTTGCACATGAGTACTCCAGCATGATGCCACCTGAGCTGCAGACTACAGACTGTTAACTACGGAGTCAGGAACGAGTTAGTGGATCCCATCAGTCGGCTGAGGGTGGGGGTGTGAAAAGACTTGAGCTGCAGTATCGGTGACTCGGTACACCCGGCTTTAGACTAAATACGGCAGCACGTATACCTTCATCATACTACTGTAGTACACAATCTGGCGCCAACCAGATAGACCTTTCCTGTGCCTTTCGCCTCGATGTTTGCAAAGATTGGGCAAGTACTACAGTCGGTAGTAAGCGAGATATCCCCCACGTGCTGTGCCACCAACAATACGAACTCCGCTGACTGCTGCGAATTCGGCCACTTGCGCGACGTGCCACGCTTACGACCCTGTCGACTTCAAAAAAGCTTCAAATTTCAACTGTTGATGCGTTGATGCACTGATGCCTCGGATGTATGAATGATCATACAGATTCGTAGTATCGCACACGAAAGAAACTTTCGCAATTGGTTTTTCGCACATGGACGGTTCAAGCTATATATATAAATGTTCCCCCTCACTGACTCACCCGGGTCACCCATAACTTTTGCTTTCTCCAATTTCCACTTTCCCCCAAAGAAACAAATAGTTTAGGTCTACCTCCGAGTCCTCAATGTCAGCCACGCCACTACCCACCGGTCCTTCGTCTATCCCTATCCCGCCCGATATAGCCCAAATGTGTGTCAACTCGACTTTGCTCTTAGTTGCCGCTGGTGATAACCCCATTTTCCCCTAGCACTGGCCCCCTTGTACGCACGAGCTCTTTCTGGTGTTTTGTCGAATTGGCGTTCTCAACCGCACGTCCAGCTCTTCGGTCCTATCGTCAACTGGGCATTATATGGCGTCCTTTGCGTCCAGGCCTGTACGAGTCTCGTCTCACCTCGTGACCCTAACTATCCCATGGTTGACCCCACTGACATTCGCAGACGTATACAGCTACAACTTCCCGCAAGACAAATCTATCGTGAAATTCATAGGCAAGTACAGGATATTTCTCCACCCTCTCGATAACTAAGTGACGAGGCACTAGCATACTTTGTCTTTGTGGTGGAGACCGTTCAGACAGCCCTGACTGGGGCCGATGTCTACTATTGGTTCGTACAAGGATTCGGAAACATGGAGCGCCTCGCGGAAGCGCACTTCGCCCCCATTGACATACCAATAATTCATGCAATCGTTGCACCCCTCGTCAAGGGATATTTCTGCTACCGGATCTGGACGTTGAACAAACGATTATTGAATCTTTGTTTCGTCATCGCTTTGGTAAGTGTACAGTGTCCTCTTCATCCAAATTTGACTCTCCTGACTTGGAACTTTGCATCCAGCTTACCATACTTTCATTAGTCGGGTCTGCATGGGGTGGAATTGCGGCAAGCACTACATAACACTCTTGAAAATCCTGACACCTAACGCACGGTGCTAGGTTCTTAGAACCGGGAAGTTCAGCGGGGTTTCGGGGAGAAGCCTATATGTACGTTTCAGGTTTCCGTTCCAGCCACATCAGCGCCGATTCTTTTTGCTGCGTTAGTTATGGTCAATCTCGAGCGCATTGTCGGACGTTCTCATTGCCATCGCGATGATGTTGCTGGTATGTGATGACTCCTCCCCTCCCCTTTGATCTTTTGACACGCCGAGCTAATGGTTTCTAAGTTAACACGGGCGCGTTGCGATGGAGGCCGATTCTCCAATTTCGTAATGGTACGCTTGGTACGTCTCACCATCGAAACAAATGCCCTCACTGGTACGTCTTCCTCGACCAACCCAGACGGATATTCATAATCTGACCCTTGCTTGAGCTGGCGTGGCAATCGCTACTGTCATACTCTATGCTGGACTCCCCGTAAGTTGAATACTGACTAGTCTCACTTCACCTCTTCTGACATTCTGCCTTCCACGCCGTTTACACAGCATCGTATATATTTCGTGTTTACGTACGTCTTGTCTTCGTACTTCGCATCTCATCCCTGCTGATATGGGCTTGAAGAACTGGGATCGTTGGAAAATTGTGACTGACATTTTGAAACATAACCGTATGTGGAAAATTCTCACAAGAGTTCACAGGTATACCAACACTCTCTTCGTGAGTCTCAACAACCGCATCTACTTTCGTGACCACCTCCCCTCGGGCGTCCAAATCACGAGCGATCCCGTCGTGGGATCCGACCAGTCTCCCCGTCACTTCACTCCAGTTGTGTCGACCACCCGCACGACCACACGGGATGACAATTACGCGCTCAAAACCATCTCCCACACGATAGACTTGGAAACAGGAAAAAGCGACACTGTCAGCATAAGTTCAGACCCAAGGTGCCGGCATTCTGTCACTGCAGGTGCCATGCGTTTCTGAGAATGCCTTACTCTCCAGCCATCCGACATGATGTCCTTGGGAGTCCTAGATGAGGGTACCGCCTGCCTGGATCGTGGAATGGGTGATCACACCGAAGAAGCTATTTTGGATACCTCGGGTCTTGTCCCATGTTCGACTACTGAATTTACTGAACTTATTGTGTAAATTGACATCGAGCCGTGGAACCTTGATCTCAAGTCTGTCTTTTTTGGAGGTAAACATTCGGTTCCTTCTTGCAGATTAGCTGTTTTCGCTTCAAATCTGCTGTCTACAACTTTTCTGCGCTAATTAGGGGCGCTGCAGGCTGCACTACGGCCCGGATCTTCGGAAGACCCTCATCAATCCCATGTCCAAACTACAAAGATTCCCTCGTTTTTCCTGATCCGAACGCATGGGATTTTCCTTCAGGGCGGCACTTTTCAGCGCCAGTCACCCGGATCAAAAGCCAGTGATGCGGGACAGTATCTCCGGGACTTGCCACAGCCGGGGAATGGGCGCTCATAACTATAACAGTGAATTATGTTCAGTCCTCGAGCTCTTAGGTACATTTCTCTTGGGACACCGCGGCTCCCCGACAGAACTCTGGAAAGTCCAGGAGCCGGGTGACTTGGATGCACGTTGGGGCTGGGCTAGTTCTGAGGATCTGATCCGAGTCGTACCTAACATGGGCACTCTTTACGAAGAGAGAGAACAAGCTTTGCCCACAGTTTCCGCTGAACCCCGACCATACATGTGATCCCTCTCGAGCGCTTCGCCTTCCGCGTCAGGGGTGGCCACGGAGATAGTTCAACACTAAGGCTGATACCAGGGCAGATCTTCTCCTTCCCGTCCCACAGTGCTAGTGGCCAACAACGGTGTTCTCGCTCATACGACGTTCATACAACACATTAGACGCGTCATCCCAGTACATGATGAAGCACGCGTCATCTTACGAAATGTTATACACACTGCAGTCTGGCGCCAGGTCATAGATCCAGGCTCACAGTCACAAGAGGTATCTACGTATACATCGAAGATTGGGTGGCAGTGGGGCCTTGATGACGGCGAGGCTAGGCTGAGTAGTGGCCATCTGCAGGCCGTGATGGGCAGAGATGTTGAGGACGCCGGGACGAGCGACGTTGGCCTGGATGCTGATGCAGTTCATTGTCTTGTCATGATGGACCCAGTGGCTGGAGAAGCGGGGCTGTGCGAAATCGAGAGCCCAACTGAAGGAGAGGCGGCGACAGCTGGAAGAGGGATTAAACTGTATCGGGGAGCAACGAGTGGTTCAGGTTCGAACCGTTCGATGGGTGTACCCTGGATTGTATTAACCAGCATGCATTTACGCATGTGTAACCTTCCATGTATGGCCCGTACTACTTCATCAAATCTCTGGTCCTGAGCCATAAGCTCCCACCGGGGCTTGTCCCCATATCGCCACTAGAAGGGACGTACATCCTGCAATTGGTACCTGCCTGCCAGTGGCCGCCCGCTGGATAGCTCTGCCCAATTACAATTTTGCAGGAAGGCGTGGCTGGCGGGATTTGAATCGTACCCTTCTGATACCACCTCGTCTAGAAGTTATCTACATTGAATGCTCGTCATCTGAAAGCGCATGTGGCACAGAGCTACAACTTGCCATATATATGATATAGACCATGTGTTCTTCGGGTCCATCATCCCCTTCTGCGCAGCGAGAAGCGCACATCATCACATTCTTGTGATCCACTATCACGACGGGTGGGTCAGGTATATTTTGCATTGTACCGACGTACCGCTGAACACCCAAATAGGTCAACTTGAAAGCCGGCTATGAGTTCACATGCCGGTTCTCGTCGCTAGAGTTTGGGGCTATCGTAGGCGAGGTGGTGCAGCACGCGAGGAATTAAAGGCGGCCCAGTAGGGGTAGACATGGTCGTTCGACTCGGAAGTCTGTCGCTGTCGTCCGAGTCGCGTTTGCACGTGATCCGCTTCGTCTACCCCTCGATTGTTGGCCGAATATTATATCCTGCCATCTGCACGTGACACTGCAGTGTTTCAATCTCGGCCTCTCACCCAAATCTCCAATCTAGCCTTAGGAAAACGGACATTTCCCAACACTGCGACGCCTTCACCATCTGTCTATTAGGCTCCTGTGGCGTAACGCTGCATCTGCGTTTGACTAGCTTGACTAGCTGTTTTGCTACGGGAGAGAACTCCGTTTTATTTTGAGCAATTACTACGTACTTGAAAGTAAAATGCGGGCGCGATTTCACCACCCAGCTGTCAAGAGACACATCGCACACCAAATTTGTGACGGATAATGTTGGCAACCATTCCAGAAATTTCACCATTCCCATGCGCTTGTGCTCTTTCCAGATGACCGACGTTAGTTCTCATTTGACAAGGCAAGATCGTAGTGATTTATACTGGAGCGATACGTGTAATCTCCTTGCGCCCGCAGCTCAGGGCCGACAGTTGCTCAGTTGAGAGCCGACCTACAACGTATCGTTGGCCAATTGCCAATTGAATTATTTTCTTCCATTACCTTTGATGATTGGTTCGATTTACCGAGGACGGACGACTCACGGACCTCGGGTGAACATCAAAACGTTAACTTGTCGTATTCGACGACAGCCCTACCGTGACACTAGAGCTACTTGTGCGCCACAGGAGCTCTTGCAATCAGGCTCACTCTCATCCTAAAAATTGTTTTTTTTTTCAGGGACATTATACATGTCCTCTCGCCCGCTTGCCATCCCCCACCGCGAGAAACGAGTATTCTATGTCTGCCTCCTTGACATCTGCTAGACCGGTAACCACCGGTCTATCGCCAATCCCCTCCGATATAGCCCAAATGTACGTCAACTTTAGCATTGCCTTTGATAATGACCTCATCCTTCCCTAGCACTGGCCCCCTTGTGCGCTAGAGCTCTTTCCGGTGTTTAGTTGACTGACGTTCTCAACCGCACAAACAGCTCTTCGGTCCTCTAGTCAACTGGACATTATATGGCATCCTTTTTGTCCAGACCTGTACGACTCTTGTCTCATGACCTCGGCTATCCCGCCATTGACCCCCACTTATAGATGTGTACAGCTACAACTTCCCGGACGACAAACCTATTGTGAAATTTCTGGGCAAGTACCAAAGATCCTTTCACCATTTCAAGTACCAATGCGCACTGCATAGCATACTTCGCTTTTCTGCTGGAAACCGTTCAAACAGCCTTTAATGGGGCCGATGTCTACTTTTGGTTCATAGAAGGATTCGGAAATATAGAAAGACTCAATGACTCTCATTTCGCTGGCATCGACATACCTATATACCATGGTATTATTGCATTCATCGTCCAAGGGTATTTCTGCTACCGGATCTGGACGTTGAAGCAACGATCATCGAAGCTCTGTATAGTCATTGCATTGGTAAGTGTGCAATGTCCTCTGTATCCGAATCTCCTGACTCGGGGCCTTGCATCAAGCTGACAATACTTCAATTGGTCGGGTCGACATGGGGCGGGATCGAGGTAAGCACGGCACGACACTCTTGGGACGCCTGACACCTAAAACCTAGTATTAGTCCATGATAAACAGGAAGTATGTGGTTTCGAGGGCAGCGCTCTTTGTATGTCTCAGGCTTCTGTTTCGATCACCGTTGCGTTGATACCTGCTGCGTTAGTTATGGTCAATCCCAAGCGCATTGGCAGACATTCTCATTGCCATTGCCATGACCCTTATTGTATGTGATCGCTCCTCCTTCCAAGTCCCTCCCTTGTTAGACATTTTGACGCGTCGGGCTGATGTTTCTGTAGCTGACGCAAACACGGCGTGAGGCGGGTCGATACTCTGGTTTCGTAATGTTACGTTTGGTACGGCTCACTATTGAGACAAATGCCCTCACTGGTATGCTTTCTTGAAACGATCCCATACGGACGTTCATCTAACCCGTGTTTGAGCTACGGTGGCTCTTTGTTCTTTCATACTTTATGTCGCCTTCCCCGTAGGTCGAATACTGACCCCCCTCAGGCTCATTTCATCTCTTCTGACATTTTTCCTCCCACACAGGACAGAATATATTACTTGTTTACGTACGGTTTGTCCTCTATTTCGTCTCTCGCTCCTGCTGATATGAGCTAAAGATCTGGGATCATCGGAAAAATGTAATTGATACCGTGACATTGAACGCAACTGAATGGGCAGATGCTTAAAAAGTTCCAGATATTCCAATACCCTCTTGGTGAGCCTCAACAATCGCATATACTTCCGTAACCGCCCTGGCACGGAATTCCATGTGAATACCGATCAGCTCGTGGAGTTCAACTGCTCTCCTCGTTCAGCGATAGTGTCACATCACATCACTCCAGTCGGCTCACAAGCCCGCATGGCTACGTCGGGTGGCGATCACGAGCTCAACACCATTTCCCACACGATAGACCTGGAACAGAGCAGCAAAGTTGATAGTGTCAGCATTAGTTCGGATCCAAGGTGAAGCATTTCTGCAATTAAGGCTCCCATCGCTCTTCTGAAAAGCCTTTTCCCTCTCCAGCCATTCGAAGGCGGGTCTCAGGTGATTCCGGTGGTGTCCGCCCGTGTCGAGGAACGGGTCTGCCTTGTGTTGGGATTAACATTCGGTTACCGGGCCTTCGTCTGGTGGATTGGCTGTATCCGCTTTGATTTCTGCAATCTCTAATATACTGCTGTTCTTCTGAAGGCCCTCCCATCTCTTTCATAACCCAGTCACAACGTTTCTCATGTCTTCGGTACCCTTGTGCATAGAATATTGTCTCCTTAGGGCGATCCACGCGAGTCACAGTTGCCTAGTTTAACTTCAAAGATGCCATGCGCAACTATCACGCTGGGGGCCCGGGCAGTCGAGAATATGAGGTATTTTTCGGGGGAAAATGTTTGAGTAGGTCGCCGCGAGAGATCTTAGCCTAATGCAAGATTGCCTGCGAGAGGACTACCGGACATGCCGCTGTTGGCACTACAGAATGTTGGTGGGTGAGGCTGCGCAGCAGTCAGGTCAATTCGAAGCGAATATTACCAGAATCTGGGCCCGTAGTATTGAATCCCAGAAAACCCCGCACAAGTTACAGTAAAACTGGAGCAAACGACTTGGTCATTCTCGTGCAGTAAGAGCACCCTTCCCGGTGGTACCGGGGCAGGAACGCATAGGTGTGTACAAGATCCACGTTGCGTTGTCAAGCCCAGAAATCATCACCACTGATAGGACCAGCATATAGATATTACACGATACTTTGTTGTCGATGAATGCCATTGTAAATGAAGACCGTGACTTTGCTGGCAGTAAGGCATGAGAACTATCTGGTCAGGGGATGGTCCAACGTTCGTCAGGAAAAATACGTTTAACACGTGATCGAGTGATCTTTACACACGGTAGTCGAACCCGAACCCGAACTGAACCACCATGGTATTCCCACACCAGGCAGGTGAGCGACACATCGCTTGATGTCACCCCTCCGAATACACACAATATCCAAAGCCATACCAGCTACTGCCCACACACTATGGGCCACGAAAATGTTCGTGCATGCTACTACATGTACACCGTTCGGTCCGTTCCCACACAACGTAAATTCAAGAATGTCCTAATGTACCATCACGCCCATCGGTGGACACCACACCACACATAATCAAAAACCACACGAATGGCTCCGGAACCAACGCGAGACCCACCGAAGACGAGACTTCGACCACGAAACTCCGAAACTAGATACACCAATGTAAGGTTTTAGGGGGTATGAGTACACTGCACCTTCACGTAGTACCGAATACACCAACCCCCTATCGGGGATGTGTGTTTTTTCCCTCGGACCTAGGTCTGCCTCCCGCGCTAAGTGGGGCTGATTTACTTTTCAAAAAAATATTTATACGTCGCCGTTTAGTCAGACGTCGACCCCGATCCAGACGTCACAATTCTTTGGGCGTCTCGACTTTTCTGATTCTGAAAACCCACGCACATCGGAACCCGTGATGCCCTGGTCTTCATCCCAATATAACATGTCCAGACAATCTGGCCCAGGAAGAACTGACCTTCCCTAATGCAGCAGCGCCATCACGGTCTGTCCATTAACTCTATTTTGCTCTGGCACTCGGCCGCCTGCGTTTGGCTTGGTGCTGTTGTGTCGCGTGCGATGCGGCAGATGCTCCATGTCAACCATGTTGTCTTTGGAGAAATTCTACATCCCATTCGTACTTGATGATGGTATGTGACTGCTTTTCTATTCGCATAAAGACTTTTCTCGTGCTCCCAGGTTCTTCTGCAAGTAACCGGCGTTTATCGTTTGCGCCCAAGAAATATTGGCTGCCCACATAGGATGAAGATTACATGCCGCAGTGACGAAAATTATATTTTCTTCCATTTCTCTCGTCAAAAAACTCCTCAGACGACTGACGCCAAATTCTGCTAGTTGAAACATCTGCCAAGTGTGGAATGCTATTTTGGCTCTCAGATTCGTGATCAGATGATATGACATTCAAATACGTGTTCGTGACTGGTTGCCTCATATATCTCTTTGCGCCTCGTTGCGCATGGTTTGAGTACGGGGCCCGACCTCCCCGTACTGCGCTTCTTGACGTCTTGTTCTTTGTTTGTCCCTGAAACCGTCCCAGAGACCGACCAATATATGCTTTGCCGCATGAATGTATACTCGACAAGGCGTGTCCTCCTGGACAATTTGCGGCGTTATTCAGACTACGACTTTTACAGGCGTCACGTAAATGAGGCTTCGTTTTTGGAAAGTACGTAATGATCAATTTATCAATTTATGTTTATCATTTCGACCGCAGCTCAGCTGAGATTAACGAAATTGCAAAGATTCGCAAGTGAATAGGTGTGTGCAGTTATTCGAATTGATCCGTTGGCATAAAAGTCAAGGTATTACATGTCTGCAGTCCCAAGATTAGGATCGTGCTTTGGATTGCTGCCCGTGGAAGTATTTGCGCGTGCAGCCAATTGATCTCATCGGCGTGGCTTTGCCGGTCAATTGAATTGTTCTGTCCTGTCTGTGCGATTTCCGGTCTTCTGAGGATTCAAAAAGCTCGGGTGCCCTCAATCGACCCTGCCAACTCTTATTTCCCGGGCCGATGGCAGTGCTACAAATAGTAACGAGCAAACGCATTATAAACCGATCTGTTGGTTCGATGTTAAGCGAATCTCAACCCAGCCATACGGCGAGCGTTTACACCGAGTCGCCTCCCAAGGGGCCATTCTGACCATAGGGGGTGGCCTTGGAACAAAAGTGACAATATAGAGACTTTATTATCTGATCGTCACAACTCTAAATGAGTTAACGAGGAATTGAGCCCAGTCGTATAGTGGTCGCATCAATTATAAGAGACGCGAACCACGTGCCATGTGGTAGGCTAATTGTTTCATCAGGTATGGCAATTGCCAATTCTCCCCCTCGTAACACAACCAGAAGTCTATCACAAAAAATTTGAAAGTGCCAAAAGGTACCAGGGCTTGCGCCTCAATTTTCGTTGTCATTGGGTGGTGAGCGAGATTCGGACTGACCAAAAGAGCGGAGGGGTTTGTCGGCTATCCTAGGAAGTTGCAGCAATTCCAGCTTTTCTGATACAGTCAAAGACTAAGAACCACGGCCTTGTCTGCGTCGAGGAGGAGGAGGACAGCTTCGGGACCTCGGATCGGCCTCAAACCGTCGATTTTATTCACCCAACAACGATGGCCCGGTAGCCCGTTCCAGAGATTCACCAGATCTTGCCGATCGGCCTGGCGCGCTGCGCTTTGACCCTGCAAATTTGCAGTTGGCTTTTTCATGGGCCGTTCGTTATAAATGCGTCCTCGCTCACTCAAGTACTTTGCTGTCTCATCAACCCCGCGAGAAACGAGTAGCTTATGTCCGCCTCTTTGACGGCCGCGACACCTATTCCCACCGGTTCATCGTCTATCCCCGACGATATTGCCCATATGTACGCCAACTTTGGCATCGTCTTTGATGATAAGTCATAACCTGATTCTCCCTTAGCACTGGACCCCTTGTACGTGGTGTTTAGTTGACTAATGTTCTCAAATCTCAACCGTACGCCCAGCTCTTCGGTCCTCTAGTTAGCTGGACATTATATGGCATCCTTTGTGTCCAGACCTGTACGTGTCTCAATCTTGTCTCGTAAACCCAGTACTCCCAGTGATCCCCACTTGCAGATGTGTACAGTTACAACTTCCCAAATGATAGGCCCTTGCTTAAATGCCTAGGCGAGTACAGGTGATCCTTCCACTGTCTCGATCAAGTGACGAGGCAAGCACTCTACTTAGCATACTTTACCTTTCTGCTGGAGACCGTTCAAACGGCCTTGGCTGGGGCCGACGTCTACTATTGGTTTATAGAGGGATTTGGAAACATGGAACGCCTCAGCGACTCTCATTTCGCTCCTATTGACGTACCAATATTCCATGGAATCATGGCATTTGTCGTCCAGGCATATTTCTGCTACCGGATCTGGACCTTAAACAGACGATCATCGAAGCTCTGCGTCGTCATCGCTTTGGTGCGTATAAAATTACCTCTTTATCTAAACGCCCTAACCACGGGTTATGCATCAAGCTTACAATAGTTCAATCGGTCGGGTCGTTCTGGGGCGGGATCAAGGCAAGCACGAAGCAATACTTTTAAGAAGCCTAACCCCTTGACACATAGCATTAGTCTCTTATTGGCGGGAAATATGCGGTCTCGAGGGTAGCCCTTTATGTAGGTGTCAGGCTTCTGTTTCTGTCACAGCAACGTTTATACTCTGTTGCGTTAGTTATGGTCAATCCCATGCGCATTGGCAGACATCCTCATTGCCGTGACAATGACGCTGCTTGTATGTGATCTCTCGTCTCCTCTTCATTTGATGCGCCAGGCTGATGTTTCCATAGTTAACAAGGACGCGAAGTCAATTCTCTAGTTTCGTTGCGGTACGCTTGGTGCGTCTAACCATCGAAACAAATGCGCTCACTGGTACGTCTTCCTCGTCATACCCCATGCAGACGCTTATCTCACCCTTGCTTGAGCTGGCGTGGCTATTGCCTCATTCATACTCTATACCGCCTTCCCCGTAGGTCGAATACTGACCCATCTCATACCGTATCTTTTGACATGTTAACTTCTGCACAGAATAACATATACTACGTGCTCACGTATGTTTCTCTTTCTATTTCTCCTCTCGCTTCTGCTGATATGAGCTTAAGAGCTGGGATCATCGGAAAGATGTATGTGATTCGCCAAATTCATCAGAATGGGCAAATTCTTACAAGAACTCCAGATACTCCAATACCCTCTTAGTGAGCCTCAACAATCGCATCTACTTTCGTGACCACCCTCCCCCGGGGGTCCATGTCGATTCAAGTCAGGTTGTGGACTCCGACCCGTCTCGTGGTTCAGCAATAGCATCATTTCACTTCAGCCCAGCTAGGCCACATGCCCATGGGACCATACCGGACGATAGTTACAAGCTCAACACCATTACCCACACGATCGACCTGGAAAATGGTGGCAAAGGCGACGCCGTCAGCATTAATTCCAGTCCAAGGTACCAGCGTTTTTCCATTACAGCTACCATGCAGCTCTGAAAAGCCTTCCTCAGGTTCTCTATCCATTCGAAATGAGGCTGTATTACCCTGTAAGACATTGTAGCTGAGGGTACTAGCGCCTGCCTGGTCGAGGAAAGGGTTTCGTCACCAAAGTGGCGTTGATGTTATTCATATTCAGGGGTCTCGTCCTGTGTTTGATTATTGAACTTCTTATGTAAACTGACCTCCGTTGAATCACTGCTCTCGAGTCTGCACTGTCTTCGGAAAACATACGTTTCCTTCATCTTGTGGATCCCGTGACTCGCTGCTGTGCTGACTCTGCTGATCAGGGGGGAGTGCTTTAGAGCACACTGTAGCGTTTTGAACGCCCTCTCATCGCCGTCACGTCCAGGTCACGAATATTTCCTTGTCTCTCCGATCTTCGCGCCTGCGGTATTTCTATCTGCGCGACTCTCACCTGGACCGGTGTCGCCCCGATCTGAGGGATCTGATGATGCGGCAGTTGACACCCGGGAGTAAGCATACATAACTATTATAGTGAATTACGCTCTGCGCTCGAGCTCTGAGATCTACTGTGCGTGTGCCATCCTGGGGCCCCGCCTCCCCGAGAGAACTCTGGAAAGTTACAAATTCGAGTTATCGGTGTGCGCATTGGGACTGGGCTAGCTCTGAGGGGCTGTACTATTTTATACTGGGATGCATGCCATGGGCAGGGACAAGTTTGTCCGACGTACAGCGGCCGATCCCTGATCCCGTACCGTTCAGTGTAACAGCATTCTCGGCCGAGTGATCTCCCTCGAGCGCTTCGCCTTCTGTTCTCCCGTTCACGCGACAGTTTGCTACGCAGTTCCAAACGTTGGTGCGAATCGGGGGTATCAGCGTAAATATCCTCTGTTCCTCCCACAGTGGCCAGCATACAGTTGGTGGGCTATTGAGGCATGCCTTTGCACTCATACAACATGGCGTGTACAAGTCGATGTCCCCCAAAATGGCGTAGGGCTTGTTTTTTTTTTGTTCTATTCACTGTAATTAGCTGGGTCAGGCGACGAAACGAAGTCACTTGAGATATATATGCATCGAAGGTCGTGATGATACTAGTAGGTGCATGAGACAAGTAATGCTCGGAGAGGAGGTCCGCCCGAGAGATATTGTCCTGGATGCTGGCAATCCAGTTTTTCATTTGTCACCATGCTGGACTTACCCGCGACAG
>Ga0137394_10001040_pt1 | contig 19978 bp, 23 predicted proteins | sample czobulk116metaG_FD_108278 | JGI IMG/M metagenome (GOLD analysis project Ga0137394, IMG submission 108278) | Vadose zone soil microbial communities from Angelo Coast Range Reserve, California, USA - czobulk1.16 metaG | ecosystem: Environmental > Terrestrial > Soil > Vadose zone | place: USA...
CATGTTTACTTATTCATGCTTTTTCTGCTTTTTCTGCTTGTGGCAAGCAAAAAAAGTAAATTCTTGAAAAGCATCACTTGCTTGGGAAAAGCAATCCCTTGTACTTTTTACATACTTTTTTTTCCTTTTTACAAATCAACCTATTTTTTGTGCAAATTGGACTGCATGTCACATCTACTTTTCCTTTATCAATTATACTTTCTGTATTTGTTTTACTTTTTCTACTTGTGCAAACAGTCTACTTGCATGATGTGCCTGGCAAGCACTTTGGCAAGTACAGGGGATTACTTTTTCTACTTTTTTTGCAAAAAAGTACAAAAAGCAACAAAAAAGCATTGATAAGTAAACCCAAGGTTTTCCTGATGTGCTAAGCAATGCGGGTGCGGAGAAACCCAACTGCCCACTTTGTGAATATGCGCCATGTTCTCTTTTTAAGCGTTCAGTCGCTGCTACACTTCCTGATACAGTACAGACGGGATGGGAAAAGGAGAGATAGCGAAAGTGCGCACCTTGTCGGATCGGTGCCCTTTCTTGTCTGAGTTCTTGCACAAACTCTCCAACGCGCCGCTCGTTGTCGATCCCGATGCCCGTGCCCGCCACGCGGCTTCGTGGATGAGCCAGGTCTCGAACTCGTCCATGGTCACGTTTTACCTGCTCGTTGAAGAGCATGATTACCACTGCGTCGGTTTTATCCATGGCGCGTATGAGACGGAAGAAGGAATGGGTCTTAAAGGGAAAACGGTTGGAAGCGAGGGCGAGTACTGAGTATGTGAAGGCAAAGGATCTAGGGTTATGAGTGGCACATAATCGACTCTGACCCTTGACATCGACATCTTTCTTGATCTACCCTCCCGTGCGTGGTTCATCCCGGCGCCGTATGTCGGGTGAAAAGACTAGATCAGCTACTAGTATTTGAGTGGAATGGCCAGAGACTGCTGCTTCCGTCATGCTGTAGAACTGTTTCGGCCTGAGGAGCTAACTGGTCGGTCTTCCGGCGGCCTTCGTCCAGGCTCTGGGGGAGAGAGAGACGTACATAAGGTGCCCCGCCCGTGGTAGCGAAGCATCCACGAATGTTCCAAAAAAATACATTCCCGCAGGCCCAAATCCCCCAGACACACTAGTACCTGCACCGAGAATCAGTCTACCCGATTCCGAAAACCTGAAAGAGAACACAATACGTCAGAGACGACGGTGGAAAGTGGAAAACACCCCAGGCAACCGACCGGTCATGACTCAGGCTTAGTCTCGTAGTTGGCCGGCCATGAAAAAGCAAAACCTGATAGAAGGGAAAACTCGCGCGCGACACGTAAACGGAGGGCACATCGAGCGAGTCACTGGCCGAGCTTCTTCTTCACGCTTTACGCATGGATTCACCCATCCGCTGGCATCTACCGCATGCCGCCGGGTGTTTTCTCGATTGATTCTCGACGTCCCGCTTCAAGTTAGTAGTACATGTACTCCGTTGTCCATTGAGGGACCTGCAGTGGTAGTGTTAGCTATTCCGTTCGTCGAACGACGCGCGCGTCATGTCCAATGGACGGGTGGATCACTAGAGTACCAGAGAACGCGTGGAACAGCGAAGCTATGGCATGTAGCATGCGTTGTGCAGAATGGGGGAAGTGGCGGGTCTCAATTTAATTTAACCGCAACCACGTGAGACGGTCTTCGCTCCCCAAAAACTCGACCCCGCTCGACCATCAAATTGATGAAAGCTACAGTAGTACGACCAATTTGCCATTGGGAACATCTACTACTATGTCACAAGATATGCGGGGTAATTGACAACAAACAGATTTTTGCTTGAAATAACTGCAGCCACCGTACCACTCCAGATTATTATACGTAACAAGAAATGACAGAGGGGTATGTGGGGCCCCAGAAATGGGCGTTCATGCTGAACGCGTGACTTGTTTCGGCAGGCACAGGCGCCTAGAGTTTATGAGGCCGAGTCGGCCAGTGCGCCCACGGTGACCTCGTGATGAGGGATAATGATGCATTTGTCATCCGGCGTGCCAACGACCGTCGTACTGGGACACGGGGACACCAGAACAGGACAACAGATGCTCATGAGCGCGCTGATCATGAGGTTAACGGACATACCTAGGACTATGATCCTTGGCGCCAGGGATACAGGTAGGCTGTGGGGGCGCGGTTGGCGCGCTCGACGTTGTCACAGGCAGTGCTTCTCTTATGCGTGTACCGTCAGGCGCGACGCCGCATGCCCTGTCGGTCAAGCACCGCATCAGCATCACACATTCGCCTTTTTGGAAATCGGGGAAGAAAAAGGAAGTGAAGTAAATCATACTTGATGATCTGGTTCCAATACGTCTCATGGTCAAACTCGTACTCATAGTCTCCGCCAAAGTCCGCGTCAAGCTGTTCGCGGGGTACGAGTTCGAACAGGTCCGGGTTGAAGCGCATCTTTTCGCGTGTGACGGGATCGAGGAAGGGCGCGATGCCCTTATAGAAGAAGGAGAGGATCGTGGGGAGGTTTACGACGATCGCGCGGCCGAGGGTCTCGACGTAGTGATACTGCAGGATCGTGAGCACTTTACGTGCCACGGAAATGGAAGGATTCGTGCGCAGCGTCGTGCTCTTGTAGTCAACGATGATCATCAGTGACTCCTGGCCAGGAAGCATCAAGTCTTTTGCGCGTTCTCTAGAAGTGGCATTAATGTTGTGAATTTTGCGATGTGTCAGCAAGTCTTTGTCAGATCAAAGGAAGAAGCTGCAGGGACGTACAGGATATATACGAGATGCCGAAGCTGACGTGGAGACGTTTCCGTATTTTCGCGTCCGGGACGCATGTAGATAATCGGCCGGCCATCCACATCAAAACCCGTCAGAATACTGTCCATCGTAACATGACGTCAAAAAATGCAGAGAAGGATAAAGACCGGTCCTCTAATTGTGCGCGCACGTCGGCGCGACAGAGAAGAGTAGTAGGGGTAGGGAAGGGAAGCACAGACTCACATCTTCCCCGTCGCAGCCTCGATCTTGACCTCGTCTGGTGGGATGAGCTCCGGCTGGAACTCGCGGCGCCACTCGATGGTGCCTTTGATGCGCTTGCGCGCATCTTCGAGTTTCCACTTGGATGCGCGCATGTAGCGTGCGACGGTGTCTGGCCTATCAAGCCAGCGGCGCTCCCATGGCGCATAGGGATCATCATCGGGGAGGCGAAGCGAGTAGGCATACTAAAAACAACAAAAGGGAATATGAGATTTGGGGGGGGAGGGCTTCAAAGATGAAACCGACGGCGGGGTGAACGTGGTTGCCGAGGACGCACCTCGCGTAGGGCACGCAACTTCTCCTTCTGCGCATCATCGTACACAAACACAGGCTTCACGACAGTCCCTGGCGCGGGGCTCATGAGCAACTCGGTGGTCTTGACCATGGCTGTGCGAGAGATATACGACGATAAAAGGGAAACGCGACCTTGCGGGGTTAGGTATGGTGATAAAAGAAAGGATGACACTGCTAAGCCACCTGCCCGCGAGGAGGCGGGTGGGTCTTTTACGGGAGCGGCATTGATTGATGGAGTGTTTGACAAAGATTTTGACAAAGAATTCTTGGCAAGCCTGGTCCCGATTGACCCTCCGTCCCGAGCCGACTGGTCGTCGTAATCCGAGCTTGTAGGACATAAGGACAGTACCACTTGAACACGTAAGCCTAAATTCGATGGGCGAGCGGGTGACGGGTCCGGCGGTCCGGCTTTGAGTCACTTTTATCGAAATCAACATTCTCACCATAGCACGGCATGCATTTAATGTACACGGTCGATGACCAAGGCAATAGGGTCTACACTCTCAAAGTACGTATACCTTTTCTCACCGTAGCGATTGAAAGCTGACATGTATTAGAAAGTCACCGTTGCGGGGAAAATTACCAAGTCTGCCCATCCTGGTGCGCCACCCTTCGGCTTCATATTTTGTATCTGGACTAAATCCCGCTCTTTGGAAATAGCGAGGTTCTCGCCAGATGATAAGTTCTCGCGTCACCGAGTGACCATAAAAAAGCGTCATGGCATCCTTTTGACGCAGCTCCCGGCCAAACCTATGTAAGAAGATTCAGCAGTTTCCTATGGTCCTTCGGGTCTTGGATTTTGGGGCGAGACTGGGTGTAACCCAGGAAAGGGGTGGTGGATACAGACGCAAAGGCCGCAAGGCAGCTTTGCATGAGGGGTAGTGGTACGTGCATGTACGGAAGTTATCTTGCTGTATCAAGTTTCTTCCGCGCCGCACATAGGCCCGATCTGAGGATCCCGAGCGTGCCAATCTGTCGAGTTTGCGAACATGCTAGTGTCTGAGAGAGCTGCGTATTGTTCTTGGATACGCCTTAACCTTGTTTGAGTCCCTGTTTTATTGCGTCCCCTGAGTTAAGGTTGATACGATGCCAATCCAGCGGTTGCGGTCCAGTCTCATTTTTATTGTGATTTTCTGACTGACGATGTTGTGCTGCAACTGGATGATCCCGCATCGCAGTGAAGTATCCGTGCCCAGTCTTATTACTGCAGTTGGGTAACATCGACACCAACTAAAGACTGCTACGGACAGAGACGTCCCACATGATTCCACTCTTTCAAACATTTCGTTCATGCGTGGCGTAACATGCAAGCAAAACACTTCCGTCGCAATCTGACAGTAGTCTGACCTTGCCCAGGAAAAGCATTCGGCCTTCTGTCACCGTACTGTATTCCGTGCGACAAGAGGCGCAAAGGTGAGTGCAGTGGCATGTGTTCGGTGACATGTCTCCTGAAAAGCTGTCTCTGACCATGCGTTCCCTGCATGCCGTCCGATTCTCACCAAAACACGTGTACCCCTCGATGAATCGGCCCTTGGTGCGCACGACGGCGGAAAGAAATCAGGTCATTTTCATATGAGCTCACCGTTTAGGAAACGTCCCGAGCCAACGTCCTGAACACCCCCAGCATCGTTTTCCCACACCGGCAGTGAGACAGCGGATATGCGCGCTCATTTCATGTGATAAGAGTGCAGAAGGCCGAGGGACGCCGCGGAAGTCAGGGTTTCGATGCGACATCAATTTCCGGCGCGGGCGGGGAGAATGATACCTTTGTATCACTCTGGCGATGAGCCTAAACAGCTTATCATGAGCCACAAAAATAAATGCAGAAGCTTCCCGCCCGTTCGACGTCACAGATAACGAAGGTGATGAGACCCCCGCCCTGGGAGTAGAGGGTGACGCACCCTGCCATGAGGCAAAACTCTATTCGGTCGGGGGAGTCATCATCTGTTCTGATGGTGTGATGCACTGATGCGGGTGCTTGCGTCGAGAATGCCACCTTGCCACCGTGCTAGGGTCCTTATACGACGGAACCAGGTCGGGGACAATGGGCTAGATGTTCTCGACGGAGCGCTCGTTGTGTGCAAGTGGACAAACAAGGGGAGATGGACAATTGTCAGGTTTCCATCTGTGTCTGCGAATTATATTTACGTATGGGGAATACAAAAGTGGGAGGGCGTGAGATCTGGCCAGACGAGGAGCGGTGCAAGTTCCTGACAGACGCAACACATCGCTCCAGTTATAATTATTTAATCTTTTCCCTTTCTTCTCGACTCACCCACTCATCCTTCGCTCCTTGCCCTCTTTATCGTCCTCCGCACAAGGATATACAATTGGCCCCATTCCCGCGATCGAAGCGCGAGCCTCAAGGCCTTAGCTGCCGTCTCTCCAAGACTCGTGGCCTTAACACGCCGCAACCCGCACGCCTCGCGCCCGCTCCCTCTTTTTTTCCATCACGTCCCAGTTATATCCAAGCCTTTCCCTTTCCTTTTTTCCTTTTCTCGCTCTCTCCCTCTACCGACCCACCTCCCTCTCCTTCGGCCCTCCGTCTTGGTAGAAGGGTCCGATTGACACCGTTCATTGTATGCCAAGCATCGACCAAGGCCCTTTGTTACTGGCCCCTCTACAACCCGCTTCCCCCTCAAAGAAGAGAAGTACTAGGACCGTCCTAGGTCTAAGCAACATCTTATTACAACGTCCCGACAACACCCAAGTCCGCTCTCGCCCCACACCAACGAAGCCACCCGTTTTCGCCCGAACGAGTTTGTCCCCCAGGCGACGTCGCAAGCCCAGGGCGGAGATTCAGAATATCAACACACTCTCCTTTTTCGAATCCGATTCAACCGTACACGTCGAGAACGAAACTCCTTCTCTCACTCCAAGCATGACCGCTACTCGGGAACGGCAGTCCCGACCTGCCCGCAGACAAGTGCTGCGCGTAGATGCGCAAGACGGTCCGTGGACAGTGAGCGTTGCGGAGAATCCTCATCACGCATCCTCCTATACGTTGTACGTCAAAAGTGAGTATCCGTTTGCTATGGAACTTTCCGAAAATTCTGTTGTCTTTCTCCGTCCCGTTCTGGTTTCACACTTCCCCTTTCATTTTACCGTGTGGGGAGGGACTCTCGGGAGTCTCATTGCTCCGATTTGGTCTGGGCGCAGCTCTAACTCCACCCAGCTTGGATCTTGATGGCAAAGCTGAAGGCTGACTGCGGCCTGTTCGCTTCCCTTTCCCAGCCCCTACGCACAACCTGACGCTCAGTCGCACCGCACGCGAAATCGTTGAGCTCGATCACAAACTTCATGACGCGTACCCCACTGTGCCACGGCCTGTTGTCCCGATCGACCCTTCTGCTCTACCACAGCCCGCAAAGCGCAAGTCCGCCATTTTGAACACGCTCTCACGCCTCGCTTCCCCTGCGAGCAAGTCGACAGGAGCCCGTAACAATGCTTCACATTCCGTCACGACAAGCCCGGGCAGCCCCGTCCCCTCCACCCTCCCCACTCCTGTCGTCTCTCCTAAAGCAGAGATTGCCGACCCCTTCTTCGATGACTTGGGCGCAGTTGCCGCTGGTGCTTCAAACACTGCCAACCCGACGATCACGGGTCTCGCTGCGTACCTCACCACACTCTCGAACGATCAAATCCTTCGCCAAGCGCGGCCGTGGAAACGCTTCGTCCGTGTGCGCACCGATGACCTCGAGAGCGTACGGGTCGAGCGAGCCATCAAGCGGGTGCGCTCTGACATTGCTGCGCACATCTCGTCTCCTAGCACCGTCAATGTGACGATGCACAACTCGAGCGTGTTGCATGACGGGAAGCGCACAGGTACGAGAACAGATGAGACACATCAGCAGGATGATAGTTCAATGATGCAAGAAAATGAACGGACCCCTTCGCTTGTCAACTCCGAGGATGTTTCTGGCCCACGATTGGACGGCACATCCTCGACCTCGGCTTCGGCAACTTCCGTGATCGAAATTGACGCCTCAGATGCTGGCTCGATCGCACACCCGACATCGCCTTCTCCGCCTTCTCCTTCCTCAGCTGCCACTGATGCCGTCGGCCCAGTCGTGGACGCTGCTCCCTCCACTCCAGTGACCCCGGAACACCACTCCCGCATCCCTCGCTCACAGTCCGCGGACCCTGACAAAGCCGCACGCCTCTCTCGTGTGTACACGCAATCAGCCGCCTCTGTCGGTGTCAGTGGCACCGAGACCTCTGCCTCAGCCTCCGCAACCGAAGATGAATCCTCGGTCAATACGTCACGCGAGCGCCGCGTGCGCAAGAAACGCTCCAAGTCCGCAGCGCGCGTCAAGGAGCGTGCCTCGCGTAAAGTGCAGGTGTCCGACTTTGAAATGATGCGTGTCCTTGGTAAAGGATGCGCGGGCAAGGTGCTCCTTGTGCGCTACAAAAGCAGCACGGATCTGTACGCCCTCAAGGCAATTACCAAGCGACATGTGCTCGCGCATCAAGAACTCCAACACACGCTCACAGAGCAAGCCGTATTGCGCCGCATGGCCGCAGAGGGGACGGATCCGTTCGTAGTCAAGCTTTGGTGGAGTTTCCACGATAAAGAGAATCTATTTTTGGTCATGGTATGTACCACATGGTATGCCTTGTTTCTAGGTGTTTGGTGCTAAAATCTATGGTGATAGGACTTCCACCCTGGCGGTGATCTTGCCACGCAGCTAGCACGGTGGGGTCGCCTTGGGCGCGACCGTGCCCGCTTTTATGCTGCCGAAATTGTTGAGGGTGTCGAGGGCTTGCACACAGCAGGTGTCGTCTATCGTGACCTCAAGCCCGAAAATATCCTTATCGCTGCCGATGGCCACATCGTGCTTACCGACTTTGGTCTCTCCAAGGAGTTTCCGCGTCGCACTGTGCAACATACCACACCAGCTACGCCGCCGATAGTAGGAACACCATACTGGATGAAGGAAAACAAGGAACTCGCCGCACCGTGGCCACAGCGTCATGGGGACACGACAAACACTTTCTGCGGAACCGCAGAGTATCTTGCGCCGGAGGTTATCCAGGGCCTTCCATATAGTTATGAGGTCGATTGGTGGAGCTTTGGCACCATGCTGTATGAGATGCTGACGGGTATTGTGAGTACTCGCACTTGCTCTTCTGCGACGAGAACTCACGCATTCTTGTAGACGCCATTCTGGGCGGATAATCACTCTGATATGTACGTCAGAGTTCTCCAAGATGAATTACAGTTTTCAGACGAACGGGCGATGGACCAAGACACGAAGAGTCTTATCCGCGGAGTGGGTCACCGTCTTATTTTTGATGTAGAGCTATCGAATAATAATGATATCTGTTGCCCTAGCTCTTACAACGCAACCCCGCGCTCCGCATCGGCGAGCCAAGAATAAAACGCCATCCTTACTTCTCGATGATGTCGTGCCCAAATTTCTTGTTTGATTTGGCTAATCACATGCGCTTGTTTGTTGCAGAGACTGGTCACATGTGTATTACAAGCGCTATATACGTTCGTACAACCCCCAGTTTGTCGTGCGATGAGCTGACGTTTGTACAGCCCCATATATCCCTCCGATTGACCCCTCGAATGCAAGTGATACCCAGAATTTTGATGACGCCTTCCTAGACATGGAGCCTGTGATTAATGACGAAAACGACATGGCCACGAATCAAGAACGGGAGCAGACCGACAAAGAGCTGACCGACGGCGAGGGTTCTGTCGCCTCACCCTCGCAGTCGCGTAGCTCCTCGGTTCACCCTCCCAACGATCTGATGGACGTGTTCGATGGATACTCGTTTAAAGGCAGGCATTCCGTCATTATTGAGGACGAGGAAGGTGTCTCCGAAGAGGAGGAAGAGGAGGACCAGAACGTCACGGGGCGCAGCATACTGGCTGAACTTGATGGGGCAGCCGTCGCAGATACTGTCGTCACAATCGGGCATGAGGAACCCTCACCTGAGTCAAAGACTCCTGAAGCACGGCACGCCGCTTTACCTCCGTCTACACCCCCCACCAAATGGAGCCTTCTGGCTGCCAAGCTCGGACTTCCGCCAGTTGATACCAACCTCAAACCCGCTTCGATCGCCGATACCACGCCGCGCGCGAGCGAAGAAACCACAGCGCCTATCTCCAGACCGCCCACGACCTCGGTCAAGGCCGTCGCAGCTGCTGCAGCAGCGGCGTCCACAGGTCCTGATATCCATCACAAAGAGCAGAAAAGGGCGTCAGCACCCAAGCCGCACGGTCCTCGGCCGAATCTCAACCGTCGCGAGAAGTCTGGTATCCATGCTCTCGACCCCGACCTCTCCGATGCAAATAGCGAGGACGAGGTAAGGACAGAATGCGACGAGGAAGACGAAGAAGACTGGGATTTTATCGAGGCTGATGGCGAAGAACGTAACAAGGCGCGGGGCAATAACTCATTTGCACGCGGGATTGTCGATCGATATAGGCTTGCCGTTTTCCGCAAGGGTTCGACGCCGAACCGTGCTGGCACTGGCGAGGCAGCGGGACTATCCGCCCTCGATGGCCCTAGCACTCCGAGCCCCACCACAAAGGAACGCCGCGGGCGCACCGGTGCCCTGCTTTTCCGTCCCACAATCAAGACCTTTCCACGCTCCGAGTCGCTGTTGTCCACTTCAACGCAGTCCTCTCTGTCGCGAGGCAAATTTTTCAGGATCAGCGATCGCTTTTCGCGCTCAACAATATCGACCATGCAGTCACTCCACACCGCGCGCACGACTCTCGGGGAGCCCTCACTCAAGTCGAGTTCGTCTACCGTCACCGTGGATAGTTATGTCCCGTCCAGGAACGCATTTACGAGTGATGCCTGGACGTCGGACGCAGACATAATCTAGACGGTGAGGGTACCCCATGTACACGCAGAGAGCAAATGAAGCACAGAATCCGAAGAGGGGCGCTGAGAAGACACTCTCACTCTTTGCGTCGCCGCGATGAAACAGCAGCATCCGCCTTTCTTTTGTAGTTCATCATTCACGTTCACATTCTCATCGTTTAAAGTGTACGCCAACTACGAGTCTATTCACCTCTACGCAGCGCGCCCACGTGGTATATCTATTTAATTTTCGCCGCTCGGTCCTCTCTCTCGTCCGGACCTCATTGTGCCATCCCATTATGAGCTCTTGTTGTGCTCTCTCCCTTGTGTTTCTCATTAGTAATAGTCACAACAACATTGTTCTATATTCTGAAGAAATCAAAAGTAAAAGGGGAAAGAACTTCTAGTACAAAAGTATCAATAGGGTGTTTCTCTAGTGTCACCATATTTATAGTAAATTTATTATTTTAGTATAATATTATGCAACCGGAGCCAATAAGTTGTCTCAGTATAATTTGTAATGAAAATTTAGCCTACTTATCTGTCAATTTATTAGACATTAATTGATTTGACTAAAGCAGACTCCGCTTATCCATTGTTGCCCGTCGTGACCGTGAATCCTAGGGAGCTATCCCTTTGGAGACCATAGAGTACGCATCACCCTCAGGCATCAGGGCATCAACGCCGCCCATCGTCTTCCACTATCTAACCATCACTTTCCCACCACTGCCAGCGAATACCACCATTCGACGAATTCACTGTCCACTGTCCCACGTCCTTTGACGCAGTGCAATCAATACAATACTTGAACCTTCACCTCCGAATCCCCTTCCCACCGTCTTACAGCAGACAGACACCCCTTCCCAAGATCACGCTTCGTTTCCCGCCTGCGATAATGAGCGATCATTCGCGACCGTCATCTCGTTTTCAAGCGCTGTTCAGGTGGGCATTACGGAAATACGGAAAGCAGACGGGGATAGAATTGGTCAAACACCCGCTCGCGCAGCGACTCCAGGGCTGCCGCTCCATCGAATCTATCGTTGGTGTCTTTCGAGAACAAATGCCTGCCTTTGGCAGCGATGACGACGGCGACGAAGAGAGGATAATGAAATCGCTCAAGGGTACCGTTTCTGTTTTGTACACACTTTCAAATAGTGCCGTGCTCGGCGAGACTACCGGTATAGTGCGTCAGAAGACGCAGATGGGTACTCCATGCCTCTGACACTTCGTCTCTAGCCGTTCCCACCTACTACGAAAGCAATATATGCTGGCCTTGCTATCCTCCTTGCGGTAAGTGTACCTTGGTTCCTAGGCGTACACAGTTTGTAACATCCGAGGCATATTAGGCTGCCAAGGGGGTCAATGCAGGCTATGACACACTCGTCGACTTGGTCGAGGCCATTGAACACTTCCTCAGTCACCTACATATTTATACCAAAATCTCTCCAACAGAAGCCATGGACGAAACCATCATCCAAATAATGATGGAATTACTTTCCACCATTGCCCTGGTGACAAAGCAGATCAAAGAGAAGCAACCAAGTAAATCCGTTCTTTCCTGATACGCCGCTGTCGACTGAACACGACGTAGTGAAATTCGCAAAGAAACTTTTGGGAGAGAGGCATGTCGAGGCGGTGCTACAGAGACTAGACCGGCTCACCGTAGTCGAGGCTCGGATAACTGCGGTGCAGACTCTAGAGGTTATCTACGGTCTCGTCCAGAATATGAGGGTGGTCATGGATGGTGAGCAAACTTGATTAATTTCCAACCATCGGCTGCTGACCATCCCTCCACTAGATTTCAAGCCATCTATTGACAATATCCTGAACGCCCTAGGTTCGTTTTTTCTGACAAGATACGTAGCAGCGCGTCTGATGGCGCGTTAGGACCATTGCAGCAAATTGTGAGCGACCTGAACAGGGGGAAACGTCAGTTATTCAGAATTTCTATTGCTGGCAAGAAGCACTGAGATTGTCTGACAGGTGACAAACTACAACGAAATATTCGAAAATGGCTCTCTCCCCCCGATCCATGGAAAAATCACAATATTGCCTGCGAGTCACGCCATACCGGGACCGGCTCATGGTTCATCAACGGCGCTACCTTGTTGGAATGGAAATTCTCTGGACCGAGTTCTCTTCTATGGATTCATAGCAAACGTGCGATTATCGGTTGACCCTCCCTCTTTCAGAGTCTGATAGTTTTTGCTTATGTAGCGGGCGGAGGGAAGAGTGTGTTGTGGTACGTAAACCCATCGAACTTTCTTTATTGAGAACTTATGGTTTTTGCCAGTTCCGCAATCATCGAGGACATCGATGCCCTGCAGAGGTATGGGCTTGCGTCACTGGCATTTTATTACTTTGATTTTAGGGAGGATCAAAAGAAGGACCGGAACGGGCTGCTGTCTTCTGTGCTGGTCCAGCTTTGTCACCAATCCGACTCATACAGCGACATTCTTTCCACTTTCTACTTGGAACATGCCAGGGGTTCGCGACAGCCCAGCGATGATGCGCTCGCCACATGCCTAAAGAACTTACTCAAATTCCCAGGCCAAGCCCCCGTGTATTTGATCTTGGATGCCTTGGACGAATGCCCAAACGCCTCCGTTATGCCGTCCCCCCGCGAGAAGGTCTTAAGACTTGTGGAGGATCTTGTTGACTCACAATTTTCGAATCTTCGCATATGCGTTACTAGCCGATCCGAGCCAGACATCAAAGGTGTCTTGGATCCGTTAAGTTTTCGTTCACTTTCCCTCCACGATGAGAGTGGGCAAATATGGGACATTGAATATTATATCAGATCGGTCGTCAGCACAGATTCAATCATGCGGAAGTGGAAAGCAGAAGACAAGCAACTGGTCATTGATGTTCTCACGAAAAAGGCCAACGGAATGTAGGGCATTACTGACCAACGTTTTTCGGTGATGAGTGTGGCTCATACCTATAGTATAGGTTCAGGTGGGCGCATTGTCAGATCGCCCATCTACGTCACTGCCTTCCAGCAAGTATCCGGCATGCACTGGTTGAGTTACCGGAGACACTGAACGAAACATATAAGCGAACGTTGCGCGAGATCAAATCAAACTGGGAATATACCCATCGCCTGTTCCAGTGCGTTGCCGTGGCTTCCTGCCCGCTCCATGTGGAAGAACTCGCGGAAATTCTCGCATTCGATTTCGCGGCCGGGCCGATTCCGAAATTCTACGAACACTTGCGCCTAGAAGATCCAGTATATGCGGTGCTGTCTACGTGCTCCAGCCTGCTTTCGGTTGTAAACGTCGAGGGTTCCCCAGTTATACAATTTTCCCATTCTTCGGTCAAAGAGTTCTTGACATCCACCCGCCTCGCCAAAACAGGCGACATTATCACCAGCCGTTACCATATTTCTATAACGTCCGCTCACACCCTCGCCGCTCGAGCCTGTCTGGGAATTCTGCTACACCTAGATGAAAACATCACCAGAGACGGCCTGCGGAATTTCCCTCTTGCCGGATATGCTGCCAAACACTGGGTTGATCATGCACAGTTTGAACATGTGATGCCAAATGTGGAAGAAGGGATAAAACACATGTTTGACCCAAACAAGCCACATCTTGCAATCTGGGTCTGGATATACGATCCCGCGGACCTTTGGCATACCAATGAGCGAGGCGAAAGGCCGCCATATCCCAGTGGAACCCCCTTGCACTATGCCGCGATCTGTGGCTTTCATACCATGATAAATTACCTGGTCGTTGAGCATGCGTTGAACATCAACGCGCGGGGGGTCTACAAAGAGTCGACCCCATTACATCTGGCGTCGGACAAGGGACATTTGGAAGTCGTACGCGTTCTTCTTGAGCACGGCGCAGATGTTGAAGCCCAGAACGAGGACAAGTTGACTCCGTTGCATCGGGCATCACGAAGCGGACGAGGAGAAGTTGTACGCGTCCTTCTCGAGCAAGGTGCAGATGGAGCAGCCTTTGACAGGAACAGGATGACTCCGTTACATTGGGCTTCCTTCGGGGGATATGTGGAAGTCACACGCATCCTTCTCGAACGCAGCAAGGACGCGGCAGCCAAGGACAAGAATGGGTGGACCCCATTGCATTGGGCGGCATTCGAGGGACGTGTAGAAATCGTTCGTATCCTTCTCAAGCACGGTGTGGATGCGACAGTCCGGGACAAGGCTGGGCGAACTCCATTACATCGCTCATCGTCTGAGGGGCACTTACAAGTCACGCGCGTTCTTCTCGAGCAAGGCGTGGACACGACGGCCCAAGACATGGATGGGCGGACCGTATTGCATCGAGCATCGATTGGGGGTCATGTGAAAATCGTACGCTTTCTTCTTGATCATGGCGTGGATATGGCAGTTCGGGACAAGAACGGAAGGACTCCATTGCACCATGCATCACTGGAAGGACATCTTGAAATCACTCGTGTCCTCCTTGAACACGGATCAGATACGACCATCGAGGACCAGAATGCTTGTACTCCAATGGAATTGGCGCGTCGAAATAGGCATTTTCGGGTTGTACGCATTTTTCTTGAGTATGACCTAGATGTGACAGCCGAAGCCCAAGCCCTCACAGCCGAAGATTCCTCGGTCGGTACATCACGGGAGCCTCACCTGTCAGATGCAAATGACGAGGGCGATGTGTGGACAGACCCTGACGAGGAAGACGAAAACCTGGAATTTATCGAGGTTGATGGTGAAAACCACAATAGAGCTCGGGGCAGTAGCCTGTTGATACGCGGGGCCATAGATCGGTACAGGCTTGCAGTCTTCGGTGAGAGACCAATTCCGACGCATGTTTACCCTGGCACAACGGGCGACTCGGCGGGGCTGTCCGCCGCTATCAACAGTCCTGAATCTCCAAGCCTCGTAGGAAAGGAATGCCAAGGGCGAACCGGTGCGCTGCATGTTCATCCGACATCCGACAACGTTCTACACGTTACGTCGCCATCCACGTCAACCCGGTCGTCTCCGTCGCAAGGCACATCATCCTTAGTGGGCAAAAGTTCTTCGATGATATCGAACGTGCTTTCACTTCACTCCGCGCGCACAAGTCTCGGGCAGCCCTCTCTGAGGTCGAAGGCGTCAAATTTCTTCGTGAACAGTTTTTCCTCGTCCAGCGATCACCCAATGAGTAGTAGCGCCCGGATCGCGTCAGGCGCAGACACTACCGAGGCAGTGCCGGTATTTCATGTGCATGCGGTCGAACAAAAGGAGCGTCGCGATAACGACAAGAAGTACTGAAGAGGGACGCCGAGAAGAGTAGACACTCACTATTTGCGTCGCTGGGATGAAGCAGCAGCGTCCAGGCTTTCGTTGTGGCATATCATTCCTATTCTCATTCTCCCCATCCAAAGCGTACGCCAACTCACACTTACTGAGGAATTCATTCTCACCTGCGCAGCGCGCGCGCAGGGTATATCTTATTTGTTTTTGTTGACAATATTAATGCGCGTTTGTGTTACTCTCTCTAACAGTCCATATTCCCTTTCCCACGCTTCCTTATTTTTCTTTTCTATACCTTGTCCTCCACTTACTCGTCTCTTGGACCTCATTGACCCTCCCCATTATAAGCTCTAATCATGCCATGTGGTCTCTTCGGTGCACGCTCTGCCTTGTGTTATCAATAGTAATAGCCCAACAACAACGCTCGTTTTCTTCTCCTCCGTCGCAGGTTGTCTTCGTCAGCCGTAGAAAGAAATGCTCGACATCTATGTCTTGGCACTATAACAATGGAGTTACTCAATTTGTCCTTACATGTCTGTTATGATATAGCGCGTCGTCGTTGGGTGTAATACGAGCGCGCAATGTTCATCAGCGCCCATTTAGCGCTCGTTCTCCCTTTAGGCAGTCGGTTTGCGTCTGCGAATTTGACATCGAGGAAGCGGTGCGCCCACCCTCAGACCTCTGCCACAGAGTCATATCTCACCATCATTTCCTCACAGAGGATTGACGATTAACCGTCAATTCCCTTCTACCATCCTGTACAACGGACCAACTCACCCTTCCAAGACTACGTTTCTTCGCCCACTTGCGACAATGAATGACAAGTCACGATCGTCGTCTCGTTTTCGAACGCCGTTAGAGTCGGCGTTGCAGGACTACGAAAGGCAGACGGGGATCGTATTGGTCAACCACCCGCTCGCCAAGCAACTCGTGGATTGCCACTCGGTTAAATCTGTCGTCGCTGTCCTTCGAGAACGAGCGCCAGTCGCATTTGACGGCGACGGCGGCAGGATCGTGAAAGTGCTCGAGCGTGTCGTTTCGGTCTTGCATGGGCTTTCCGATAGCGTCGTGTTAGACGAGGTTACCACTGTGCGTCATAAGACGTTGATGGGTGTTACATATCTCTGACGCTTCGTCTATAGCCGTTCCCACCTGCGAAGGCAATATATGCTGGCCTCGCTATCCTGTTTGTTGTATGTGTGCCTTCCCCAGTCCTTATTGCATACCATTGTGACAACCGGGATGTATCAGGCCATCCAGGACATCGGAGAGAGCCATGATGCGCTCGTCGACTTGCTCGAGGCGATCGAAAGCCTTCTGGATCACCTGCATATTTACACTAAAATCTCTCCGACTACAGCCATGGACGAAATCATCGTCAAAGTTATGGTGGAACTACTCTCCACCCTTGCCCTAGTGACCAACCAGATCAATCAGAGGCAACCGAGTGAGTCCATTTTCTTACTTATATAAAACACTCGATCGAACATTGCGCAGTGAAATTCGTAAAGAAGCTTTTGGGAGAGAAACACGTCGAGGCGGTGTTACAGAGACTAGACCGGCTCACCCTAGAGGAGGCTCGGAGAACCGCGGGGCAGACTCTGGAGGTTGTCTACGGTCTCACCCAGAATATGAGGGTGGTCATGGGCAGTGAGCAAACATAACCAAGTTTTCGACCACCAGCTGCTGATCGTCCTTCCGTCTAGATGGCAAGGCATCTCATGACAATATCTGGGAAGCCCTCGGTATGTTTGTTTTTGTTGACAATGAGCTTATTTCTCGCGTGTCTGACCGAGCACCAGAACTATTGCATCAAATTGCCGGTGACCTGAACAAGTCGAAACGTCAGATATTCCTTATCATTTCTATTTCTGCTTAGAAATACTGAGATTTTCTGGCAGGTGACAAGCTACAGCAAGATGTTAAAAATTGGCTCTCTCCCCCCGATCCATGGAAAAACCACCATATCGCCTGCGAGTTGCGCTATGCTGGGACGGCATCGTGGTTTATCCAGGGCGACACCTTATCGGACTGGAAATCTTCCGGACCGAGATCTCTTCTATGGATTCATGGCAAACGTGCGATTTTTATCTAGGCCTGTCTTTTTCTGAATCTGATGACTCTTGCCTTTGGTAGTAGGCGCTGGGAAAAGTGTTTTATGGTATGTAAACCCTTTCGTGGTTTCTTTCTTGTGAGCTTATGCTGTTGGCCAGTTCTGCGGTTATCCAGGACATAGAGGCCATGCGGAAATCTGGGCTTGCATCACTGGCATTTTATTATTGTGATTTTAGGGAGGATGTAAAGAAGGACCGGCATGGGCTGCTGTCATCTGTGCTTTTCCAGCTTTGTCATCAATCCGACTCCTACAGCGACATTCTTTCTACCTTTTACTCGGAACACGCAAGGGGTTCGCAACAGCCCAGCGACGATGCGCTTGCCACATGTCTAAAGGATTTACTCAGAACCCCAGGCCAAGCCCCCGTCTACTTGATCCTCGATGCTCTGGATGAATGTCCAAACACATCCGCACTACCGTCCCCCCGCGAGAAAGTCCTGAAGCTTCTGGAGGAGCTGCTAATTGACTTACAAATATCGAATCTGCGCATATGCGTCACTAGCCGATCCGAGACGGACATCAAGGGCGTCCTATATCCCTTGAGTTTCCGTTCCGTTTCTCTCCACGACGAGATCGGACAAATAGAGGATATTGATTTTTACATCAAATCGGTCGTTAACACGGACCCAATCATGCGAAGGTGGAATACAGAAATCAAGCAATTGGTCATTGATGTCCTCACAAACATGGTCGATGGAATGTAAGGCATCAATCTCCAATCCTTGACGATTGTGGCTCATACCTGTAATATAGGTTCAGGTGGGCGTATTGTCAGCTCGTCCACCTTCGCGGCTCCATCCCCGCACTTATCCGGAGTGCCCTAGCTGAATTACCGGAGACACTAAACGAAACATACGAGCGAACGTTGCAAGAGATCAAATCGAACTGGGAATATGCCCATCGCCTGTTCCAGTGCGTTGCCGTGGCTTTCCGCCCGCTCCGTGTAAAAGAACTCGCGGAAATTCTCGCATTCGATTTCCAAGCTGGATCGATTCCAAAATTTGACGAGAAGTTGCGCCTGGAAGATCCAGTATATGCGGTACTGTCTACATGCTCCAGCCTGCTTTCCATTGTCAACGTGGAAGACTCCCCAGTCATAGAATTTTCGCATTTTTCGGTCAAAGAGTTCTTGACGTCCACCCGCCTCGCCGAAACAAGCGACGACACCATCCGCCGTTACCATATTTCTATGACATCCGCTCACACCCTTGCCGCAGAAGCTTGTCTGGGAATTCTGCTACACCTGGATAAAAACATTACCAGAGACGGCCTGCGGAAATACCCTCTTGCCGAATATGCCGCCAAGCACTGGGTTGACCACGCAAGGTTCGAGCAAGTGATGCCGAATGTAGAAGAAGGAATGAAACGCCTGTTTGACCCGAACAAGCCACATCTTGCAATTTGGGTCTGGATATACGACCCTGCGGACCTTTGGCATACCAATGAGCGAGGCGAAAGGCCGCCAGATCCCAGTGGAACCCCCTTGCACTATGCCGCGATCTGTGGCCTACATTCTATGGTGGAGTACCTGATAACCGAGCACTCGTTGGACGTCAATGCGCGAGGCGTCTACAAGGAGTCGACCCCATTGCATCAGGCGTCGGAGAAGGGACATTTGGAAGTGGTACGCGTTCTTCTTGAGCACGACGCAGATGTTGAAGCCCAGAACGAGGACAAGTTGACTCCGTTGCATCGGGCATCACGAAGTGGACGGGGGGAGGTTGTACGCGTCCTACTTAATCACAATGCGGATGCGACAGCCCTAGAAAAGAACAGGATGACCCCGTTACATTGGGCGTCGCACAGAGGACATGTAGACGTCACACTCATTCTTCTAGATCACAGCAAGTATACGGCAGCCCAGGACAAGGATGGGTGGACACCCTTGCATTGGGCATCATTCGAGGGACGTGTGGACGTTGCGCGTGTCCTTCTCGAGCACGGCGCAGACGCGAACGCCCATGACAACTACCAGAAGGCGCCGTTGCATTTGGCATCATCCGAAGGATATGTGAAGATCTTACGCCTCCTTCTCGAGTATGACGCAGACGCAAATGCCCAGGATAACCATGGGTGGGCCCCATTGCATCGGGCGTCATCTGAGGGGCGCACGGAAGTCACGCTTATTCTCCTTGAGCATGGTGTGGATGCAATGGTTCAGGCTAAGGACAGGCGCACGCCACTTCATATGGCATCGCGAGGGGGACACGTGGAAGTCACGACCATGCTCCTCAAGCAGGGTGCGGACAAGGCAGCTAAGGACAAGAGCGGTTCGACCCCATTGCATATGGCATCACAAGGCGGAAAGGTGGACATTGCCCGTGTCCTTCTCGAGCACGGCGCCGACACGACCGTTAAAGACAAGGACGGTTCGACTTCATTGCATCGGGCATCCGAAGAAGGGCATGTAGAAGTCACGCGTGTCCTCCTCGGGTACGATGCTGCCGCAACAGTCCAGGACAGTGATGGCTCTACTCCATTGCACCTGGCGTCGCGGGGAGGACATGTGGA
>Ga0137394_10001041_pt1 | contig 19976 bp, 15 predicted proteins | sample czobulk116metaG_FD_108278 | JGI IMG/M metagenome (GOLD analysis project Ga0137394, IMG submission 108278) | Vadose zone soil microbial communities from Angelo Coast Range Reserve, California, USA - czobulk1.16 metaG | ecosystem: Environmental > Terrestrial > Soil > Vadose zone | place: USA...
GCCACCTTTGCGCGAAGCGCAAGCGCGATAGCGCGCAGCCTCAATTAAAGGAGCGGACGGGGTGGTCAGACCGGCGAAACGTTGCATTGGGGCCGAACTGACCACCCCGTCTGCGCGGAACAACGTGGCTTCGCGCCTTCTTATTGACCGCGCAGCCACCCCTCCTCTGCGAGGGGGGGAATGTTCCTCGCGCCACGAATCACCTTAACTACTTCTGCTTTCTTCCCAGCAGTTCCTGAACTTCGTTGTAGTTCAGCGGCCGTTCGCGCGGCGTGAAGTAGCCCTTCGGAAACCACATTACCGTGACGCTCACGGTTTGAAAGTCATTGTAAAAACTTCGCATGTACGCCGCGTAGCGGTTGCCGTCCGACAGCAAAGTGTTATCGGTAAGAGGCAGATCGAGCCAGGTCAACGTGAAATTATATTGTGTGTCTGTCGGTTTGGGATTCGTCTGCTGCGACAGGAATGGTTGAGTGCTCACTTTTATAGTCTGGTTCGACCAGTCGGGATGAACCGCCACCAGGCGCAGCGTTTAATTCGTGTCGGGTGATTTCAGATCGACGATGTCCCCAAATGCTGCGGAAACCTGGCAATCCACACCTGCCGATACGGGTTCCCCGTGCCGCTCAGTTCTTGCGTCCAGGTTCAGGTAATAAACCTGGCATCCCGGTCGAGAGGAATCCGAGGCAGATTTCCATGGAAGAAGGAGTGATCCCAACGGAAAGAACGATGACGATCTGGCGGATTCGCTGGCAGACCACTCTCTGGCGATCGTCGCTTTCTGCCGTTCAGCGATCCGGCGCGCAATAGACCAGAGTGCTTCGCGGGGATCCTCGCCATCCTTGGACTTCACGGTATTTTCCGCGGCAAGCCGTTTAATGGCATCGTCCATCAACGGCTTCATCTCGAAATTCTCGTTGAAATTGAGCGCCAGGAGTTCGGTCAATATGACTTCGCGGTCGGCCGGCATCGGCTTTTCGCTTATTTGTGGACCCGCAATCGGAGCGATAAGACTGTTGAACATGCTGGCGCGGAGCTGGCTTTCTGCCTGTTCCCTTTGACTTTGAATGGAAACACCAGTCAGCCTGCTTTGAAGCGAATTCGCGAAAAGAGCGACCACCAGCACGGCGGACGCTCCTACCAGCTTGGCGAGGACCTCGAGCCACTCCAATATGCGCGATTTCGCGCGTGGCGGCGCTGTTTCATCCCCGGCCATGGTCTATTTCCCTTTTGTCAGGTGAACATCCTGTTGCCTCGGTTGAGGGAAACTCTCAATGACTCCTGTCAATGCGGCATCGGTCGTGGAACTTACCGTGAACTTTCCAGGATCGAGATACACACTGAAGTTGCCCGACTTGTCCGTCTTGAAAGCTGTTGCTTCACCTTTTGAATTTTTCGCACTGAACGTGCCGTTCACCATCGGCTTTTCGTCCGGCCCCAGGATGTGGCCGGAGACAATGTCTGCAGATGCAGGCAGGGAGAACCATATTGCGCCTGCAATGGCCAGGCACAGAACAGTCCATGTTGTCCGCTTGATTCTCGGGAAAATATGGGCGCGCCGCATAAATATACTCCAATCCGGTTCGTGCTGTTTTTGGCAGTCAATCACTCGTCCGGACGTCAATTAATCGTATTTTACGCCGCATTCACCAAAAGCGGTGGTTAACTTTGTCGATCACCTGCTACGCCGCGCGGACCTGTACTGGTCCTGAAGTCCCGGGGCGCAGGAAATGTCGCCAATCTGGATCACACTCAGCGTTTACTGTCGTCAAAGATGGGTTCGATATCTGTCGGAGTCGATTTCAGGCGATCCAGGACGCGCTGGACTTCAGGACGAATGACCGCAAGTTCCGAAATCATTTTCTTCGCGCCTGCATAGTCCCCCGTGGCTTCGAGGGTCAGGAAGTCGCGATCGAGTGCACGGATGGCATCCTTGATTTTGCCGAAATCGATACTGAATGTGCCGTCCGGATTGAGCACATAGGCGCCTTTGTCGCGCAGGTAGTTGAACTGGATCGCCATGCCTCGGGCATGCGCATCCTGCAGGCCAAAGCGCAATGTGCGGAAAGACGATGCGAGATACGTGGTGTAAAGCCGGCGCTCCACTGCCGCGCCATGCGGGAGAGGAGCTTGAATCCTGCCCTGGTCTGCCTGAGTCATCAGGAATTGAAGGGCGAACAAGCCGGTGACATCGGCTTTGGCTTCCTCGATTGCGCTGTAGAGCTCCTTCAATTCCAGACGAGGATTTGTATCCCGGCCCTGGACCTTGATTTGATGCGGCCCAAGTCCATGTGTGATCTCGTGCGCGACGATGTGCGTGAAAAACAGGTCGAAACTCAGATCCTTCTGAGCTGCGGCAGGTAAAACGATGCGCGAGATGGGAACCAGGGTCGCATTGAACTTCGCCTCTTGAATGTTCTTCAGCATGACGCGCTTCGCGCCCTTTTGCTGGACAACCTTCTCGTCGTTCGGCAGGTTGTAAGCGGCGGTTTGCACTCCATGATTGCCATCGCCGGCGCTGAAGACTTCATTGACGACCCGGATCGGCGCCAGCGCTCCCAGTCTGGCGTTACGGTATTGTGGATCTTCGGGGAGGTTGTTCTCCAGATTCTGCAACTGTTGTCCGAAAAAGCTGAGCTTCGCGCTTTCCTTTTCGTCGCGAATGTTGATGTAGGCTTCAAAGGCGGCTTTATAGCCGAACAGTTCGTCGTTATAAGTCTCATAGGGTCCGATGGTGACGTCGAGCGGCGCGTCAAGGTCCATCCATGCGATATCGCTGTCATAATAGTTGTTGGAAGCAAAGGCGGCGGCCCGAGTCGTGAGGAATTTCTTCAGACTTGCGTTTTCCGTAAGATCCGTAGCTTCGCGCAGGAGCCTGGAAAGTTGATCGAGGTCGCTCTTGTACTCCTGACCGTATGGAACAATCGTCAGCTTCCGATCGGCACCTCGGCGAATCACTGTAAAGAATCCCTCTGCCTGCTCCTTCTGAGCAGAACTGAGCGTCTTCACCCAGGCTTCAAATTCGGCTTTCGTCAGGTCTTCCGGGTAGAAATTCGCTCCTGGAGGTTTCCGTGAAGGAACTCCGGGAATGAACGCCTTGTGATCGTCGATTTCGGACCAGGGTCCTTTATTGATCAGGAAATAGTGCAGGCGTTCCTGTCCCAGCGGAGACTTGTCCAACTGAAGCAACTGATAAGTTTCGAGGTTGCGACGCCACATCTGCTGCATGAACAGGCGATTCACCACGCCGCCTGCCTCAATCAGTTTGGATAAGGCGCCCTTGTCGCCGGCGGAAAGCCCGGTTTGATCCGCTCGCATCGGAGTGGGCGCAAACCGCGCCGACATCTGTTTCAATTGGGCAAGGTCCGGTATCGGCGGTTTCTCTTGAGCCATAGCAAAAACACCGCAACAGAAACAGGCGAAAATGATTTGACGCATGACATCAGGTTAGCAGATGAGTGATTTCAACAGTCAGTCCATCACGGTGTCACCGATCGAGAACTTGTCCCGCGGAGCCGGTACATACTGCGGATCAATGTCCGTTGGGCGAATGGCAGATAGGCCATTCCGGCAACGCCGGCCAGGGCTACGCCAGGGCTCAGAGTCTGTATGGCCAGAAGCGGGCAAGCGGCCCATAGTGCGTCCAGTGTGAGCACGAACGGAAATAGCTGCAGAAATTTCCTGCCTGCAGCCGGATGATGCCACCCCACCGCGGAAAACAAGTAGAAGCGAACGGCTATGCCGCACATTGCAACTATCAATAACCCGGGAAGTGTAATGCTAACCGGGACAAAACCCGCTGTAATCAATGCGCTTTCCAGTGCGGGAAGGTAATACAAAGCGGCGCAGTACATGGCGATATAACCGGTCTGTATAAGCAGGAAAAGAAATCGGGAAAGCCCGGGATATGGTATCGAAAACTCATCATCGACGGGTGTATTGTGCCTTGGATTCTCAGGCGCCGCTGACGCCGTCTCATCGCCCTTAACAACGATATCCATTTCTTCCACGGCCGCTGTGAACCGGTACCCCAATTTCGGAAGCGTTTGTACAAACCTGGGATTTTCAGGGTCGTCTTCCAGCGCTTCTCGCACCTTCTTGATTGCCGTGTTGATGGCATGTTCGAACTCGACGAATCTGCCATCCGGCCATAACGCCTTCTGAATCTCCGCGCGAGTAACCAACTCCCCAGGGCGGCTCAGCAGAAGACCTAACAACCGGGCGGGTTGTCCCTGTAAGCGGATTGAGCGTCCGTTTTTCTGTAATTCTCCGGTAGACAAATCGAATTCGAAGGCTTCGAACCGTACTCTCCTATCTTGTTGAAACTCAGTCATCTGTCCGCCACTGTACATCAACAACTTCACGGTATAGAACTATTTCAGACGCTGTTCAGACGCCTTTCACCTTCCGTGCATTGATGGCCGCCACTGCCCGCCGCATCCTGGTGCGGAGGTTCAGCAAAGGAGGAGATATGTCCGAACGCATTAACACCGTCGGGAGCACATTCAAGTCTGCCGCGCGCCAGCAAGAGAGCCTGCTGGCGCCATTCGAGAAGAAAGCGCTTATCGCACTTGCTCGCCGGATGCCCGCCCGGGTCAACTCCGATCATCTGACCTTACTCGGGTTCCTGGGTATGGCTTTGGCAGGCGGATGCTATTACTACTCCAGGTGGAATTCGCTCGCGCTGGTTGGAGCTGTAGTTTCTCTCGGCATCAATTGGTTCGGGGACAGCCTGGATGGCACGCTCGCGCGCGTGCGCGATCGACAACGGCCACGTTATGGGTTCTACGTCGATCACATTGTCGATTCTTTCGGCGCGATCTTTCTTATCGGCGGCCTGGGCCTTTCCGGCTATATGACCGGAACCATCGCATTGGCCTTGATCATTGCGTACTTTCTGCTTGCCATCGAAATCTACCTCGCGGCGTACACCATGGGAGTATTTCGTCTGTCCTTCGGCGTTTGGGGCCCGACGGAACTTCGTGTCGTACTGGCGTTCGGAACGCTCGTGCTGTTGAAGAAACCGGTCGTCAGCATCGGCACAACGAAATACCTGCTATGCGATATCGGAGGACTGGTTACGATCGTGGTTTTGACGGTGTTCGCGATTTACTCGGCGATCCAAAACACCACGCGGTTGTATCGCCAGGAGCGTCTGCAATGAGCCGTACGCTCCGTACCTGGTTGAAATTTAATGCCGTGGGGATGATCGGAGTTGGAGTGCAACTGTTCGTACTCGCGCTGTTGAAGAGCGGCGCCGGACTCCACTTTCTAGCCGCGACGGCAGTCGCCGTGGAAACGGCCGTCCTCCACAACTTTGTCTGGCATGAACGCTGGACCTGGATTGAACGGACGAGACCATTCCGGGCCGGTTTGCCCGGCAGGCTTTTAAGATTTCATCTTACAAACGGCCTCATCTCGATCTGTGGGAATCTGGCACTGATGTGGGTGTTCGTCTCATATTTGCGCCTGGGCTATTTTGCCGCCAGCATCCTGGCGATTAGCACGTGCTCCGTGGCCAATTTCTGGGCGAGCGACCGCCTTGTGTTCAAAGCATGTAGTCGCGGGCTTTAGCCCCAATACTGTTCAGTTAGGCCGATTCGTGGCGCGAGTAGACGGGGTGGTCAGTTCGGCACCAGTGTCAGGTTTTCGCCGGTCTGACCACCCCGTCCGCTCCTTATAAAAGGTGGCTTCGCGATATTTTTATTGATGTCGCGTCCACCCCTCCTCTGCGAGGAGGGGAATCTTCGCGCTGATACCCTTTTGGTTCGTAACTGAACAGTATTGGCTAATTCGTTCACAGCTTCTGAGTGAACAGGCGTCACTTTCCCTTGGCGGCGGCCTTTTCCAAAGCTTCGACTTTTCTGAAGAGTAGTGGATCGGAATGCGGTATCGCTCGAATCCTATGAAGCGTCTGCGTGGCTTCCATCTTCCGGGTCCCCGCAAGCTGTAACTCCGCCTTTTCAAGCAGAGCGTATTGGGCCATCAGGGGCGAGCGCTTGAGCTGTTTTTCATACGTCCGCTCAAAGTAGTCCGCTCCGTCCGGGCTTTTATTTTGCTCACGGAACCATACCGCTGCCCAATCGTACAGAACGAAATTATCGGAATAATCGGAGATCAATCTTTCGAGGATCGGAAAAGCCAAACCATATTCTTTGTTCGACAGCAGCGCCGAGTAGTAAACAATACGCCCCTCCGTGCGTGAGTATCGGGCCTTCTCCATCGCTGTCTGCAGTTGATCGACGCCCAGATTTTTGTCTCCGCTCGCGCCAAAAAGCCACGCGAATGGCTTAATCACAGCCGGCAAAGTCCCGGCGAAGTAATTAAAGGCGCCAAGGCCAACGTATATATCGTAGTAGTTCTTATCGAGTGCAAATACCTGCTCGGCGTAATCGTGCGCCCGCAGCCCCGCACGCAATGCGGTGAAATAGGCTTCCTTCTGAGTTACCTGAAATCGGGCATAACTGGCGTATGCCGATGCCAGATAAGCGAGCAGTTCCGGCTTGTAATACTTTGCAGCCTGGATAGCGCGTTCCGCTTTTTCCTGCGCGAGTTGTTGCGCGTGGTAATAATCGTTCTCGATTCTTTTGCTGCCGGGATCTTCTTGAGCCTCCCACCAGTAGGTCTCTGCATCAATCAGAAAACCCGCGGGATGATCGGAGTATTTCCGCTGTAGCTCACGGGCGACGGCGCGAGCGCCGGCCAGGTTCAGCATGTAAGTCGACTCGGTTGCAGAGCGGATCAGGTTGTCCGCGACGCCGTCCTCATAGAGCGCAGGGCCGGACAGCCACCAGATCGTCAGTACGAAACACAGCATTCTATGAGGATAGTAAAAAACCAGTTGCCTACGCCATGCCGACCGCTTTCGTTCCCGCCAGGCGAGAGGACATTTGAAATTGGACGAGTCCTGCATCTCATATGAAAACCCCACCCATACTTCGTTTCTTTCCCTCTCAGAATGAGTCGATTTCAAAAACGATGTCGCGAAGCATCCGAATAGTAGCTCCCCTCCTGAGTTAGGAGGGGTGGCTGCGCCGTCCAAAAAGATGCTGCGAAGCCACCTTTAAAAGGCGCAGACGGGGTGGTTCTGCATGCGAGCCAGTGCAGGTTGACGGGTTTTGCTTGGGAACCACCCCGGCACGGCTGATGAAACGTCGCCGCGCCACCCCTCCTAACTTAGGAGGGGAGTTTCCATTTGGATGCTTCGCGACATTTGGGGTCATTCTGATTTCCTCGACCAATGGTATTGCATCGACGAACTCAGGAGCGGCAGACTACCCCCTGCTGGTGGTAGTCTCAAGCGGCAGAAACCGACGACGAGAGCGCACAACTGGGCCCCGAACTGGTACAACCGAACACGACCTAAATCCCGTGTTTGCGTAGGGTTTCTGAAGAGTTCTGAACTTAGCGCGCTGGCTATTTTCAAAGCCCGGAGTGGAGGATTTTAGACCTGAGCCGCCCCCACGATAGACTGGTTACCGGAGGGTCCGCTCTTGGTTCACCACACTTTTTGACGACTTCGGCGACCTGGCCCGGGAAGAGTCCCCGCATGATTTAGCCATTTAGTCATTAGGTAATTGGGTCAAGTTCATTTAACGTCGCACAACCAGCCATCTCACATTTAACAGGTGGACTGGCGAATTTATTCACAGCTCCATGGACCGCACCTTCTACAGTTAGGAAAATCAACGCTGCAGGGGCGGTCTATGACCGCCCGTATTTCGTTGATTCCAGGAAGAACGGGCGCTCATAGGAACTGTGAATAAATTGACTTCTGAAAAGAAACCCGAACGTGTCCGAAATTTTGCGTGTTTATTTGCCCTATAAACGACGTTTGGACTTCCGGTCGATGTTTTGCATCCCCCGGAATTTTCTCCGATTATTTTTTTCACAGCTCCATAGAGCGCCCCTACAGTTGCGTTCAGCCAGAAATTCACGAGTTTCGAGACAGAAAACTAGCTCGCGATCGTCTTTGCCGTTAGAACGTCAAACGGGCCACAACCTGGCCGGATCGCGGCTGCGAGCCCGCGCCGTTGACCCAATTGACATATCCGTAGCCTCCGGTCAACCGGCCCTGATTGTCTGTGGTCTTAGGCGCAGCCGGATTGGCGCCCACCAAAATTCCAGCGGTACCGCTGAGCTTTAAGGGCTCTGGACTGGTCAAAAACAGACGGTTGAATACGTTGTAGAATTCCGCCCGGACCTCGAACTTGAGGTTGCGCTCGCGGTTCACAAAAAAGTTACGGCCCAGGCTTACGGATTCTGCGGGCTGCCGCTGCCAGCGGTAATCGTTGAGGTAGGGCGCCGTTTTTCCGAACTGGCCCGGAGGCGCATCGACCCAGGCGTCCTTGTTTAATACAAGATCATTGGTGGGATCGATGCAATGGCAGTTCGGGTCTTTCAATAGCAGAGGCTGGCCGGGAACTCGATTAAATAATGTCGTGCCTCCGCCCCAGAGGGCGGGATTGTTTTCCGGTCCACGCCCCAGCTGCCTCAACAGGTTATTGTTCGAAGCGGGAACGCGGAGCACTTCGCCGCTCTGATAGCGGAGCACGGAACCAATCGCCCAGTCGCGCACCACTGACGACAATACCTTCGAGGCGGCGCCATTGCCGAAATTGAATCCGGGAGTGGTGTAGTTGAACGCCACCACCAGCATGAGCGGCCGGCTGAAAGGCGAAATCTGCTTGTTCTGCTTGTAATCAAAGACGTCGTTGATGATCACGTTACCCGGCACCTGGTAGGACGTGTCCGTGCCTGTGCCCAGCACCAATTCCTTCTGCCAGGTGAAGGCCACCTGTCCCGACAGTCCGCGCGAGAACCGCTGGGTCGCTTTTGCCTGCAGCGAATCGTACCAGGTGTCGCCAAGCTCTGGTCCGAGGAACGGCGGTATTCCGATCCACTGCGGATGAGGCCGCAGCACCTGGATGAGCGATTGATCCGATGGAAAGCCTGGATAGACGCTGCTCGGATTGGCAAGGTTCGGGAACCGGGCGAGAACCTGTGGCGAGCGAATCGGTAGGGTTAAAAGATTACGGTCTGCGGCGTTCGTGATGTCGAGTCCCCAGGTTGCCTTGAGGCTCTCGGGTGTGAGTGAATTGTAATTTTCTTTTGCCAGCAGCGGCGCCGTCCACCACACCCCGCGATTTCCGACGTATGCTGCCTCGACCATCAGGTTCGGCATGACTTCGCGCTGCAAGCCGATACTCCAGTGGATTTGACGAGGAGGCCGCCCCGCATTCCGGTCGATCGAGATGAACGGGGATTGAGGCGGCCGCAGGCCGGGAGCGATTTCGTAAGGATACTTCTGGCTAAAATCCGGGAAGAAGATTGACGGGTTACCAAACCGGTTGCCTTCCGCAAATGGATTCCCATCCGCCAACGCATATTTGGTCAGTCCGTATCCCGGGACACCAAGCGTGTAGAAATCGGCAACGCTTCGCGTCAGGTTCCCGAGATTCGGCGCCGTTCCGTAAATCACCCCGGAACCCAGACGGAGTACCGTCCTGGCGTCGGAACCGATCTGATACGCAAGAGCGAATCGCGGCCCGAACGCGTAGGGATAGTTGCGGTTGAAGCTGCAATTGCACGTGGCTTCATAGATCACCGAGCCGGGCAAGTTATTCACCAGGGGGTTCGGCTTCTTGAAGTCGGCGCTCTGCATGCGGCCGTACTGCTCTTTAAGCAATGTGACGAAGTCATAACGCAGACCGTACTCGAGCGTCAGCTTGCGCGTGACTTTCCAACTGTCTTGAATGTATCCCGCCAGGGAATGGTTACCTAACCGTACATTGCTGACCAGCGCAGCGTTTATGGTGTTCGGATAGCCGAGCAGGAAGCTGGCATAGCCGAATCCCGTCGTGCCATTTAAAGGCTGGCCGTCCTCCCAGGGAAGACCGCTCTGCTGGGCCGAGAAATTGTAAACACCGGTCGCGCGCGAATAACTCACGGTGGGGAAACCCTCAATGATCAGTTCGCCGCCCATCTTGTAACTATGGTTGCCCTTGACCATGGTGAGATTGGTGTTTGCGGTGGGCTTGATGTCTTTAAGGTATTTATCAAGCAGATTAAAGCCCATATTCGACGAAAAACCACCTCTGCCGGCGTTAAAGATGCCGGCACCGACAGCGCCACCGGTAGCCGGAATATTGGGGAACATATTGACGTAATAATTCTTTGCCCAACCGAGCTTGCTCTGATCAAAGTCCTGAAGGACCTGGGGCCAGTTGTATTGGAAATAGCCAACGCCCGCGTGCAGAATCGTGGTCGGCGAGAGCGTGCGATCGTAGTTCAGGCGGGTCGTGTAATTCATCTCGTCCTGTGAAATTGCCTCGGTAAACGGCTGCGTGAAGCCGTTTGCACTCGGCGACACAGTGTGGGTCTGATGGAAGTACAAGGAGAGATGGTTCTTGTCGTTGAAATTGTGGTCGATCTTGAATGATGGGATCGTGGTGTGCCTGAAGTTGGTGTAACCAGGGATCTGATAGTTGTTGACGACATTATTATTGGTCGGCAACGGAAGCAAGGACTGAATTTTCAGCGCCACGGGATCCATCAGCTCCGGTGGAATGGTGTTATTCGGGAACGGGTCTCGGATTCTGGAACCGTCCGGCGCGAATCTTGTGGTTCTCGGATCGTAAATCGTATTTCCAATAACCGGCCGCCCCAGCGGATCCACGGCCGGTTGTTGTCCATTCATAATGAGTTGCGGCAGGAGCGCCTGGCTGAAATCGCCGCGGCGGTACGCCAGAGTCGGAACGGTTGCTATTCCTGTGTTGATGAATTGCGTTTCGCGGTACTGCTCAAAATTGAAGAAGAAGAAGCTCTTTTCGTGGCCGTTGTACAGCTTTCCCAACCAGATCGGTCCGCCGATGCTGAACCCATAATCGTTCTTTCGCTGCGTGTTCCGGATGTGCTCTCCCGCTCTTGCAGTGTCGCCCGTGATGATTCTGTCGGTGAATGGCGCGCCGGCGTTCAAAGCCTCATTCACGAAGTAGTCATAGACTCCACCATGGAACTGGTTTGTGCCCGACCTCATCGTGTAATTGAAATAACCGCCACCAGCCTGGCCAAACTCCGCGGCATAGTTGCTGGTCTGAACCGCGACCTCCTGGATGGCCTCGACACTCGCCTGAACGCCCTGGTTGTACTGGCGGTGCCTCCCGTTGGTGGCGTCCTGGCCCTCGATGCGGATGGCTTGCGTGGCCGAAGGCATTCCATTAATCCGTAGTTGATTGTCGTTAGCGAAACTCGCCCCCGGCAAGAGGTTCACGACCTGCAATGGATTTCGGACATTTCCCAGGGTCGAAGCCTGCCCGACGGAAGAGGACAGCGTCAGGACCGGAAGATTGTTGAGCTGATCGGTAGTCAGGTTATGGCTGACTTCACCACTTTCCGTTTTTAGCAACGGACTTGCCGCCTCGACTGTGAGAGATTCGCCCGCGGCGCCGACCTCGAGTGTGACGTCGATACGCAACACCGTCGCCACAGAGACGATCAATCCGGTGCGGACAAATTTCTTAAATCCGGGCAGCAGCGCCGTAAGTTCGTAGGTGCCGGCCGGCAACTGGGCAAGTGTATAATTGCCTGTCTCCGAAGATCCCGCCTGATATGCGGCGCCTGTCTGGACATTTTTGGCTTCAATGGCCACACCCGGAATGACCGCGCCGGTTGTATCCGAAACCGTGCCGGTAAGCGTGCCGCGATCCGTTTGCGCGAAGGCGGCCTGAGCGGACAGGACCAGACAAACAACGACCACTAATCGGCGGACTCTCATGATGAATTCCTCCACTCTCAACCAGTTTTGCGGAAAATATCTCGCGCGACTGTAACCCTCGCGTTGGGGAAGGGCAATGAAAAATCAAAAAGGAAATGTGGGATGTGTGGGGGCATGCGGATTTTCCCCTCCTTGCCAAGGAGGGGAAAAATCCGTCCCTACAGCTCCAAAAATTGCCGCAGTCGATCGGATCGGGATATCCTACGCATCGGAAGGGCGGTTATGACTGTCGTAAAAATTGCACCGAACAACCCGGTATTTGATTTACCGGTGATCGTTGGCATCGAAGAGGGTCTGTTCGCCGGAGCGGGACTCGATGTCAGTTTTTCCGCAAGCTACGCGGATCGAGAGAAGGACAGCGTGGAAAAGCCTGTTCTCGGCCGCCTCAAGGAAGAGCTCTTCGAGTGCGGCTCGGCCGACAGCTACAACGTCTGCGAGTGGGCGAGTATCGACCGGCTGGAGCGCGGCAAGCGCAGCGGCAAGGTGGCGGCATTGCGCGCGGCGATTGCCGCACAGGCGATCCTGACCTTCGATGAAAGGCTGCAAACACCGCGTGACATGTTCGACATTCCGGTTGTTGTTCAGGAGCTCACCGGATCACATTACACGACCATCCAGATGCTCGAAAGCGCGATCGGTCGCGAACACATCAACATCCGGCCGGGCGGATTGCCGCAAAAGCGCTGGGAGGGGCTCAAGAGTGGCGCCTATCGCGCCGTAGCGGTGATGGAGCCCTTCATCAGTCTCGGACTGATGGAAGGTGCACACATCATCGCGGCTTCGTTCTATCGGGGTGGCGAGGTTGTGGCGGCAGAATTGACGCCGGAGCAGCGCAAGGCATACTACGACGCCGAAAACCGGGCCGTTGATCTCATCAATGCCGACTTCTACAAGTACGCCCATCACGTGGCCGCACACGCAAAGGGAGCGCTGGAGCCGTGCGAGCTTCTGCGTGCCTTTGTCCGTTACAAGCACGTCGACTACTACGATGAAACGCTGTTCAACCGGGCCTACGATTGGATGAAGGCTCAAGGATTGACCGACGGTCAGAGCCAGCACGCTGCGCTGATTGTGGGATGACATTCCCCTCCTCGCAGAGGAGGGGTGGCTGCGCGGTCAATAAAAAGCCGCGAAGCCACCTTGTTCCGCGCAGACGGGGTGGTCAGTTCGGCGCCCATGCAAGCTTCGCCGGTCTGACCACCCCGTCCGCTCCTTTCAAAGGTGGCTTCGCGTTATTTTTATTGATGTCGCGTCCACCGAATGAAGCTCGAGACCCTCATTTTGCGCTCTCCCGTCGATGTCGCCGATCAACGCATAAGAAATGGCTCCGAACAGTGCCATGCAGCCGGCAACCACAAACGAACCCGCAAATGATCCAGTGGCGTTGACCATGTAACCGGTAACGATTGGCGCCAGCAGCCCTCCGATGTTGCCAAAGAAGTTTTGAATTCCCGTCAATGAGCCGACCATCAGCGGCGGCGCCAGATCGATCGGGAGAGAATTGACCGAACCGGTCGCCAGTCGCAGACAACCGATGCAAAGTGTTAGAAGCGTAACCGCGAGCCAGCTTTGCTCGACGAATGCCGCAGCGATCATCAGTACCGTCGACCCGGATAAGCCGCCCGCGATAATGCTCTTGCGAGAGACTGTTGTCGAAATACCGTGTTGAATCAAGTAATCGCCGAACCAGCCTCCCGCGAGGGTACCCACCAGGCCGGCCCAGAAAGGAAGAGCGGAGAGGATTCCGGACTGCAGCAACGTCATCCTGCGTTCGAGGATGAGGTATCCCGGGAGCCAGCTCACGAAGAAAAAATAGGCGTACAAGTATCCCATTTGGCCGAACGCAATTCCCCAGGTCGACCGGTAACGGAACAGCGAATGCCAGGAACCTCGTTGCACGGCGGTAGCGCGCACCCCTGATTGATGTCCTGCCGGCTGTTTGCCAATCCGCTTGTCGGGATAGAAACTAAACCAGGCTACGGTCAGCAGCAGGCTGGCGGCGCCAATAGAGTAAAAGACGGCCTGCCACCCCAGGGTTGCCAGGATGAATGCAGCAACAGTGGCCCCAACCGCTACACCCATTTGGTTTCCTGCAAACGCGATCGCGATGATCCTGGTACGTTCCTGAATACTAAACCCGCGCGAAACAGCGGTTGCTCCTGCGGGGATCAGAGGGGTTTGTGCGAGACCGAAAAGCATGCGCATCAGAAACAAAGAGAGAGGCCCTGTTGAGATCGGCAAAGCAATTGTGAATATTGCCCATACCAGGGATCCCAAACCCAGAACGACATAAGGGCCGAAGCGGTCCACGACAAAACCGATGAACAGCAGGCCCGCCGCATAAGACCAGTTCCATCCCGACAGGATGTAACCCATCGTCTTCGGGGAAAAGTGGTACAGTGCCATCAAAGTTGGAGCGACAACACCGAACGCAAACCGAATCATGAACGAAAACAATTGAGTTCCAAACAGCAAGCCGACCGTAATGATCTTGTTCGTGCGCTCTTTATCTTGATTCATTGCCGTGAGCGGCAAGTATACGCGACGAATTCGGCAAATGTTATGCTGTCCGCCGATGATGACAATGACGATGACGATTCATTTTGCCGTCTTCCTGATTACGCTCTCGGGTCTCACCCTCGAAATCGGCCTCACCCGTATCTACTCCGCCACGATCTGGTACCACTACGCGTTCATCGCGGTATCTGTCGCTTTGCTCGGTTGGGGGTTGGGTGGTGTCGCGTTGCACGTCATGCGGCGGTCTCTCATTCCGACGATCGAAAAAGCGGCGCTTCTCTCGATGTCTTATGCAGCGACAATTATTGTCTGCCTGTGGCTCATTGTGCAGTTCCCGTTCCGGCTCGAACGGCTTCCGCTCTATTTCATCGCGCCCCTGGTCCCATTCTTTCTCGCCGGAATGGCACTGGCGATGATCTTCCATTTGAACCGGCAGATGGCCTCGACGCTCTACTTCGCCGACCTGATAGGCGCATCACTGGGTGCGCTGAGTGTGACCTTTCTCCTGGAGAGGTTCGGTTCTGAATCGACTCTCTTGCTTGTGGCAGCCGCTCCAATGGCCGCAGCAGCTTTTCTGTCGAGGCGTTATCGGATTGTCGCAACCGTTGGGACTGCGATGGTGCTGGCTTTCGCAGCATCTAATGAACGGATGCTTCTTTTTCACGTGACGCCTGGCGCGCTGAAGGCCATGCAACGGCATATGCAGGAGAACCCCGGCGCCCGGGTCACGCAGACCGGCTGGAATGCGTATTCGCGGATCGACGCGGTGGAAGGTTTTCCACCGCCTAATCTTGCGCGGCTCTACATCGACTCGGATGCCTGGACGAATGTTCAGCAATGGGATGGCAAGATTGACAGCATCCGAAGTGTGCGCGACTGGTATCGCGCACTACCATTCCGCCTGGTATCCGAGCCGGAGACACTCATCATCGGACCGGGAGGTGGTTCCGATGTTCTGGTTGCGCTCGGATCGGGAAGCCGCAAGGTGACCGCCGTCGAACTGAATCCCCTGATGCTTCGATTCGTGCGCCACTATGCCGAGCGCGCGGGCAACATCTATAACCGGCCCGAGGTCGAAGTGATCCAGAGCGAAGGACGCAACTTTATCAGCCGGACGGATCGCAGATTCGACGTCATTTTTCTGGGATTCGTGGACACCTGGGCGTCGGTCGCTTCGGGCGGCCTCTCGCTATCAGAGAATTACCTCTATACGACACAGGCCTTCAAGGCTTATTACGATCACCTTGCCGACGATGGCGTGTTGACAATCATGCGATGGCGCACCGACATTCCGCGCCTGGTCTCCAATGCGGTTGCTCTTCTCGGGCCCCAGGAAGCATCAAGGCACATAGTCGTCCTGCTCGAAAGGCGAGATACGGCTGATGATCCGGCGCAAATGATTTTCATGCTGCACAAGCGGGCATTCACTGAGGCGGAAACAGCCGAGATCATGGCCTGGAGCCTGGCGAGGCCCGTTATTGTGCCCGGACGAATTGCAGACGCGCCGTACGATGATCTGTTTGCGGGCCGGAAAACGCTCCCTCAGGTGATTGCGGCGTCATCTCAGCGCATGGATCCGGTATTCGATGACAGTCCGTTTTATTTCGCTACCGAGCGCCCGTGGGGCATACCCTATCGAATGCAGCAGACGCTTGGCACACTGGTCGGCCCCGTGGTGGGACTTCTGGCGTTGTTCGTGGTACTGGGTAAGCCAAGGGGGAAGCCTGGCGCGCCGTACGCAGCGTCGATCGTGTATTTTGGATGCCTCGGCGTGGGTTTCATTGCGGTAGAGCTTACGCTGCTGCAGAATCTGACCTTGCTTCTCGGTCATCCCATCTTCACGCTTTCGGTTCTGCTTTTCACGATTCTTGCTGCCGGTGGACTTGGCAGTGCGATCAGCGGCCGCATACCGGCGCGCTGGGCCTGTCTTGCCGTCGCCGGCCTCGGCGCGGCGGCTGCTTTTTTTCTGCCAGGGCTTATTCCGATTCTTCTGCCGCTTGAATTGAACATGCGGGTTGCTATCGCAGTTGCTCTAATCGCGCCATTCGGCGTGTTGATGGGCATGCCCTTCCCTCAGGGTCTGCGCCAAACGGGACAGGGTTCGTTCCCACCGCCACCTTTTTATTGGGGACTGAACGGCCTGATGTCTGTGATCGGTTCGGTGGGTACCGTCGTCGTCGCGCTGGTATTCGGCTTCCGCATGGCCATGCTGGCGGGGAGTCTGTGCTATATGGTTGCGGGGATCTCGGTGTCGTTCTGGGATTCCCAAATGTAAATTTGGGGGACGCACCCTCAACCGTTGGGAACGATTTCCTTCACCCTACCCACGATCCCGTTGTCTAACATGACCTTGATACCGTGAGGGTGCTGCGGTGACTTGGTAAGAATGCGCTGAACGATCCCTTCCGTCAGCTTCCCTGTGCGTTGATTTTGTTTCTCAACGACACGTACTTTCATGCCGGGTCTGATCTCAGATCGATTCACTTCGACATTTGAATGACGTCGTAATACGTCTTGACTTCACCCGTACCGAAAGCCTTCAACAGGCCGGAAATGGATGAAAGAACCGATGCCGAACGCATGTAGGCATTCGACTGATAGTTGAGGGCAATTCCATTGAACACGGAACGGATGAACGTTCCCGTCGAGTCGACCGGAAGCGTCTCCACATTATGATAGAACTTGCTCCAGTCGTCGTCCTGTTGAAACAGATATTGCTCCACATTGGACACATAAAAAGCCGTGACGAAAGCGTCGTGTTGCTTCAAATACGTTGCAACCGCGCGGATCGCCTTGGGGCCGGCGAAATCACCGACGATGGGAACGACTAAATTTCTTTTTTCGAGATCCTGCAAAATCTTGAAATTCTCCTCACTTCCCATGTAGCTGCGGTTTGCGCCCTCTCCATCGGTCATCTGCATCAATTCCGCGTACGACGGCATCCGGCCACGGCCAAACCCCGCGTTACCGCCGACTCCGTTGTAAGTCAGATCCGGACCTCCCGAAAAGAAGGCACGAAGTACGTACTCGACGCTGGCCTCATCCTCGGCCGACAGTTTGAAGCCGTGCCGTTCTTCCAGTTGTTTCTTGATGGCCTGCAGGTTTTCGATAAAGAGATTCCGATCCGATGGAACATTATCGAATGCGGAAAACACCTCTTCCGCAGTCGATTTAGGCTCCAGGCCCAACGGACGTTTTCGGGAGAACAGGCGCGATACGAAATCCACTCGATCCGAAGACATTTCGAAGAGCGCTTTATACATCAAATGCTGCAGCATGTTTTGCCGGCGAATGTCGAAAATAATCGCCATCTTCGGCCGCATCGCCACGATGTAGGTGAAGTTCTGGTCCGGACCGACGCCCAGATAAACACCACCGGGCTTGGTTTTCTTCAGATCCTTGATGACATACTGAAACGTCGTCTCATTCGACACGAAATTGTCCGAACGGAAATATCCACCCGTCTCCGAGAATTCCGTGACCATATTCCAAAATGCTTCGTCGCTGAGCTGTAAGGGAAGCGCTTCAGTCGCAACCAGGGAACTGGACAGGCTCAGGGGTCCAAAAAAGGCAATGAGTGCCGTGGCGGTCGCAAGAATGATCCGTCGTGGAATGGTTAACATTGTTCGTGATCCTCCGGATAGAACACGTCCATTCTGACCCGAGTGCGAACTTTCTGGCAACATAAGATGGGAGCCGGAATTAAATGTAAATTTCACATGGTCCATGAACGATGAACGATGTAGATGGACTTGGCAAATGTCGATCGCATCCGGCCATTGCGCATCGACATCTTCATCGTTCATCGTTCATGGACCATGTGAAATTTACATTTGGCTAAACCCCTGTATTGTGGTTCACTCGCGCCCATGCAGAATTTGATTTCGGGCGCCGGAATCATCGTTTTCATACTTGTGGCCTGGGTTTTATCCGAAGATCGCAAAAGCTTTCCATGGAGGGTCGTCATCTGGGGCGTCCTCCTTCAGTTCATTTTTGCTTTCCTGGTTCTCTACTGGGAACCCGGTACGCGGTTCTTCCTGAAGCTCAATGACGTCTTCAACGCATTGCTGGAATTCAGCAAGCAGGGCGCACAATTCGTTTTCGGATCGCTGGGCTCGGCGGATACCGGTGACACCACTGTTTCGCTGAAGGAATACCTGACCCGGCTTGGCGCGGAATCGCGCGATCCCGTCATACAGACCGCTATAAGGACGGGTACCGTCCCGGGCGTCTTCTTTGCCTTTCAGGTGCTGGTGACGATCATTTTCTTCAGCGCGCTGCTTTCGGTCCTTTATTACCTGGGCGTGATGCAAAAGGTCGTGCTCTTGTTCGCGAAGATCATGGCGAAAACGATGAACGTTTCGGGCGCTGAGTCGCTTTCGAATTCCGCCAACATCTTCGTCGGTCAGACCGAAGCGCCTCTATGCGTGCGGCCGTTTATCGAACGAATGACACGGTCGGAACTCATGGCCATCATGGTCGGCGGATTCGCGAATACTGCCGGCGGAGTTCTCGGCGCCTACATTCTGATGCTGATTGGATATTTCCCGAATATCGCAGCGCATCTCATAGCGTCGTCCGTTCTTTCCGCGCCCGCGGCTTTCATCATGGCCAAGGTGATGGTACCCGAGAAGGACGATCCGCTCACCCGAGGCGAACTCAAGATGGAGGTGCCGATCGAAGACGCCAATATCCTTGATGCTGCCGCAAATGGCACGACCATCGGATGGCAGCTTGCGATCAATGTTGCCGCAATGCTGATTGTGTTCATCGCCTTGCTCGCTATGGTTAATCTCGGCGTGGCCTGGCTGGGCGGTTTTTTCAGAAATGCGAATGGACTTGTGCAATTCAATCTGATTGCGGCCGCTGCTCTGCTCAGCTTGTTTGCAGTGGAGAAGTACGGTCCGCCACGGGACACCCTCGTGTGGTGGGCATTGCCCGCCATTGCTGCACTCTACGTCACAGCACGAGCCGGGTTTGGGCCCGAGGCTGGACGTTTGTTGGGATTGATGGGCGTGTCCGTCTGGTTCCCGTTGTTTTTTCAGGCCGGCGCCCACACCACGTATGGGAAAAGAGCATGGGGAACGATTCTGGGAATAGCGATTATGGCAGACGTCGCTTACATCCTGTTTGGGCCCCTTGCGGCCGATACTCAACTCTCGCTTCAGAGCATTCTTGGATTTGTCCATTGGCCGGTCGCATTCGTCATGGGAACACCTGTAAAAGACTGTTTTGCGGTCGGAAAGCTACTCGGGGAAAAACTGGTCCTGACGGAGTTCGTGGCATATTCTGATCTGGCGGCGCAACTTGGTGCTGCCGCTCGCGGAGAAGTCATGAAGCTTGATCCACGTTCGATCGTCATCGTCTCGTATGCGCTGAACGGCTTCGCGAACTTCGCTTCGATCGCCATCCAAATTGGCGGCATTTCCCCTCTTGCCCCGTCCCGAAGGCACGACATCGCTCGGCTCGGGCTGAAGGCTATGATCGGAGGCGCACTCGCCAGTTATATGGTGGCATCCGTTGCAGGCGCTTTTTATTCGGGCACCTCGATGTTAGGCATCAAGTAAGTATGGTGAAACGTCTGCTGATCTGGGTATTGTTTGGTGCGGCATTCTTCGTCGCAATTCAATATCTTCCCGCATATTTTTACGCTTCTGAGTTCGATGACTTCGTCAAGGATGAA
>Ga0137394_10001042_pt1 | contig 19956 bp, 18 predicted proteins | sample czobulk116metaG_FD_108278 | JGI IMG/M metagenome (GOLD analysis project Ga0137394, IMG submission 108278) | Vadose zone soil microbial communities from Angelo Coast Range Reserve, California, USA - czobulk1.16 metaG | ecosystem: Environmental > Terrestrial > Soil > Vadose zone | place: USA...
CCTCCGCTGTTGCCCGGATTGAGCGCGACGTCGCTCTGGATGATCGCGTCCATCAGGCGCCCGTCCTGGGCGCGGAGCGTCCGGCCCAGGGCGCTGACCACGCCCGCGCTGACGGTGAACGAGAATCCGAGCGGGTTGCCGATCGCGACCACCAGCTGGCCCACCCGAAGCTTCGAGCTGTTGCCCAGCTCCGCCGCCGGCAGGTGCGCGCCGTCGATGTGCACCACCGCCAGGTCGGTGGCCGGATCCGCGCCGACCACGTTTCCGTCGTGCGTGGATCCGTCCGGCAGGCCGATCTTGACGCTCCGGGCCCGCCCGACCACGTGGGCGTTCGTGAGCAGGTAGCCATCGGGAGTGAACAGCACGCCCGAACCGCCGCCCCGCGGCAGCGAAACGCTGGCCACCGCCGGGCCGACCGCGTCCACCACCGAGGTCACCGCGTGGGAATAAGCGTCGAGGAGCTCTTCGTCGCGGACAGGGAACCGCACCATGACCATCAGATGAATGAACGGTGCGCGCGTTGCATGCAACCCTCGATGGCCCGCTGCAGCTCGGGAGCGAACCGGTTGGTGTCGAACCGCCGCGCGTGCTCGTGCAGCCGGATGGGGTCGGCCTGCAGCCGATCGATGCGGGAGATGCCGTCGAGGAGCGACTCGACGGTAGGCTGGTCGAAGAAGACGCCGGTCTCGCCGTCCACCACGCTCTCCAGCGCGCCGCCGCGACCCAGCGCCAGCACCGGCCGCCCCGCGGCCTGCGCCTCCACCGGGGCGATCCCGAAGTCCTCCTCTCCGGGAAGCACGAAGAACCGGGCCCGAGCGTACAAGGGCGGGAGCTGGTCGTGCCCGACGCTTCCGAGGAAGCGCACGGAGGGCCCGGCGGCAGCCTGCAGGCGCCCGCGCTCGGGCCCGTCCCCGACGATCCAGAGCGGCCGCTTGAGGCGGGAGAACGCGCTCACGGCCAGCTCGATCCGCTTGTAGGGGGCGAGCGCCGACACCACCAGCGCGTAATCGTCGGGCGCAGGACCTTCCGCGGCGGGCACGAACCGGGAGGTGTCCACCGGCGGGTACACCACCGCGTCGGCCTGCCGGCCCCAGTAGCGCCGGATGCGATCCGCGACGAACCGGCTGTTGGCGATCAGCGCGTGCGCCCTGCGGGTGGAGCGGACGTCCCAGAGGCGCAGCATCGGGGCCACCGCGTGGGCCGCGAGCCGCGTCAGCGTTCCCGCGCGGCCCGGACCGAAGTAGGAGTCGAACTGGTCCCAGACGTACCGCATGGGCGTGTGGATGTACGCGACGTGCAGGGCGCCGGGCGCGGGACGGCAGCCCTTGGCCACCGCGTGGCTGGTGGAGATCACCAGATCGTACCCGGAGAGGTCGAAGCTCTCGATGGCAACGGGAAACAGCGGCAGGTAGTGGCGGTAGGCGCGCTTCGGCAGCCGGTCCAGGAAGCTGGTGAAGATCCGGTGGCGCTCGATGATCGCGCCGACGGACCCCGGCACGTGCACGAGGGTGAAGACGTCCGCGTCCGGGTAGAGCAGGCAGAGCTGCTCGAGCACGCGCTCGCCGCCGCGCAGACCGGTCAGCCAGTCGTGGACGAGCGCGACCTTCACCGGGTGGCCTCGCGGTAGACCTCCACGTGCAGCGCCGCGGACCGATCCCAGCGGAACGCCCTGGCGCGCTCCAGCCCCTTGCGGGCGAGCTCGTCGCGAAGCGCGGAATCGGAGAGGACCCGCCGCAACAGGAGGCGCAGCGCGCCCGCGTCGCCGCGCGGGAAGTGCAGCGCGGCGCCGCCCGAGACCTCCACCAGCGCCGGATCGTCGCTGGCGATGCAGGGAGTCCCGCACGCCATCGCCTCCGCCAGAGGAAAGCCGAACCCCTCGTACAGCGAGGGCAGCACCAGCACGGCGGCGCCGCGGTAGAGCGCCACGAGCTCGTCGTCGCTGACGTAGGTGTGGTCCGGGCCCGCCAGCTTCAGCTCGACACCTTCCGGCAGCGCCGCATACAGCGTGGGAAGCCCTTTGCGCGGATTCGCATCACCGGCGTAGAGGACGAAGCTCTTCCGCGGGAGGTCCGCCGGGGCGAAGCGGGCGTCGACGCCGTGATGGATCACCCGGATGCGGTCCCGGGGGACGCGCAGGTGCTGCGCCACCTCGTCGGCGATCGCCCGGGTGGGGACGATCACCCGGGTTGCCGAAGCCGCCCTCCGCAGCCCGTTCGCGAAATAGCGCGCCCGCGCGGGCTCCTGCGTGCCGGGGTGCAGCACGGTGGAGAGGTCGTGCACCGTCAGCACCACCGGGCCGTGAAACGACGGCGCCGCATGGTTGGTCTCGTGGTACACGGTGGGCCGCTCGCGGCGGAGGACCGCGGCGCGGACCGCGTCCGCGAGCGGATAAGCGAAGGGGAGCGCCTTGACGAGGCGGCGGAGGCCGCGGGCTCCCGCGGAGGGCAGGAAGAGGGGCCGCGGGCGGACGCCGTCCGGTTTCGCGGCGTCGAGCGCGCCGAGCAGGCCAGAGATGTAGCGCCCCACCCCGGTGCGGGCGGCGGCGAGAGGAGCGGCGTTGATTCCCACGTCGAGCAAGGGACCCGAGGGTGTAGCACAGCGTCCGCTGGTGCACGCCGTGGTCCTGACCTGGAACGGGGCCCACCTCCTGCCGGAAGCCCTCGACGCGCTTCGCAGGCAGGACGCGCCGGCGCGCCTGCACCTGGTGGTGGCGGACAACGCGTCCAGCGACGGGACCCGGGAGCTGCTCGCGCGGAGCTACCCCGAGGTGGAGCACCTGCGCCTGTCCGAGAACCTCGGCTACGGCCGGGCCAACAACGAGGCGATGCGGCGCGCCCTGGAGGCGGGCGCCGACTTCGTCGCGCTGATCAACAACGACGTCGAGGCGGCGCCCGATTGGCTGCGCAAGCTGCTCGAGGCGGCGGGCGCGCATCCGGAGGCGGGACTCTTCGCCGGGACCCTGCTCTTCCGCGGCGAGGAGGTGGTGAACTCCACCGGCCTCGAGATCGACGCCTTCGGGCGGGCGCGCGACCGGGACTTCCGCGTTCCACTGTCCCGGCTGTCGCGCGAGGATGGCCCGGTCGCCGGGGTCAGCGGAGGCGCGGCCCTCCTCCGCGTCAGCCTGCTGCGCCAGGTGGGGCTCTTCGACCCCGCCTACTTCGCCTACTACGAGGACGTGGACCTTTCATTGCGCGCGGTCCAGGCGGGATCGCAGTCCTGGTACGTGCGCGGCGCGGTCGCGCGGCACCGCTTCGGCGCCAGTTTCGGGGTCGGCTCGCCCCGGCAGCGGTACCTGCTCGGCGTCGGCCACCTGAGAACCATCGCGCGGCACCAGCCCGCGCTGAAGGCCGCGGCGCTGGTCCCGCTGACCGTGCTCTACCGCGCCGCGGTCAAGGCGCCGCTGGAGCTGCTCCGGGTCCGGCCCGCGCTGGCCTGGGCCGAGCTGCGCGCCGCTGCCGAGGGCGGCGCCGCGGCCCTGCGCGCCTTCAGCGATAGATCACGATCGCCGCGGTGATCGCCCACCCGAGCAGCGCCACCCAGAGCCCGCGGTCCTTCACCAGCAGGCTTCCGGGATCGCCGCCGCCATCCAGCCGGACGACGTGGTGCTGGTAGCGGAACATCGCGTAGACCACGAACGGCACCGTGTAGACCAGGTTGGTGGTCCGGAAGTGCTCCACCGTGCGCGGCGACTGCGTGTAGATGGCATAGGACACGATGGTCGCGCCGGAGAGCGCCGTCAGCCAGCCGTCCAGGAGCGGCACGCTGTAGCCGCCCAGCGACTGCCGGTGGCTCGCGGCGCCCTCTCCCAGCAGGACCAGCTCCGAGCGCCGCTTCCCGAGCGCGAGGAAGAGCGCGAGCAGGAACGAGCAGACCAGGAGCCAGGGCGAGATCTGCGCGTCGATGCAGGCCGCGCCCGCGGCCGCGCGCAGCACGAAGCCGGCGGCCACGATCATCACGTCCAGCAGCAGCACGCGCTTGAGCAGCAAGCTGTAGGCGAGCGTCGACGCGATATAGGCGGCCAGGATCGCCAGCGTTTCGGGGTTCAGCCGAGCCGAGAGGGCAAGCGCCGCGGCGGCGAGCACGGCGGCGGCGGCAATGGCCACCGCGGGCGAGAGACGGCCGGAAGCGATCGCCCGGGCGCGCTTGGCGGGATGGTGCGCGTCGCTCTTCCGGTCCAGGACGTCGTTGACCAGGTAGACGCTGCTGGAGGCGGCGCAGAAGAGCGCGAAGCAGGCCAGGACGCGGAGCTGCGCGCGCGGATCGAAGAGCTGTCCGGCGAAGACGATCCCCGCCAGGACGAAGACGTTCTTGGCCCACTGCCGCGGGCGCATCGCCTCGATCAGCGCCTGCGCCGCCAGCGCCGTCTCTCCGGATCGGGTGGTGCGCTCTTCGGCCTTGGTCTCCACGCTCAAAAGCTCAGCTTCTTGAAGATGCGCTCTGGCAGCGCTTTCACCACCAGCATGATCAGGCGCCACCACCAGGGCAAGTAAACGATCCCGTCCCGCCGGGAATCCACCGCCTGCACGATGCCCGAGCCGATCTGCGCCGCGCTTGCGAACAGCGGGTTCTTCGGCAGATTCGCGGTCAGGGGCGTATCGACGAACCCCGGCTTGAGCGTCAGCACGCGCACGCCGGCCGGCTGCAGGCGCTGCCGCAGGCCGGAGAGGAACGAGTCCAGGCCCGCCTTCGAGGCGCCGTAGACCCCCACCTTCGCCCGCCCGCGGTCGCCCGCCACCGAGGACAGCGCGGCGATGCAGGCCCCCCGCTGCAGGCGCGGCGCCAGCAGCGTGAGGATCCGGACGGGCGCGATCAGGTTGGTGCGCAGCACCGACTCGGCGTAGTCGGGATCCACGTCGCGCCGCTGCGCATCGCCGAAGACGCCGTGCGCGATCAGCGTCACGTCCGCCGCCCCCAGCCGCTCCACCAGGGGAGCCTGGTCCTCGGTCAGGTCCTGGACCACCGTCTCGACCTGCCCGCCTCGCGTCCGCAGATCGTCGGCCACCGCGGCCAGCTTCTCCGGGTCCCGCCCCACCAGCACCAACTCCTCGCCGCGCTCCGCCCAGACGCGCGCGGCGGCCTGCGCGATGGCCGAGGTTGCGCCCAGCACGGCGACCCTCACCGCGTCACCCGGCGCCAGAACGACGACGAGAACGCCGGGTCCAGGTGGCGGGCGAACTCCGGCAAGAGCGGGAAGGACCGCTCGAAGCTCTCCCTGGACATGCAGGCGTCCTTCGCCGGATAGAGCGCGCCGCCGGCCTCGATGGCGATCTTCTCCAGGCGCGCGAAGCGCGCGAACGTCTCCTCGCCGTGGTTGGGGAGATCGAACGTCAGCGTGAAGCCGGGCCGGGGAAAGGACATCAACCCGGGCGACTTCGTCCCGCCGAACCGCTTGAGCACGGTCAGCGGCGAGGGCGGCGGATCCCGCAGGAGCTCGGCGAGCGCCTCGCGGGTAGGGACCACGCACTGGAACTGGAGGAAGCCGCGCCGGCCGTACAGCCGGTTCCAGCGGCCGACGCCATCGAGGGGAAAGAGGAACGGGTCCCAGTGCTGCAGGCGGCTGCGGCCGCCGACCTTCTGCGCGGCCCGGTAGGCCGCGTTGAACGCGCGGACCGTGGCCCCGTTCACCAGCGGGACGTCCACCGGCACGGACGTCCGGATGCGCGGCGCGGACGGCGATCCTTGAGCGTGGTCGCCGCGAAAGAAGATCCCCCGCTGCGCCCTGGAGAAGACGTCGAGCCAGGCGACCGTGTACTCGAACTGGGCGTCGCTCTCGTCGGAGAGGGCGAGGAACTCATCGAGCCCGGCGAAGGGGATCGCCTCGGCCCGGATCGCCGCGATCGAGATGCGCGAGAGCTCGATCTCCGCCCAGGTGATGAGCCCGGTCAGGCCGAGGCCAGCGATGGTGGCCGCGAACAGCGGGTCGCCAGGGCCTATCTGTTGACGCTGCCCGTCGGAGCGGAGCAGCTCCAGGCGCCGGACGTGCGCGCCGAACGTTCCCTTGCGGTGGTGGTTCTTGCCGTGGATGTCGTTGGCGATGGCCCCGCCGACCGAGACATATTTGGTGCCGGGGACCACCGGGAGGAAGAGCCCGCGCGGCACGGTCAGCCGGAGGATCTCCCCGAGCGTGATCCCCGCCTCGCAGCGGAGCACGCCGGTGGCGTCGTCGAGCGAGATGAACCGGTCGAGCCCCGCGGTGCGCAGAAGCGTGCCGCCGTCGTTCAGGCAGGAGTCGCCGTAGCTGCGACCCTGGCCGTACGCCAGCAGCGGACGCGTCGCCGGCAGCATGAGATCTGCGCGCCAGGCGAGCGGGACTTCCCGGGCGTGCCTGGCCTGCGGGTACCGGCCCCACGACTCGGTCACGCCCGCGTACTTATCACGCGGCCTCGGCCAGGGGCTCCGGGAACGTCGCGCGCTGTGGAGTGCGGATGGTCACGATGCGCGCGGCCGCGAGCAGCCGGAGGACCTGCCACCCCGGGTCGATCTCGAACCAGCGGGCCGCGAAGTCCGGGCTCGCGCCCCACTTGTGGTGGTTGTTCTGGAACAGCTCGCCCATGGTGAGGAAGTCGAAGGGCAGCGTGTTGCGGCTTTTGTCGCCGTTGTCGAAGTTCTGGTAGCCGTACTTGTGACCCGCCCAGTTCACGATCGCCCCGTGCACCGGCCCGAGGACGAAGTGGAACGGGAGCATCAGCGCGATCTGCCACCAGTGGGTGGCGAACACCAGATAGAAGGCCGAGTAGGCCACCCCGAACGCGATCCGGGTGGGCCAGGAGTCCGCGAACCGCTCCAGCCAGGGCCACTCCGGGATGTCGCCGTCGAACCGGGCCTCAGGCTGGGCGCGTCGGTGCGCGTAGTCCGAGTACCGCTTCTTCGTCTTCCACATCATCGAGAACGCGTTGGTGTGCAGCCAGGGCGTGTGCGGGTCGCGAACGGTGTCGCTGAACGCGTGGTGCTCGCGGTGCAGGATCGCGTAGGCGCGCGGGTCCAGGTACGAGCTGCCCTGCACCAGGAACGCGAGGAAGTGCAGCACGCGCTCGGTGCGCTTCGGCATGGTGTACATGCGGTGCGCGGCATACCGATGCTGGAACAGGCTCTGGAAGAGGACGCTCAAGAGCCAGTGCGAGACGAAGAAAGCGTAGACCAAGGACCCTCCGGGGTTGATCTCCGGATTAACCGGGCACTGTCATCGCAGTGTCACCCCTGCGTTTCGAGACGGTACCTTTTCCCCTATCCCGCCTCGATCTGTGGGCCCGGCGCGGGTCCGCGCTCCAGCTCGCGGTACCGCTCCCACCCCTGGTCGACGGGCCCGTCGAACGCCAGCCGGCCATGGTGCAGCACGGCCGCACGGGGACACAGCTCCTTCGCCGCCTCGAAGCTGTGGGAGACGAAGCAGAAGGTGACCCCGGCGGCGCGGAAGTCCCGGATGCGCGCCTTGCACTTCTCCTGGAAGCGCTCGTCGCCGACCGCGAGCACCTCGTCGACGATCAGGACGTCGGGCTCGACGTCCTGGGCGATGGCGAACCCCAGCCGGGCGTACATGCCCGAGCTGTAGTTCTTGATGGGCATGTCGATGAAGTCGGCCAGCTCGGAGAAGGCGACGATCCGGTCGAACTTCCGCTCCATCTGCTTGCGGGAGAACCCGAACAATGCGCCGTTGAGGAAGATGTTGTCCCGGCCCGACAGCTCGCCATCGAACCCTGCCCCGAGCTCGATCATCGGGCTGATCCGCCCCTGGACCAGCACCTGACCCTCGGTGGGCTCCAGGACGCCCGCGATGGTCTTGAGCAGCGTGCTCTTGCCGCTGCCGTTGTGACCGACCAGCGCGATGGCCTCGCCAGGCTGGATGTCGAGCGAGATCCGGCGCAGCGCCCAGAAGACCTCCACCGAGCGCAGGTGGCGGAACCGGTTCACCACCGCCTCTTTCAGGGTGGAGACCTTCTCGCGGTAGAGGCGGTAGGAGACGCCGGCGTCGCGGATGCGGATCTCGCCCGTCTTCACAGGTAGTGGACGTGCCGCGGCGCGAGCCGGTGGAAGACCAAAAACCCCACCGCCAGCATCAGCGCCGACTCCAGCGAGGCGATGGCGAGCACCGGAAGCGACGGCAGGCGGCCGTAGTAGACCGGATCGCGGAACAGCGGCAGCAGGTAGGTGAGCGGGTTGAGCCGCAAGAAGAGGTTGAAGGCCCGGAACCACCACTCGGACCGCTCGCCGAGGAGCTGCTGGTCGTAGAGGACGGGCGAGAGGTAGAGCAGCATCTGCAGCAGGACCTCGGTCAGGTGCCGCACGTCCCGGAAGAACACGGTGAAGGTCGAGAAGAGGAGCGTCACGCCGCTGGTGAAGAGCGCGAGGACGAAGATGCCCGCCGGAAGGAACAGCAGCGCGGGCGTGAACCGCTGCCGGACCACCGCCATCAGGAGGAACAGCGGGAACAGCGAGAGCGCGAAGTTCACAAGATTTGAGCCCACCACCGAGAGCGGGAACACGGCCTGCGGCAGCCGCACCTTCCGGATCAGCTCCTGGTTGGTGAGGATGGAAGTGAGCCCCTGCAGGATCGCCGTGCTGAAGAACAGCCAGGGCAGCAGGCCGGAGAGCAGGAAGAGGGCGAAGTTCCGCTGCGGCGATCGCATGATGGTGGCGAACACGACCGTGTAGACCGCCATCAAAAGAAGGGGGTTGAGCATCGTCCAGAGCATCCCCAGCAGGCTGCGCTTGTAGCGGACCTTCAGCTCGCGGACGACCAGCATCGCCACCAGCTGGCGGTAATGGAAGAGGTCGGCGATCGCCGACCGGCGCGTCCGCGAGGTCGCGATGGCCGGGACCGCTCTCTCGGCGACCTCGGTCATGTCCGCCGCTCCTCCAGGAACCGGTCGAGGGCGGCATCGAGCGGAAGCGGCAACGACTCCCCCAGCATCCGTTTCACCTTGTCGACCCGCAGCCCGCAGCGCAGTGGGCGCGGCGCGGGCAGCTTCAGATCGGCGAGCCGCACCGGAACGATCAGCGACTCGTCCGCGCCGATCTTGCGTGCAATCGCGCGGGCGAAGCCGATCCGGGAGATCTCGGTCGCACCCGCACAGTGGAAGATCCCCGACTTACCCGAGCGGTGCACGCGAATGACCATCTCGGCCGCATTGTCGGCCAGCGTCGGGGAACCGACCTGGTCGGTGAACGCCTTCACCGGCTTCCCGGCTCGCAGCGATTCGAGTGCAGTGAGCGCGAAAGTGGTCTTCGCTCCAGCTTGGCCGCTATAGACCAAGGCGACCCGGCAAACGGAGGAGCCCGGCGCGAGGGCGAGCGCCGCCAACTCGCCAGCCAGCTTCGAGCGGGCATATACGCTTCGCGGATTGGGCGCGTCATCCTCAGAATAGCTGCCGGCCTCGCCGTCGAAGACGTAGTCGGTCGAGAGCGTCGTAAATCGCAGCCCGTATCTGGTGCAGACCTGTGCGGCGATTTCGACAACACCTGTATTTACGGTCCAAGCCGCTTCGGGCTGTCTCTCACAGGCATCGACGTCGGTCATTGCTGCCGAATTGATCAGAGCTTGCGCCTGAGATGACGTCACAATCCTCGCCAGCCCATGCGGATCGGAATGAAGATCGAGCTCATGGTACTCAACCTTCGCTTGCAGCCGTCGTGGGCCGCGAGCTACCGCGATCACGCGCTCGCCCGCCTCGACCAGCCGCGCGGCGATGCGGCTCCCGACGAGCCCGTTCGCGCCGAGGACGACGATGCTCATCGCGCTCCGTAGTTGCGCTCGTAATAGCTGCGGTACTCCCCGGTCCGCACGCGCTCCCACCAGCCGCGGTTCTGCAGGTACCAGTCCACGGTGGTCTGCAGCCCCTCCGCGAACGCGATCCGCGGCGCCCACCCCAGGTCCGCGTGTGCCTTGGCCGCGTCGATCGCGTACCTCCGGTCATGGCCGGGGCGATCCTTCACGTGCTCGATCAGCTCTTTCGGCTTGGCCAGGATCTGCAGGAGGCGGCCGACGATCTGCAGATTCGGCCACTCGTTGTCCGAGCCGATGTTGTAGACCTCGCCGCTGCGGCCCCGTTCCAGCGCAAGGAGCAGCGCGCGGCAGTGGTCTTCCACGTGGATCCAGTCGCGCACCTGCATGCCGTCGCCGTAGACCGGCAGCCGCCTGCCCTCCAGCGCGTTGGCGATCATCAGCGGGATCAGCTTCTCCGGAAACTGGTACGGGCCGTAGTTGTTCGAGCAGCGCGTGATCACCACGTCCATTCCGAAGGTGTGCCCGTAGGCCAGGGCCAGCAGATCGGCCGCGGCCTTCGAGGCGCTGTACGGGCTGGAGGGCCGCAGCGGGCTGCTCTCGGAGAACTTTCCGGTCGCTCCCAACGAGCCATAGACCTCGTCGGTGGACACCTGGATGAAACGCTTCACCCCTGCCTGCCGGGCCGCCTCGAGCAGCACCTGCGTTCCTGAGACGTTGGTCTCTACGAAGATCGAGGGGCCGAGGATGCTGCGATCGACGTGGCTCTCCGCCGCGAGGTTCAGGATCGCGTCCACGCCGTGGTTCCGGATCAGGTGCTCGACCAACTCGGCGTTGGCGATGTCGCCCCGGACGAACACGTGCCGTGGATCGGTCCGCAGCGGCGCGATCGACTCCGCGTTCCCCGCGTAGGTGAGCTTGTCCAGGTTGACCACGGTCCAGTCCGGACGCTCCATCTGGAGCAGCCGGACCAGGTTGCTGCCGATGAAGCCTGCGCCGCCCGTGACCAGGACGGTCCGCTTCACCGCGACCTCACCATCTCGTTCGCCGTGGCCAGGGACTCGAACGTGCCGGCGTCGGTCCACCATCCCTGCATCCGGTCGCAGTGGAGCGTGCCCGCGCGCAGGTAGTGGTTGTTCACGTCGGTGATCTCCAGCTCGCCCCGGCCGCTCGGCTTGAGCGTGCGGATCACGTCGAATACCTCGGAGTCGTAGAAGTAGATCCCCACCACCGCCAGGTCGCTCTTCGGCTTCTTCGGCTTCTCGACGATCCGCACCACCCGCGAACCCTCCACCTCTGCGACGCCGTAGCGCTGCGGATCGTGGACCTGCTTCAATAGGAGTCGCGCCCCCCGGCCCTGCTCGCGGAACGCCTTCACCCACGGCGCGATCGGGTCCTGGAAGACGTTGTCCCCCAGGATCACGCACGTCAGATCCTTGCCCGCGAAGTTCTCCGCCAGGCCGAGCGCCTGGGCGATCCCGCCCGCCTCGTCCTGGACCTTGTAGGTGAAGCGGCAGCCGAAGTCCTTGCCGGAGCCCAGCAGGGTCACCACGTCGCCCATGTGCTCGACGCCGGTGACAATCAGGACCTCCTCGATCCCGGCCCCGGTCAGCTTCCGCACCGGGTGGAAGATCATCGGCTCGCGCCCGACGGGCAGCAGGTGCTTGTTGGTCACCTTCGTGAGCGGAAAGAGCCGCGAGCCTGTTCCACCGGCGAGGATGATTCCCTTCATCGTCTCTCCTTCGGGACGGCGTCGCGTTCTACCCAGAATCGGGCCCCAAAGCCACGAAAGACCACGGAGGAAGCTCCCTGGTCACACCCTGGAGAAGGCAAACGCGGCGATCCCGACGCTCACCATCCCCGGGATGGCCGCCGCGACCCGGGGCTCGAGCCCGCCGGTGATCGAGATGGCATGCGCGATCACCGACGCGGCCCACAGCACCATCGAGAGTCCAAGGCCCAGCGCGACGGCGCCCGCGAGCGGGAGCCGGCGCCGCGGCCGCTGGAGCAGCATCGTCAGGCCGACGGCCGCCAGCGCCGCGGGGATGAGCTGGACCGGGCTCGCCACGCGCTCTCCCAGCGCCACCTCGTATTCGCGCGTCTTCTGGCCCGCCTGCTCCCGCCGCCGCACCTGCTCGCGCAGCTGTTGCCAGGAGAGCTGCCGGGGGCGCCCGCTGCGCAATTGCAGATCGGCGGGCGTTTCCGGAAACCGTTCCTCCAGCACGTCGAGCCGCCGCTCGGTGATGGTCCCGCCCGGGCCGCCGTACAGCTCGTACCGCGTCTCCACCGCGTCGAGCAGGCGCCACCGGCAGCCGCGCGGCGCGCCCGGATCGCAGATCGCCTCTCCGGCCACCGGTTCGATCCGGCGCGCGTCGATCCGCCGCACGAGGCGGAAGGGAGGCGCGATCTCCAGCACCGTGGCCGGCTCCCAGCCGCCCTTGCGCTCGGGGCCGAGGTGATAGACGCGGCCCCCCTTCCCGCGCACCCAGGACGAGCCGGCATGGTAGGTGGCCCAGTCCCCCCACCGGTTGAACCGCTTGACCTGGATCTCCTCGGCGCGAGCGTCGGCGGTCACGACCACGCCTTCACCCAGCCAGAAGAGAGCGCCTCCCAGCACGGCCGCGAAGGCGGCCACGGGGATTGCCAGCCGGAAGGGCCGCACCCCGAGGGCGAACAGGGCGGTGAGCTCGCCGCGCCGTGAGAGCGCGGTGACCACCAGCGCGGCCGCGATGATCAGGGCGGCAGGCGCGAGCTGGTACGCCACCACCGCCCCCTTGTACAGGTAGAGCTCGGCGGCGGCGCGTCCCCAAGCGCGGCCCGTGTACGTGTGCGCGCGGTCCGCGAAGTCGATCACCAGGTAGATGACCACCACGCCTCCGAGCGTGGCCGTGAACATGCGGGTCAGCTCCGACAGGATCAGCCGGTCGAGCTGCCCTCCCGGTTTTTGCCGACCGCGGATCAGTCAGATCTCCCCCGCGGCCACGTCGGAGCGCTTCTGCAACCCGGCGAAGGAGATCCGCGCCGCCGCTCCATAGGCGCGGGCGCGCGCCTGCGCGGGACCCGTTCCCAGCGCCGCCACGGTCAGCACCCGGCCGCCCCCCGTGACGACCTTGCCGTCGGCGAGCTTCGTGCCGGCGTGCAGGATCCAGAGATCGTCGCCCTCCTCGGGCGCGAGCGCAGGGAGGCCGTGGATCTCGTCCATCGCCCGGGGAGTGCCGGGATACCCGTGGGCGGCCAGCACGACCGCGACCGCCGTCCGCGAGTCCCAGGCCGGCTTCTGCCCGGCCAGCCGCCCTTGCGCGGCCGCGAAGAAGAGCGGGAGCGGGTCGCTGCGCAGCCGGAGGAGGATCGCCTGCGCCTCGGGATCGCCCAGGCGGCAGTTGAACTCCAGCACGGACGGGCCTTCGCGCGTCAGCATCAGGCCGGCGTACAGCGCGCCCACGAACGGCGAGCCTCGGCGGGCCAGCTCCCTCGCGGTGGGCACGAGGATGGTGCGCACCGTCCGTTCCACCAGCTCCGGGGTCGAGTCCGAGGGCGGGCAGACGGCGCCCATGCCGCCGGTGTTGGGCCCGCGGTCTCCGTCCAAAAGGCGCTTGTGATCGCGCGCCGGGGGCAGCGGGACCACGCGCTCGCCGTCGCAGAGGGCGATGATGGAGACCTCCCGGCCCTCCAGGCGGTCCTCGACCAGGAGCTTCGACGCGGGCTTCCAGAGCTCGTCCACCGCGGCGGCGGCCTGGGCCCCGTCGTCGGCGACGATCACTCCCTTGCCCGCGGCGAGGCCGTCGAGCTTCACCACGCAGGCGCCCCGCGAGCGGGCGTAGTCGCGCGCCGCGCCCGGCTCGTCGAACACCTCGGCGTGCGCGGTCGGCACGCCCGCGGCGCGCATGATCTCCTTGGCGAACGCCTTGGACGACTCGATCCGGGCAGCCGCCTGCACCGGGCCGAAGCAGGAGACGCCCCGCTGCGCCATCCGATCCGCGAATCCTTCGGCCAGAGGGGCTTCCGGTCCCACCACCACCAGGTCCGGCGATTCCGCCAGCGCCGCGTCGGCCAACGAAGGCTGAGCCGGAACGCAGCGCGCCTCGCGCGCGATGCCGGGATTGCCCGGGATCGCCACGATCTCCCGATCCCCGCCGCCGCGACGCAGGACGCGCACCAGCGCGTGCTCGCGGGCGCCGCTGCCGATGACGACGACCTTCGTCATCTCAGTGCCTGAAGTGCCGCACGCCGGTGAAGACCATCGCCAACCCGAGCCGATCGGCCGCCGCGATCACCTCGTCGTCGCGCACCGACCCGCCCGGTTGCGCGATGGCGCTGACGCCTGCCCGCGCGGCCGCCTCCACTCCGTCGGGGAAGGGAAAGAACGCGTCGGACCCGAGCGCCGATCCGCGCGCCTTCTCCCCCGCGCGCTCCGCGGCGATCCGCACCGAGTCCACCCGGTTGGTCTGTCCCATGCCGATGCCCACCGTCACGTCCTTGCGCGCGAGGACGATGGCATTGGACTTCACGTGCTTCACCACGCTCCAGGCGAAGGCCAGCGCCTCCAGCTCCTCCGGCTCCGGCGCGCGCTTCGTCACCACCTTCCAGCCGCGCGGGTCGGCATCGGCCAGATCCCGCGATTGCAAGAGTAGCCCGCCCGGCACGCTGCGCACCTCCTGCGGCTCCGGCACCCAGCTCTCCGGGCTCTCCCCGAGCGCCGGCAGCTCCAGAAGGCGCAGGGACTTCTTCCCCTTCAGCGCCTCCATCGCGCCCTTGTCGAAGGACGGCGCGATCACCGCCTCGAGGAAGGTCTCGGCCAGCGCCGCTCCGGCCGCCGCATCCACCGGATGCGTGATCGCCACGATCCCCCCGAACGCGCTCACCGGATCGGCGTCGCGCGCCATCCGGTAGGCTTCGAGCGCGGTCGCTGCCCGCGCTGCCCCGCAGGGATTGGTGTGCTTCACGATCACCGCCGCCGCCGGCCCAGAGCGGCCCTGCGCGTGCTCCTTGACCGCCTCCAGCGCCGCCGCGCCGTCCAGGATGTTGTTGTAGGAGAGCTCCTTGCCCTGGATCTGCCGCGCCGCCGCCAGGGTCGGCTCGCTCGGCTGCGGCGTGGCGGCGTAGAACGCGGCGCGCTGGTGCGGATTCTCTCCGTAGCGCAGCGACTGCAGCCTCCGGTACTCCGGCAGCGGAGGTGAATCGGCGAATCCCCCGCCCTCCTCGGGGTGGGCGCGCGCCAGCTGCTCGGCCAGCCAGCCGGCGATGGCGGCGTCGTACGCGCTGGTGTGGGCGAACGCGCGGGCCTGCAGGCGCCGGCGCGTGCTCTCGTGCACCTCGCGTTTCTGCTGCAGCTCGGCCAGCACCACGCCGTAGTCGGCCGGGTCCACCACCACCGTCACGTACTCGGCGTTCTTGGCGGCCGACCGGATCATCGACGGGCCCCCGATGTCGATGTTCTCGATCACCTCTTCGTAGGGCAGCCCCTTCGCGACCGCCTCCCGGAACGGATAGAGGTTCACCACCACCAGATCGATCGGGCGCAGCCCGTGCTTCTGCATGTCGGCCTGATCGGGGGGAAGCTTCCGCCGCGCCAGGATACCGCCGTGGATCTTGGGGTGCAGCGTCTTGACCCGCCCGCCCAGCATCTCCGGCGCGCCAGTGAAGTCCTGGACCTGCGTGACCTTGATCCCTTCCTGCGCGAGCAACGCGGAGGTGCCGCCGGTCGAGAGGATCTCGATTCCCAGCGCCATCAGACCCCGGACGAACTCCACCACGCCGGTCTTGTCCGAGACGCTGATCAGCGCGCATGCGACGGTCATGACGCGGCTGCATACCACAGCTCTGCTGCTGCAGGTCGACGAGCCCGACGCCCTCGAGAGCGAGCTTACTCGTCGTCGTCGTCCGTGAGCCGCGGCGCGTCGTCGTCCGCGATCACCCGGAGCTTGGCCAGGCCGCGCATCTCCAGCTGGCGCACGCGCTCGCGGGTCAGGTTCATGATCACCCCGACCTCCTCCAGCGTGATGCCGGCCCGGTCCGCCACGTCCAGCGCGCAGGTCTCGGAGAGCTCCCACAGCTCCTTGTCGGGGAAGTTCATCTTCACCGACCCGGTCCGTGGGTTCACGTCCACGTAGAGGTTGTACTTGCAGGAGACGTACGGGCAGGGCCGCTCGCCCTCCGCGCAGTCGCCGCGGATCTTCGGACGCGCGGCGTCCATCTCCGCCATCAAGCCCTGCAGCTCCGGATCGATGCCTCCGGATGCGGCCTGCTGCCGGAAAAGCCGCGCCATCTCCTTGCGGCTCATTGTCCGCGCGCGTTGGCGCGGCTTGTCCTCCGGCTCCTCGACGAGGGGGAGGATGTTGCGCTTCGGCTCGCTCATGACAGCGTTACCCCTTCCCGGGCTCTTCCCGTGCGGTGATTTCGGAGACCGTTCTCTCCATGTCCTTGACGAACTGGTCGGCGTGCCGCCGGCTCTCCGCGAGGAGCCGCTCCAGCTCCTTGCGCCGCGAAGGCCGCAGCTCCTGCTTCTCCGCGATCGCCTTGGTGAGCGCCGCGAAGAGCTCGTCCAGCGACCGCTCCACTCCATCGAGCTGGCCACGAAAGAAGACGAAGGAGCGCCGGATGTCCTCCAGCGTCATGCCTTCGTCCATCAGCGCCTTGATCACGTGGATCCGGCGCGCCGCGCTCGCCGGGTAGAGACCCTTCGAGCCGCGGTGCTTGCCCTTCTCCCCGACGCGACGGCTGCGCGGGAGCAGGCCCAGCTGGACGTACTTGCGAAAGGTCGCTTGCGCCAGCTTCACCCCGCGGGGCACGAAGAAATCGACGATCTGCAAGGCGGAGATCCCCTGCGGGTACTCCATCTCCAGCGCGTCGAACTCGTCGTGTTCGCGCTGCGCCATCGCCCCCTCGATCGAGATCCTGCCCGCCCGCCGTGCCCGCGCCCGACCGCCGATGCTTTGAGTAGCATCGCGTGAATGCATTCGCAGGAGTAGCGTATCTTGAATAGCGTGTCAACAAGCGCTCCCCTCGAAGCTCCTCGAGAGAGGCACGGATCGCGGCGGCGGGAAGCAGCAAGGCAACGAGCGATTGCACGCTTGCGACTTCCGCATTTCTGCGGGGCATTCGTCAATCGGGTAGCCAATCTGCACGCGGACCTAGGTTCCGCACCTACTCGGAGAGGTTGACGTCCAGCCGGTACTCCACGCCGGCCTTCACCGCGACGTCCACCGCGCGCCAGCGGCCGAGCCGGAGCGCGCCCACGCGCACCGCGTGCGTGCCCGCAGGAAGCTCGACAATCAGCGGGGTTACGCCGCGAAGCGATCCGTCCACGTAGACCTCGGCTTCGACCGGGCTGGAGGTCACGCGCAGGTCCCCGTGGCCTGCCGCGGGCGACCGCGCAATGGCGGAGTGCAAGAGCTCACGCGTGCGACGCGGGGCGGCGAGCATCAGCGACAGGGGCAGCACCAGGAACAGGATCGCTGCCGCCACCGCGGAGATCTTCAGCAGCCTTCGCTTGGGCGGGGGCACGGACGCGAAGAGCGGTTTCTCCGGCACGAGCCGCCGCGAGTTGCCGGGCGTCGGCCGTCCCGCAGGCGGCGGCTCGGAGCGCGCCACGGGGCTTCGCCGCTCGCCTTGCCTGCCTGGCAGCGCCTCAGCGCAGTGCTGGTGCAGCCACTCGGAGAGCGCGCGGTCCGGATCGCTCGGCGGCGGACAGGCCCGCAGCAGCGCCGACGCCAGCTCGGACGCGGTGGCGAAGCGGTCGCGCGGATCGTCCGCCGTCGCGCGTTCGATCACCGCGCGCAGCTCCGGCCCGCAGCCGACGTCGGCGGCCGAGGCGATCACGCGGCCCAGCGAGAAGATGTCCGCCGCGGGTCCGATCTTCCTTCCGCCCCGCGCCTGCTCCGGGGCCGTGTACCCCGGCTTGCCCCGCGGGCCCTCGCCCCGCTTCTCCTCCTCGAGGTTGCCCGCCGCGCGCGCAACGCCGAAGTCGCCCAGGTAGACGGCCCCGGACCGCGAGAGGAGGATGTTGTCGGGCGCCACGTCCCGGTGGACGACGTGCAGCGGCTGCCCGTCGCGACCGATCGCGGTGTGCGCGGCGTGCAGCGCGTGCGCGACCTGCGCGCCGATGTGGGCCGCGAGCGATTCCGGCAGCGCCACGTGCTGGCGGCGGGAGAGTCTCAGCGCCGTGCGCAACGAGATGCCGTCCACGAACTCGAGCACGAAGACCGGCCCGTGCTCCTCGCTCTCCAAGTAGTCCAGGGCGGCGACGATCCCGGGATGATGGAGGGCGCCGACCACGCGGGCCTCGTCGGCGAGCATGGCGGCGATCCGCGGATCGCCCCGGCGCTCCGGCGCCAGCATCTTGAGCACCACGCGGCGGCGGAAGACGCCCGCCCCTTCGAGCTCGGCCAGCCAGACTTCACCCATGCCCCCGAGACCCAACCGCTGTTCGAGGACATACCGCCCGCCGATGCGCTCGCCCGCCTGGAGCACAGCTCCTTGACACACCCCTTCCGGTACTTACTGTAACGCCGCACCGCGGCAGACCCCATCCGCTGCGGAAAGATTCACGGGAGAAACTCGGAAAATGGCAAAAAAGATCATCGGAATCGACCTGGGCACGACGAACTCCGTGGTGGCGATCATGGAGGGTCGCGACCCCAAGGTGATCGAGAACGAGGAGGGCAACCGGCTCACCCCGTCCGTCATCGGCTTCAGCAAGGACGGCGAGATCCTCGTCGGGCAGGTCGCTCGCCGGCAGGCCATCACCAATCCGGAGAACACGGTCTACTCGATCAAGCGCTTCATGGGCCGCAAGTTCGAGGAGACCACCACCGAGCAGAAGCGGGTTCCCTTCAAGGTGGTCAAGGGCGACAACGGCGACGCGACGGTGGAGATCCAGGGCAAGAAGTGGAGCCCGCCGGAGATCAGCGCCAAGGTCCTGCAGAAGCTGAAGCGCGCCGCCGAGAACTACCTCGGCGAGACCGTCAACGAGGCGGTGATCACCGTCCCCGCCTACTTCAACGACGCCCAGCGGCAGGCCACCAAGGACGCCGGCCGCATCGCCGGCCTGGAAGTGCGCCGCATCATCAACGAGCCCACCGCGGCCGCTCTGGCCTACGGCCTGGACAAGAAGAAGGACGAGGTCGTGGCCGTGTTCGACTACGGCGGCGGCACCTTCGACATCTCGGTGCTCGAGGTCGGCGAGAACGTCGTCGAGGTGGTCGCCACCAACGGCGACACGCACCTGGGCGGCGACGACATGGATCAGAAGATCATGGACTGGCTGATCCAGGAGTTCCGCTCGGACACCGGCATCGACGTCTCGAAGGACAAGATGGTGCTCCAGCGGCTGAAAGAATCGGCGGAGAAGGCGAAGATCGAGCTCTCCAGCACGATGGAGACGGAGATCAACCTGCCGTTCTTGACCGCCGATCAGACCGGCCCCAAGCACCTGGTGAAGAAGCTCACCCGGGCGAAGTTCGAGCAGATGTGCGAGGACCTGTTCCAGCGCGCGCTGGAGCCGACCCGCAAGTGCCTGGCCGACTCGAAGAAGAGCCCCAAGGAGATCGACGAGGTCATCCTGGTGGGCGGCGCGACGCGCGTGCCAAAGCTGCAGCAGATCGTCAAGGACTTCTTCGGCAAGGAGCCGAACCGCTCCGTCAACCCCGACGAGGTGGTGGCGATCGGTGCGGCCGTCCAGGGCGGCGTGCTCACCGGCGAGGTGAAGGACATCCTGCTGCTGGACGTCACCCCGCTCACGCTCTCCATCGAGACGCTGGGCGGCGTGGCCACCCCGCTGATCCCGCGGAACACCACCATCCCGACCAAGAAGTCGGAGGTGTTCAGCACCGCGGCCGACGGGCAGACCAGCGTCGAAGTGCACGTGCTCCAGGGCGAGCGCCCGATGGGGCGCGACAACAAGACGCTGGGCCGCTTCCACCTGGACGGGATCCCGCCCGCTCCGCGCGGCGTGCCCCAGATCGAGGTGACCTTCGACATCGACGCGAACGGCATCGTCCACGTCGCGGCGAAGGACCGGGCCACCGGCAAGGAGAACAAGATCACCATCACCGCCAGCTCGGGCCTCTCCAAGGACGACATCGACAAGGCGGTGAAGGAGGCGCAGTCGCACGAGACCGAGGACAAGCAGCGGCGCGAGGAGATCGAGGTCCGCAACCGCGCGGACAACCTCGCCTACGCGACCGAGAAGTCGCTCAAGGACCTGGGCGACAAGATCCCGGCCGACACCAAGGCCGAGC
>Ga0137394_10001043_pt1 | contig 19944 bp, 9 predicted proteins | sample czobulk116metaG_FD_108278 | JGI IMG/M metagenome (GOLD analysis project Ga0137394, IMG submission 108278) | Vadose zone soil microbial communities from Angelo Coast Range Reserve, California, USA - czobulk1.16 metaG | ecosystem: Environmental > Terrestrial > Soil > Vadose zone | place: USA...
CAGGAGAACGCTTACTGTTGAACTGTACAATGTGTGTTTCATGGATGTTTTCATGTTTTTATTTGTTCATGGTTGAATGGTGCTGTTACGAAAGGTTTCTTTTTAAGAGAGAATTCTCCGCGCTTCGTCCAGGAAGATTCCGTTGAAATTCATCTCAAGCGCTTGCGGATTGCTGGCTTTGCTCAACGCTTCCTGCTTGCTGATCCTTCCTTCGTTTGCCAGGTTGTAAAGAGCCTGGTTGAAAGTGATCATGCCCTCCTCGGTGCCTGTCTCGATGGCCGCGGCCAGCTTTTCAAGCCGGTTCTCTGCAATCAGCTTTTTGACGATGGACGTGTTAATCATGATTTCAAGTGCCGGCGTGATGCCTCCAGCCAGCGTGGGCACCATGCGCTGGCAAATAACAGCATGCAGCGTTTCGGCCAGTTGCCGTCGCACCTGCTCGCGCTCTTCCGCCTTGAAGAAATCGAGAATCCGGCTGACGGATTGTGAGGCGTTGGTGGTGTGCAGCGTCGAGAGGACCAGGTGCCCGGTATCCGCCGCGCTCATTGCGGCTGCGAAGCTGGTGGCGTCGCGCATTTCTCCAATCATGATCACGTCCGGGTCCTGTCTCAGCACGTGCTTAAGCGCCTCGTGAAACGAGTTGGTGTCCAATCCAATCTCGCGTTGTTCGACCAGCGATTCTCTATCTTCGAAGATGTATTCGATCGGATCTTCCAAGGTTACGATGTGCTTTTTGAAGCTGGTATTGATGTGCTCGATCATCGCCGCCAGTGTGGTGGACTTGCCGCTGCCGGTCGTGCCGCCCACCAGTACGATCCCGCGCGGCGCTTCGGCAATGAGGCGGACTTCCTCCAGCAATCCCAATTGCTCGAACCTTGGAACGGCTGTTTTAACGTGTCGCATCGCGAACGACCAGTTCCCGCGCTGACGAAATAGATTCGTGCGAAACCGCCCGACGCCCGAAACGAAGTAGGAGAAATCAAGCTCCGGCTGGTGTTCCACTCGTCCGGTCAAATGCGAGGGAACAACCGCCGACACCACCTTGTTCATCCACTCTTCGGTCGGGACCGGACTCTCTACCGGAACCAGTTCGCGATTGATGCGAAACACAGCAGGCTTTCCGGTCTTCACATGTACGTCCGATGCGCCGCTTTCAACCGCAGTCTGCAAGAGTCGATTAAATATTTCCACCTCAGAGTTCATATTTCAGAGCCGTGTCCACAGGCTACTGACCATTGAACAGGAGGTGTGCCACCCGACCGCATCGCGTGCAAACGTCTGATTACAGGCTAACCGGCGCTCGAAACCGCTCCTCTGAGTCAGCGTACGATTTTTCGCGAGTTCGATCTTTCGTACGCCGCGCTGCCTCTCATTATCTTCGGTAAGACGCCGAAATTCCGTCGTTTAAGCGTCCGTCACGTCCCTTGGCACGGGCGGTGCATGAAGTCTTTTTGATGTCGTACAAACTCGAAAATGTGAACCAAGTCCAAAACCAAAAGCTTATGCTCAATGACTCGAATCTCGGTGGCATCGCTCTGCCGCGCTTACTTCGCAAAACGGAATCTTCACACCGCGCCAATTTCTTCTGCGACGCTCCTCAGGCGAAGCAAGTCTCACTGGTCGGCGATTTTAACAATTGGGATCCAAAAGCGACTCCCATGGTGCGCCAGGCCGATGGTCGCTGGACGGCTGGCCTCGAACTCACTCACGGGTACCACGAATATCTCTTCCTGGTGGATGGCAAACCAACGCTCGACCCGAACGCCACTGGCAAGACCCGAAACTTGCGGAATGAAACCGTCTCCCTCCTGGCCGTCAGCTAAATCTCACCGAAATGAAGCACTCAACCGAAATTTCAAAATCCATCCTGTCGTCGCAAGGCCTCATTCACCAAGAACGAGCGAGAGAGTCAGGCGCCAAACACAATGAGTTCGAAACGGCCGGCACATCGCACAGCCTCGAAAGAATGAAGGCCAGAAGAATGTGGCGGCATCACCAAAACACGAGGACCACCACTCGCCACTCCCTCGTTCCGCAGAGCACCGGCAGAATTCGGTCGCTGGTGCAGGCCGCTTTCCGCTGCAGGAAATCGTCGCTGCCTTCAAGTATTACGAATCCCAAAAGCACTTTGGCAAAGGTTTGCCTCGAACTTTAAGATCTCCCATGCCAACTGCTGGATGCGGCAGGCGGTGGGGTCTGGCCTCGAAAAGTGGCTGGTTTTAACGGCCCCTGACAGAACTGATAACCTTTACAATCGGGGGATCACGTACCAAAACTGCTGGGATGTGCCCTAGAACGATCTTGCGACCTCTTGTGAGTTTTCATTTAAGGCTGGTGAGGAGCGCCTCAAGTTCTTGACGGCGTGGCTCTAAAACCTTTCGCACGGTAAACTGGGTCAACCGATAAAAGGCCCAATCGAGCGGGATAACAAACAATACCAGAAACGCCAAAAATATGGGATTGTGCGCGCGCAGGGACCCATAGCCGAAGGAAACTGCGAGAGCCGTTGTAAACGGCAGCAAGCACCACCAAAAAATATTCCGCTGCAGCCAAATGTCATCATTAACCTCATTCAACGACGCTTCAATGCAAGCCTTGAGAGGATCGTTTGCAGTGGTTTGCTTTCGGCGCTGAACGATGCGGTACACCAGCATGAACGTCCTGAAAGCCCCCACGCCGGCGCAGGCAAATTCGAATATCGATGGAGACCACCAGAGTCGAAAACTGCCGATGCAGATTAGCCATCAATCGGACTACAAGCGATAGGATCGACGACGCAGCCGCTCCTGTCTTTCCCACCTCTTTAGCACATTACAAATCTTTTCTTCGAGGAGTGCTGGCAAAACCAGAAGCGGACAAATGGTGGTCCAAGCTACGGCTGCTGCCTCATTCGCTGCCCACGCGACTTCTTTGATGAGGGTGCCGTCGGTGAGTGGCTGAATGATAGGCGTGAGCAAGTGTTCCTTTAGCCGTTCAAGCTCTGTTTCCAGGTGGCCCCGCATTGGAGCTGACCAGAATCCTTGAAGGGGAAGCTCATACTCAGCCAACATTTCAAGTGCTCGATCCATATGCTTGTGGAAACACTGCTCCTCTAGGAAAGGTTGTGAATGCGGATGAAGAATTCAGCAGGGATTTCACCAACGTTCCATTGATCCTCATTGCCGCTTAGATTTTTGTCTGCTGCGGCCCTGGATCGCCAGGCTTGCATCGGGTACAAAATATTCTCAATCGCGGCAAGGGCCTCTTTATTCTCGCACATTTTGGATCGTAGTGTTTTTAACTGCACACGCATATTTCTAAACAGCTCGTCGGGTTTTCCTCGAAGCTCGCTGCGCTGGACTAATCTGCTCGTCGTCAGGTTGCTAAGGAAACGCTGTGCCAAGTCTCTCCCAACTGCCACCGAGGGCTATAGGGTCCATACCCCGGTGCTTTTCTAACGTCCTAAGCGGCGTAAAGTCTGTTCATCCGCAAGACCTACAGTAGATAAGTGCTTGGGGCAGCCAGTGCATCCTGACCGCGAAATTGTGCAGGCGACGTAGAAAGACATTGGTCGCGACCGTTCCGGCCTCCAGCGCGTCTACAATCGCTTCTGGCGAGGTTTGGACGAGAGGGATGTCGTTGAGTGGCGTCAGGGCTTTGTCCAAGAAGGCGCGTTCGTAACGCTCGCGAGTTTCCCCATTCTTTGTTTTGGTGATCTCATCCATGACGTGTTTCCAGGTGCGCGTGTTGGCGTTGGGGTCACTCGCGGAAAAATATATCCGCGCCTTCTGCCGGTTGAAGGCCTGCTGTTCATGGCCTTCGTTTTTGGCATCGATGAGGGAAGCGGCTTGCTTGGCGTCGAAGGTCTGGAGGGATTCCCGTTTGCCCGTGACCTTGTCGAAGGAATAGAAGACGCCGGCATTTCTACGATAGAGACGATATCTGCTTTTCATACCCATAGCTTTTAAGGGTATCGCAGACCGTCCGAGGGAAGTTACTGTGTTGTGGGCGCCTTTTGAAAGATTGTGGCTGCCTACTTCCGCACTAGCTTTTCTGTGCACAATTTCGTGCACAGTTTCCTTCGGGTTTCTTCCAACTCCTTAGCAACCAATCTCCCAGAGGTGGTGCCGGTGGTCGGACTCGCACCGTCTTGTGCTGTTTGCGGGCTGAAAAGTGCCTGATTTTTCGGGCTAGTCAACTACTACCGGGCACTAAGCGGTCACTAGGGTTCCACTACCATTTGGTGTCCATTTTGGTGTCCGTTCGCGCAATGGAAATTCGCATCAGAAGCCGGCCGTTGGGCCCTGTTCGTCACAACGCTCAGATAGCTGGCATGGATGTTTGACGAATCCCGACCGGAATAAGTATGCTCGACCTGTTCCGATGTACTTCCCTACCACGCAATGGAGCCTACTTGCGCGTGCGTCGTTGAACGGTGAAACGGCCGGACGACAGGCGCTGGAGGAACTCTGCCGGCGCTATTGGTCTCCGCTTCAGCAATTCATTCGCTCGCGCGGCTATAACGAGGTGGAAGCACAAGACCTCACTCAGGGATTTCTTCTTCATCTGTTGGAACATTCCACTTTGCACAGGGCTGACCGGCTCAAGGGCCGCTTTCGCTCCTTTCTTCGGGGAGCGCTGGTGCGGTTTCTGGCGGACGAATATGACCGGCGCAACGCGCAGAAACGCGGTCAGGGCGCGGTCCACTTGCCGCTGGAAGGGCACGAGGGCGAAATCTCTGCTGAGCTTGGACCCGAGGCGGTTTGCTTCGACCGGGAATGGGCATTGGTCATTTTGGAAAACGCTTTGCGCGCCGTCGAAAGTGAGATGCGGGCCAGCGCTGCGGTGAATCAGTTTGCTGTATTGCGCGCGTTCCTGCCGGGATCAACCGAGACACCAACCTACGAGGCGGCCGCCGCGCAACTCGGTTTAAGCTTGCCCGCCTTTAAATCCGAACTGCACCGTCTGCGCCTGCGGCTCAGGACGTTGGTTCGTCAGGAAGTCGCCAGCACCGTCTCGGCCCCCCACGAAATTGATGAGGAGATGGAGCACCTCCAGCGAGTCCTTATGGATAGAGGGAACGACTTAAGCAGCAGCTTGAAACCTTTGCCTCCGCTTTCCTGAGATATTAAGTGAACCAATCCACGATGAACGCGCCACCGCGCTGTCCAGTTTGCGGCACAGTCCTGCCGACCAATCGACTGGCCGGGCTTTGTCCCGCCTGCACGTGGAAGAGCCTCTCGGCCCCAGATGAGGAGCACGTATCGGCGCGCCAAGGCGGCTTGCGCATGCAAGTGCCGGGATACGAAATCCAGGAAGAGATCGCCCGGGGTGGCATGGGAATCGTTTATCGCGCCCGGCAACTGGAACCGCAGCGGACGGTCGCGCTGAAAATGCTGCTGCCGCACCTGACAGGATCGGTTGAGATGGCTGAGCGCTTCAGGCTCGAAGTCCGGGCACTCACGGAGCTGGAGCATTCAGCCATTCTGCCCGTCTACCAGGTGGGCGAGCACGACGGTCTGCCGTTTTTCACGATGAAGCTGGCGACCGGCGGCACCCTGGCGGAGCGCCGAGCGCGGTTCGCAGGGCAGTGGGAGAACATTGCCACATTGATCGCGACCCTGGCCGACGCGGTCCAATTCGCCCACGAACACGGTGTCCTCCACCGGGATTTGAAACCTGGCAACGTTCTGTTCGACGATGCCGGCCGAAGCTATGTGAGCGATTTTGGGCTGGCCAAACTCACCGATGGGGAGAGCAATTTAACGCGTTCTTTGGACTTCCTGGGCACCGCGCATTATGTGGCCCCGGAAGTGGCCGCGAGCAGCGCGCGTCACGCCACCACCGCCAGCGATATTTACAGCCTGGGCGCAATTCTCTACGAATTGCTCGCTGGACGGCCGCCGTTTGAGGCGGAGGGAGTTCCGGCGTTGCTGCGCAAAATCGCCGAAGCCGAGCCGCTCAAACCTTCGACCGTTCGCCGCCGATTGGACGAAGTGGCAAGATCGGGTTCGCCCCCGCAAGCAAAGCTCGCCTCAGTTGGCTCCGGCACGACCAAGCTTCCGCGGGACCTGGAAGTGATTTGCCTGAAGTGTCTCGCCAAGGACCCGGCTGCACGATATGGGACCGCGCGTGAATTGGCTGAGGATCTGCGTCGCTTTTTGAGTGGCCGGACGATCCTCGCGCGACCCGCCACGCGTCTTGAGCGGGTCCGATCCTGGACTCGGCGGAATCCAGCCCTGGCCGCGACGCTTGCGCTACTGACGGTCGTACTGGCCGGCGCAACGATATTACAGAGCGTGGCGAACCGGCGTTTGAAGCGGGCCCTTGTAGAATCGCTCCTCACTCAGGCTCGACTCCAGCGCTCGAGTGGCCGCGCCGGCCAACGATTCGACACCATTGCACTGCTGGGGCGCGCGACAGAATATCGGCCAGGAGTCGGTGATGCCCGCTCCCGATCAATGCTGGCCGGCTTCCGCACCGAGCTGGCAGGGGCGTTGGCATTGCCGGATGTAAGGCCACTCTCGCGCTGGTCAGTGCAGGTCGCGCACCTGGAAAACGAATGCGATTTTACGGCCGATCTCAAGCAGTATGCCGCGCCACTGCTCGGCGGAGGTTTCGCTGTTTTCTCGACCGAATCGCACAAGCCCATTTGGCAGTCCGGCGGCGCCAAAGATAATCCCGTAGTCCAATTGCGCCTGAGTCCAGATGGGCGCTGGATTGCTGCGCGATTCCAAAATGGCGACACTACGCTCCAGGCACTTGACTCGCCAACGACCCGGCGCGTTTGGCCAGGTGAATCGGAGTTCCATGCCGATTTCGCCTTCAACGCGCTGAGCAACAAATTTGCCATCGCACCGGCTCCCTTGGGCGCTCCGGCCCGGGTCGATATCGTCAACCTGAAGGACGGGACCGCGCGGACGCTTGCCCTGTCGAGTAGTCCGCCCGGGGCGCTGGTTTTTGATCGGGCCGGGACTCGCCTGGCAACCGCTTCCGATAAGCTGACGGTCTGGCGTCTGGATGATGGAACGCAGATTTGGTCCACGCCTCTGAGCCATCGAGCCAGCGCGCTGGCATGGTCACCAGAGGGTCACCGCATCGCCGTCGCCCTCGACCGTCGCCTCGGACATGGCAGCGAGGCGCTGAAAGGTGACCTGATCATGATTTTTAACGCGGTCGCTGGGGTTCAGGAATCCGTGGTTGCCGAGCTTGGCGCCCGGATCGAACGGCTGGCATTTCATCCGGACGGTCAATCGGTGGCGGCGGCCACCTGGGGCGGCGAACTGGTCTGGGCTTCGGTGCAGCCAGCCGGATTTCGCCTCACGACCGAAGCCATGCAACGAGCGCTGACCTTCTCATCAGAAGGCAGACGCCTTGCCTATTCGCCTTCCCGGGACGAACTGGGCTTATTGGAAGTGGTCCCGCCTGCGGTGATTCGGGAATGGACGATGACCTCGGCTCCTGCGCGAGAAATTTTCGGATTGGCCGTGAGTGCGGACGGGCGCTGGGTGGCGACCGGGACGGATCGAGACGTCCGCCTTTGGGACGCGCGCTTGGGCAGAGAAGCGGCTTCGCTGAAGCTTCCGGCGTCTCCGTGGTGGCTTACGGTGCTATTTGGGCCAAACGATGAAAGTCTCTATTACAGCGCCTTCAGCTTCGGGGTGAGACGCGTTGAGTTGGTGCGAACGAAGACACCAGAGGGAGACGTACAGATGCGGTTCGGACACGAGCAACTGGTGGGCGAACCGACTGGATTTATTGTCAATGGGTATGCCGCAGATCGCCGCTCTCTGATTGTCGGCCAAAATCGGCGCCGCTCCCAGAACGATCGGATTCCGCCCACGATGTGGCTGTGGCCCGACGGTGATCCAGCTCGCGCCCGCAAGCTAGTAGAGGATTTTCCACTCATAACCTGGCGCGAGGCGCCGGGAGGGCAATGGGCCATCACGATCGATTTGATCACACCCGATTTGTGGATTTGGAACGCTCAAACCACCCAGCGCGTGCGAAACCTCGGCATCTCTCTGCCAGTGAGGAGCGAATTCTCGTCAAACGGACGCTGGCTCATTACCGGCACGCGGGATCAATTCGCCCTTTGGGAAGTCGGCACATGGCGCAAACTGTCGCAGTGGCCTGCGCGGCCCGATGAACAAGCCTCGGCCTCGATGGTTGTCTCACCGGACAGCCAGATGATCGCCACACGCGTCCCCGACGGCCGCATAATCCTCCGCGAATTACCCGCGGGAACGGAGTTAGTTACGCTCGCTCCCCCACGTGCCACCCAGGTGGCGGATTGGCAATTCAGCCGCGACAGCAAAAGGCTTTTCCTGCTTCTGAAAAGCGGCCACGTGAGGGAGTGGAATTTGGCGGAATTGCGCAACGAATTGGGCAGGCGCGGTCTGGATTGGTCAGATGCTCCGCGGACGTCCCGCTGACAAGGGACCAAGGCTTTTGGGGCAAAAGGCTTCAGAGCGCGATGAGCAAGAGCTCTGAACGCTGGCCCTTAAAAAAATCAGAAACTTTTCAGCCGCGCCTCCTGAGATGTTAGAGAAGCGATTTCATTCGAGCGGGCATGAGCAAACTGCGCCTATTATCGAGCATCTGTGTCCTATTGGGGCTCAACGCTGCCATTGCACCCAGTGAGCAACGCCGGCTGGAGGTGGGCCTCACCAATGTTCCCAGCGTGGTGTTGCGGTGGAAACCCAAACCACTTGCGGGCAATCCACAGGTCTTTCCGCCGCATCAGTTGCAGATGAGCAGCGATTTGGTGCAATGGTCGCCAGTTGGCGCTCTGGTGGCCGGCGATGCAGCCGATCCGGGGCCGCAGGAGCGGGCGTTCCCCTATTCAAGTGATCACGCTTTCTTCCGCCTCTCCGGGACAAACGAACTGCCGCGGCTGGAGATTGCTTTGACCAACCAGCCGGAACTGGTGCTGCGCTGGACGGTGCCGGCGCTATCGGGCACTTCGCCGGCTGGTTTTCAGGCGCAGCAGTTGCAGATCAGCAGTAATCTGGTGGATTGGGTCAATTTTGGCGCAGCCGTTCCCGTCACCGCCAGTATTAACCCGCAGGAACTGATGATCCCTCTGACCAATAGCGCTGCATTTTTTCGCCTGGCGACTGTCGGTTTCAGTGACGCACCCGCGCCCACGGTCCTTCCTCCGCCTAAAGCCACAGGAAACAACGGCATCGTGCTGAGGGGGACGGCTGGCGCAGGCCTTACCGTCCGGGTCGAAGGAGGCGCTGGCACGGTCAGCGGAGTCGCTGCTGAGGACGGCACATTTGGCCTCACCGTCTCCCTGGGCTCAAACCGGGTCAATCACCTGGTCGTTACAACGGTCGATGCCAACGGCTTTATCAGCCTGGGAACGACCGTTGACGTTCTCCAGGACAGCCAGCCGCCTTCTTTGTTCGTTGATTTCCCAACCGGACAATCCCCGCTCACCACGAGCAACACGGTCGTGGCGGGACGCGTCAGCGATCGCTTAAGCGGCCTAAGTGGTCTGACGGTAACGATTTCGTCACTGCCAGCATCCCCGGCGCCCGTTCCAGCGCTGGTCCACATCGGCAATGGTGTTAGCGGCACATTCGCGCGAAGCGGTCTGCCATTAGCCGACGGGACAAATGTCGTAACGGTGAGCGCGACTGACCGATTCGGCAATACGGCCACCAAATCGATTACCCTGCTGGTCCAGCAACATAAGCCCAATCAGCCTTGGCTGGTGATCGCTGGGGGCGACGAGCAGAGCAGCGCTGTTCAACGTCCTTTGGCGCAGCCCATCGTGGTAAAAGCTGCCCGGGGCGCGACTCCTTTGATCGGACGCGTCCTCAATTTCCAAGTGACCGGTAGCGATGGACGGCTGTTGCCAAGGGATGCCCATGCGGTGGTGGGTGGAATTAACTCTCTGCAATCGAATCATTCCTACACCAGTAATGGTGTGCTGAATCTTCAGGTCCGCACCGATGGCAACGGTCAAGCGCGGGTGTTGTGGGCGTTGGGGGCCGAGTCCGGTCATGCCAACAATCGCGTCTGCGTAAGCAGCGAAGGTATCTCGAACACCGTCTGCTTCTGCGCCTCAGCCCTCGCGGGTTCTCCCGCACGCCTTCATCTCGGCAGCGGCAATAACCAGCGCATTCGCGCGGGCACCGTTGCGCCGGACCCATTGCGAGTGAAAGTGACCGATTCGCGGAACGGTGTTGCCGGAGTGCCGGTGACGTTCCGAATCGCGAAGGGTTCAGGGAAGCTCCACCCCGTCCCGCCGGACTCCTCTGGCTTCGCTCCTGCGCGCATTCGGAGAGCCGTTGCGCCGGTGGACGAAGGAACCACTTCCATCACGGTGATGTCCGACGAAACTGGTGATGCGCAATGTTTGGTGGAAGGCGGATCGGAAGAGGAAAACCAGGTCGAAGCTGTCTCTGGCGATGGCTCGGATCCCGACCAGCGGACTTCGTTCGTCGTGTCGGGCGTGCAGAGTGATCCTGAGCAGGGCAGCTCGTTTGTTGGACTCGTCCTTAATGAAGCGCATGAGCCATTGGGCCACGCCCATTGCGTGTTAAAGGCGGGGTCGGTGACGCTCGAAACGTTTTCCGAGACACTCGGAACATTTGTCTTCGACAATATACCTGCGGGTCGCGCGGAATTAACAGTTTTTGGCGACACGGTCACGAGCATCGGCCCAGTCCGGATCCAGCCGAACGCCTACGGCACAGCGTTTTATCGGACTGACATTATTCCAAATGTTTCCAATGAATTGCCTGAAGGAGCCGTGATTTTGCCACAGCGCGCCGGGACGTTTTATACAGGCGATCCAGAGCTTGTGTTGAGCCATGCGGGGGTAGACGGCTTGAAAGTAAAAATCAAGGGAGGTTCGATGCACCACCCCGATGGCGGCAAGGTAACGCCGAGTCGCCCTGCACTGGTTTCTCTCAATCCAGTTAAGGTCACTGATCTGCCTATTACGCCACCTGATGGTGCATCGAGTACAATTGCGTGGTACTTGGAGCCGCTGGGAGCGACTTTTGACGAACGGTTGGAGGTCGAGGCTCCGAATACCAGCGGCTTGCCCGCCGGCAGCGCCGTGTCCTTCGTGCAATACGATGCCGATTCGGGACGATGGGAATCGGTGGCGAGTGGGCACGTCAGCTCAGACGGTTCGACGATTCGGACCGATCCTGACGAAGGCTTTGAAGAGGCTTGGCTTGCCACAGTCACACCTCCGAACGATCGAACTGCCAGCGGCAACCGGTGCGTGATGGACATTTCGGGACCCGATTTTGTTTTCGTCGGTGAACAAATCACATTGAGCGCTCCCCCGGCGCAGGCGTGGCAAACAGAATTGTTGGACGGTCAAGTCACCGTTGAGGAAGATGTTGGAGCTTTGCGCATCACGGGCACCAGCCCCGGAGATGTAGTCATACGCGCCTTCGGCCCGTCAATTGACGGTGCTAATTGCGGGGCGGAGCGTCTTATCCGCGTCCTCAGTCATTTACGAGATCCGGTAACTCCGCCTGCGCCATTTGCCATTTCGGGCGAGGGTTGGACGATTGGCTCAGTGGAGGTATCGGCGAACGACGGCGTGGTGCTGCATGATGTGTTTCTTGGCTCACGCAAACTGGCCCAGGAAATCAGCCTTCCGTACTTTTCGCTCGAGTGGCAAACCACCGCCGGACCGGGAAGCCGACGTTGTCAGTTACGTCCGGATGGCAACGAGTCAATCGCGCGAAGTCGGTTGGTGCATTTCGCCGCAACTCCGTCGGGCGATGCGAATAGGATTGTGATTGAGGCGGATTACCAGATTGACCGTATTCCAGATTCAAGCAGCACTGCATCACTTTCAGTCTATCAACGATACATCCTTGTAAAACACGATCCCAATGTGGATTGCAATTCCAACGAGGCGACTTGTGCAAGGCTCTATCCGTTGGTCGAATACGGCTTCACACCCGGTTCAGATGCACAAGGCAATGAAGTTACATTACGACGAATCCGCTTCCCGCAACGTTTTGAATTTCAACCTGACGGACAGCTTCGGACCCACCCGGGCTTCGCCTTTGACTTTCCCAGTATTGGATTACAGTTCAGTCCTTCATTCAACATACTGTCGACAATCCGTTTCGTGCCCGATAACGAAAATCCGGCAACCCACGAGTTTGGTGGCCGAGCGGTTGTAAACGGCGAGAGCCCGTTAGGTAATTTTTTCATCGACAATTATCACCAGACGACGGGAATCGAGATTGGTACTCCGTTTCCCGTTTCCATTTTGCCCACCGGTTTCGATGCCCACGCTGGTTGTGCAGAGTGCGTTCATATTCATTGGCGTTGGGGGGCGCCAGCAGGAGCGGATTTAGGACTAGGGGGTCACGGCTTCGACGCCGATTGGGGAAATCCCATTATCCCCAAGGGATCCAAACAAACGATCATCGTTGGCCACGCCCTTGCAAAAGATAACGAAAAGGATCCGGATGATTGGGGGAAGCTCATTCTGTCCGAAAACGATCCGGAAGCTTACAGCGGACAGGGAGATAGAGTCGCGTTCTGGTACGAAGGGAGCAGCCGGGCCAATCACGATGAGTTCTTCGTTCATGGCATCTTTTTCCTTCCCAGTTCTGAGCTGCACGAAAATCATCCCGTCACTACTACGCGAGCTCTTGCTCGGCCGAACACGATCGCCACCGTGACAGGAACGCTGCGTTCGCCGATCTTGCGCTCGCTCTCAGGCAGCAACAGCATTCCATTGGATAACACTTGGACGCTGCGATTGAATGGCCGGGAGGCTCGGGCCGCGGCATCCGGGAGCTTCTTCATTCCGAACGTTCCGGTGCGGCCGGGACAATTGGGCATTGCCGGTGAAGGTGAATGGGTGAGGCTCAGGGGTTACAGCCTGGCGAACCGGGCGGTGCGCTATGTCTCAAGTGACTTCTTCCAACTCGGTTCGGGTAATCGATTTTCGCCTCCGAATCTGAAGATCAACGTTATTCCTCCGATCGCACCTCTTTCATTGTCCGCGACTCTGGACAGCTCAACGCTCAACCGAATCGGACGCGCGACTCAGATGCGCGTCACCGCAAGGTATTCAAACGGAGAAACCCAGGACGTAACACCAAACGCTGCCCACACCAACTATCGAAGTAGCAACCCGCGGATCGCACGCGTGGACCTGAACGGCATGGTGACGGCTGTAAGACCGGGTAAGGCGTTTATTACTGCGGCAAATGACGGCGCCATTGCAGTGGTTGAAGTAAATATTGCGTCGGATGCAGCTACAACTGTTTCACCGATCGTTTTGGACAATCAGCCCGGAGGAGGGGGCGCCGTGGTACAAGTCGGCGTCGGCGGCAGCCAGAGCGTCAGCAATGTGGTCTTTTTCGACAACGGAACGCCTGTTGGTGAGGGAGAGCAGGGGATCGGAAATACCTGGACACTCAATCTTCCCTTCGATCCGGCAACTCCTCAAGCGCATCAAATCAGCACCCGGGTTACAACGGACGATGGAACCACAGTTGATTCTGAAACGCGTGGATTCCTGCTGGCCGATAACTCTAAATTTGTGCCGATCAACGCCGATGGAAATCCGGGTTATGGCGAGTTCGTAAGCGTCGATCCATCTGGCGGGTTAGGACCGTTTCAGTTCTATCCTGAGGGGCTCGGCGACATCCATCTTAACACTGGAGCGCATTTTGACTTTCCCGCTGGGGCTACTTTATCGCCGGGCGGCGTTAACGGGATTCAATTTACCGCTGCTCGTTTCTTTCGTGGTTCCAAGGATGGCTCGCCCCTGGTCGCCAGCGCGGGAACGCACTCGATCGATCTCGGCTCGATCACGCCAGTAACGTTGATTTCCGCATTCGGGCTCCCGGCCAACACTGCGCTGAAACTGCTCTGGGGATCAATTGGTGTTGATTGGCAGGACGGCGCGCTGGCGCAGCTTGGATGGTCGGCGTTGAAAATCCGTCCGCCCATAGGCGATTTCATCCTGCCGCCCGGCTTGGAATGTTCGCAGGTCGTGTTTGACCCGCGGACCAGCGAGCCGTCCCTCCTGATCTGTTACCACGGCGAATGGGCCCCATTTTCCAGTGGGCCAATCTTCCGCATTCCCCGCCCCGAGCCCCTGAAGATTTATGTGAGCCTGACCGGAAAAATCTCCGCTTATGCCACCGTGGAAGCCGACTTTGGGAATGGGACGACAGTGCGCGGCAGCGTCGCCTGGCGCGAACCGAATTTCGAAGTGCGCTTCCAGGGGCGCAACATTGTCATTCCAGCGCTGGCTTCCTTGAAGCGCGCGCTCCCAGCAAATCCGGAACAATGCATCCCGAGTGGCACAAGTACCGCCGAGCTCGATGCCGCGGCCAAATGCCTGTCCAGTTTCCGCGACACTTATCGCGCACTCGCGATGGGCGGCCTTGCGGAGGTCAACACCGCCAGCAGTGACAGCTTTGCTCCGTTGGTCGAACCGACAGACTCGGTCGGAACTGCCCTGGCGGCCTGGGCGGCGCGCCTGGCGAGTTGGACATCAGATCGCGCCGGCCAGGTCCTTGACCCGCAGATGCTGAGCGATTTGCGGAAGGTCGTAGAGAACGCAGCCACAACAGCCGAAGCCGCACACGATCTTCCGACAGTGTTGAAGCTGTTAAGAGATTTCCTGCTGGTGGCTCGCGATGCTCCTGTTGCTGTCGGACCGAGCGCAGAAGGAAGTGCCTTGCTTCAGCTCTTGCCTGAACTGCAACCGCGACTTTTCGCGGCCGCGAGCCGGATTATCAGCGATGTTCCCGTAGTCAAAACGGGAACGGATTTCAGTGAAACTACTCGTCTGCTCGCCGAGATCAGTAAGATTACCTCCCCCGCAGCCGCGCTGGCAGCGACATCTCTGTTTGCGCCAGCAAAGCTAGCTAAAACCTCCGACGGGGGCGAATTCGACAATCTCCTTTCGCAAATCATTACGAAGGCCGACCCGAATATCTTTAGTGATCGAGGGATCGAAGCGGGAGATTTCGACGGCACCGACAACGGCCTGCTTGAAAGTCACTCCATCGATGAGTTGTTGGATTTTCTCGATCAGATTCAAGACGTTTTCGATCTGCTCGTTACCAGCCACGTGATTAACGCGATTGATGATCCCCTTAGCCCTTATCCGCTGGATGAGGCTGTTTCTCAAACTGAATTCTGGCTCGGCCTTGCCCATCGAGAAGTCTGTGAAGCGGCCATGGAACAACATGATGCTCCCGCTATCGTGATCGCGCTGCGGCAACGCCTGCGAATCCTCGATCGTTACGCCGCTTTGGGTTTGGCCATTCCACCTGAGGGCGACACCTTCCTGCCGCCAGTGGCCGAAGTGGCTCTTGCCCTTGAAGAGCCGTTCGCCAGGCAGTTGCAGAACGTCCCGCGCGACGACCGGCTGAAGATTCTGAAGCCAGTCACCGAACTGCTGAGTAGCCTCAGCAAGCGGGTTCAGGATCCGCGGCTCTCAGAGTACCTGGATGGCGTTTGGCTGGAACTAAGTGATGCTGACAGCGCGATTCTAGCGGCACTCTCCGGGACTGGTGATTGCGACGAACTCGAGAGCGAGCTGACGTTCCAAGGCTACCATTTGCGGAATCTGCAATTGGGCAACGAAGGCTTGCACCTGCTCCCGATCACCGGGAAGTACGAAAGCAAGACGGGCATCACGACCGTTCAACTTAATCAGGCAGGACGCTACCTGTCTGGATACTATGCACGCTATCGTCTGGAGGGCATCCTGACCAGGGACACTGCCAACCTTGTCGAATATGCCTATGTGCGCCGAGCATCCGGCGGAAACGCATTCTACGGCCGGCTTACAGCGGTGCCCGATGGGCAGAGAATAAAGGTCACTATCACGCAGGACACTGGCGGTCCCGTCTCAGAAGTGTTCATTCAAACCACGCCGGTTCCCAAGTTACCTGAGTCGGTGATTGACAGCTTTCCGGGTCGAAGTCGCGAAATCATCAGTTCGGTCGAGCGCTTCCCACTGCACTCCCGCCAGCTTGCCGCCATTTTGAAGACTTTGCCCCAGGTGCAGGATGCGGTCACGAACTTCGTTCGGGTGGGAAGTGATCTGAATGCTCAGCTACCCTATGTCAACGCATTCAACAACATCGTTCGCAATCTCCAGCGAAACGTCATTTCGCAAGCGCAGATACCCCAGTTGTTCCTGGTCTACCAACAGGCGCTTTCAAAACTGAGGCCGCCGGGTAATACGCGCACCTATTGGGAGCTCGTCCTTGTGATGTTCGTCAACCATGGCGATCAGATGCCGGGGCTGCAGCAAATGCTCGGCGGATCGCCTCACCAAACCGGTGGCGCGGGAATATTCACCTACGACTGCACACTGAACGGTTTGGGGGTCCAGGGTGATATAGAGATCTTCAATCTTGGTGGTGCCCTGATCAACATTCATATCGTCAAGACGCGGCCAGATGGCACCACCGATACGTTTGATCTTCAGGGACTCGTCGGCCAGGGCGGCGTAGGTGCGGAATTCAAGAAAGGCCTAGAGGGAGAGGGGGGCGGCGACAATTTTTCCCTGCCCGTGGATGTCCTAAAACTTGATGAGCATGTCGTGGTCACATCGTTCATTGATTATCAGAAAGATGACCTCGCTGGCCCGCTGATAGGGCTCGACGGAGAGGCAGGCGTGGGACTGAGCGTGCCTGTTCCCTCAGGAGGCGGGATTGAGATCACTTTAGGCAGCGTCAGTGCCTCGGGACTGGCGCTATTTGGTTCGGGGTTGCTCCCGCCGCTGGTGTTGACCAGCGAACCGGAAGTGGAAGGTCCGGATTTCGAAATAACTGCTGGCGAAGTCGAATTCGAAGGCGGTTTCGAAGCGGGGGTGAACGCAACCGTGGGTTACGTCTGGGCGCCTGGCGATGCATTAGCAAAGCTCACCGCTCCGAAACCTGTCGGCTTCTCAGCCAGCCAGAATATAACCGTCGACAGCGCGATCTTTTTCGATACCGGCCAGGATGTTGTTCGACCTTGTGGTTGGCAATTCCTGCGGCGTCTGGTCGGCGAGTACGCTGGCATCTTCGCAGGTTCAAACGCGCGCGTTCGCGTGCTTGGTATGACTGACACCGTAGATACCGATGCGTTTAACGTCGACCTCTCCCGCCGTCGCGCAGAAAATGTTACCTCGGCGCTCGTGCAAATTTTGGGTCCTGGCCCCTTCCTCGGCGTGCCTGACACCAAGATGCTCGCTTTGGGACTGGGAGAGTTGGCGGGTCGGAACAACGTTAACCCGGCCAACATTCCAGCTTTAAACATAATCCCGCCAGAGGGCACTCAGTCGCTGGTGGCCTCGGAGCCATGGATTGTTGATTTCATTGCCCGCCGTCGCCAATTCCTGGGCACAATTGACGACAATACACCCGCCGCTAAGTGGCGTTCGGTGGTCGTGCTCCTGAATAATACTGTGGTCATGGAACTTACTGACTCAGGAGGTACACCATGACCAGACGCGTCACGACTCTTCTAAAAGCTCGTGTAGTGGGCCTAATTATCTTCGCCCTGATCATCTCCCACGCGACCGCGCAAAACGCGGTCTCACCGCAGACGATGGTCGCGTGGCTACGATCCCTTGCGATCGAAGGCCGTGTGGGCTTGATCAACTCAGCCTCGCCAACCGACCCTCGCCTCTTTACGCAAAAAGTGCGCGATGGTCGAACGGTCATGGAATTCATCGCCGACACGCTCGGCGCAGCCGCCGCCGGTGATCCTACGCAGCCTGATTTGCCGCATCAGTGGGCGCTGCTGGACGAAGCCGCGTCGGTGTTGCTGGCAGAGGCAGACAAGATGAAAGAGCTGGCTGCAGCCAAGGCCGGTACACCCGATGAAGCAAGATTCCAAAACGCACGGAAGAACTATCTGGCCGGCGCGGCCCGGCTCCTGAAATTCTACAATGTCGCAGCGGGCAAAGTATTTGACGGCACCGCCGGGCCGTTGGCGAACTTGCCTGAATTGCCCGATTGGCTGCTGCCCGGGGAAATCCAAATCCAGGAGGTAAGCGGGGCAGGGCGCATCAACACGCATACTCATGAATTCTCCGGACGGCTCTCCGGACTGCTCAAGCTGCCTGGACTCGATGCGACACTGACGGTGCGCAACGCCAGCTTTGATTCAAAGGGCAACTTTGATCTCACTGCGGATGGCCAGGCCAATTTGCCGCCGAACACTCCCGATCATCTTACTTTGATCGTGCCTCAACGGCGGCCACTCACCATTCATCTGGGCGATGATGGAAAGTTCCGGGTTTCCGGTGGCGCCGAGGTCAGCCTCGTCGATGGAAATAAGTTCGACGCATTCTTCGACGTGGATGACCCGAACTACAATTTCGGATTCGGTTTCAGCGGCGGAATTACGCTGGGCGTGGCGAAGCAGGTCTCAGCGATTCGTCCAGTGGTGACGCTGAACACAGCTACGCCTTACACTGCGCCCGCCCTCGATTCGTTGGGCGAATTCTTCGGCACCCTTGGTCGTGGGCTGGAATCTTTCGTTGATGAGTCCGCTGGGTTGACCGGCCCGTCCGCGTCACAGGCCGGGGTAGCCCCTGAGTTTAAAGAAGACCGGCAGGTCTTCCCGTTCGATTCATTAGACGCGTGGATCACCGCCATCGGAAACGATACTGTGCGCGCTTCCTTGAATGGATCTATCTCTTCCACACTCGGACCGGTTCGCGAAACTCTTTCGTCGCTCGCTTCCGACATTCAGGCGGCGCGCAAACCAGGGGCGGCCACGCTGGCGCAGGTGCGGCAATTGTATCGGCTCACCCAGCTCAATGGCCGGTTCAAACAACTGCTGGCTAACCCGGCCGCGGCCCAAGCGCTCGGAGCAGATGCGTCAGATTTCACGACGAAGACAGGTGCCGCGGCGGATGCGGCCCTCCGGGCTGCGGTTGATCTCTTAAACGCCACACCGGATACCACCGATTTCAGGATCGGCCTGGCAGCTATTCGCCTTTTGTCTAAAGCAGCTGATTCATCGTCGCTCACTCCTGCGGCAGCGGGTCTCAATGCCAGCCAAGCCCTGGCCAAGGCAGGAAAGTGGCGGGAGGACCTTTTCCGGCAGTTTGGGTTTAATCGCGATGCGACAGTGTCCGATCAGCCGAGGGTTGCCGCGCTCACAGCCACTGATTTGCGGGTGCTCACGCTGGCTGCTTTCGAATTGGACACGATGAATCTGCGACTCGGCGGCCCGGCCCTGAACCTGGCCGGATCGTTCGCCCGGCGTGAGTTTGAAAATGTGCGCAATGCCTACAATCTGGCGGTTTCCCGCAACGAAGCCGATACTCGCGCTCTCTATTCGGCACGGTTGCTGGAGCTTGCAGGTTTGCGCTCGGCCATTGCGTTCCAGGCTACCGACCCGGAGCTGCAGTTCGCCACGGTTGCCTTCGCAGATACGCTCGATGCTTTATCGGTTGCAAATGGCAGTGGAGCCAAAGGGCAAGCCATTGCTTCTGCCTTCATGGCAGGAGCGGTGTCCTCTCTTGCTTCTGACGACCAGGGAATGTTCAGGCGAAAAGCCGAGCTGTTCGGCGAGACTGAGCCGGTGCCGGACTTTAGCACGACGCTGAGCTTCGCGTTTTACCGGCACTCCTTTTTCCAGAGGTTGTCGACCGCAGTCCGCAACCTCCAGAGTGCGGGCCTGCTTCAATCCGCTGACCTGGCGCGATTGAAATCGGACGTAGCCGCGTTGACACGGCAGCGTCGCGATGCTGCGACTGCGCGCTTCAGCACTGCTGCGCAGGTAGCGCAGGACTTTAATGGAGCGGAGCGTTTGCTGATCGATTTGCTCGACAGTATCGGGCTGCTCGAGGATTTTGTGCCGGAAGAGACGGCGCTTCTGGCCGATGTGAAGGCGAGCTGGCTTTCGCTGCATGGCCTCTGGCTGCCGCTCGCCGAAGCGAGGAAAGCCCACTCGCTCCTTTCTACGTACATTCGTGAGTTGGCGAATGTC
>Ga0137394_10001046_pt1 | contig 19923 bp, 12 predicted proteins | sample czobulk116metaG_FD_108278 | JGI IMG/M metagenome (GOLD analysis project Ga0137394, IMG submission 108278) | Vadose zone soil microbial communities from Angelo Coast Range Reserve, California, USA - czobulk1.16 metaG | ecosystem: Environmental > Terrestrial > Soil > Vadose zone | place: USA...
ACGCCATATACAGCCCGAGGGCCAAAAGCACGCCCTTGAATCCCTGTTCTTCAGCCCACGCCGACATGATGAAATCCGAATAGCGGACGGGGATGTAGCCCAGTTGGTTCTGACTGCCATTACGGAACCCTTTGCCCCAGAAACCGCCGGAACCCACGGCAATCTTCGATTGCAAGAGTTGATAGCCGGCGCCCTTGGCGTCCTCTTCAGGGTGCAGGAAAGAAGTGATTCTTTCCCGCTGATACGGCTTGAGGATATGCCTGCTAACGGGAGGATAGAAAACAGCGCCCACCAGCAAAATCCCCACCAGCGAAAATGCCGCCGCGTGTTGCCACTGCAAGCCCGCTAGAAAAGCGCCCACCACCAGCATGGGCATCAGCACGAGGGCCGTTCCCAAATCGGGCTGTTTGAGTATCAACACAAGCGGAACACCTACCAACAATCCGGCCTTGATCAAATCACGCAGATCAAGCTGATCGGAGCGCACTTCCGCAAAGAAGCGTGCCAGCACAATGATTATAATCAATTTAACCAATTCTGACACCTGAACAAGCTCTCCCAGAGCCGGGATAGGTATCCAGCGCTTAGCGCCGAAATGGGTGCGCCCGAAAAGCAGAACCGCGACGAGAGCTGCGAGGCCAATGAGATAAAGGATCGGAGCTTGGTCGAGAATCAGATGATAGTCCAGGCGAGAAAGCGCGAACATTAAGACGAAGCCGATTACCAGCCAGCGCACTTGCTTCATGTGCATACCCTGAAGCGAGCTGCCGTGCGTGGTGGAGTAGACTTCGACCACGCCCAGCGCGCAAATCGTGGCGAGAATGGCGAGAAGCCACCAGTCGTAATCGCGGGTTCCCGGTGCGTCTTTCATGTGAGAAGTCGAAAGCCCAAAGTTGAAAGTTGCAAGAGGCGAGAAAGTCCGGCAGTGCCGCGGGCGCGGACGCAAAAGCTTCGCCTTTTTTGAAATAAGATCATGAAATCCTTCAGCGCGGCGGCTCCGCGCTGGCGCGTGCCGGCATTACGGCGGCGCTGTCCTCCGGCTTCAGGGCCGCTCGTGGAGCAACCGCCGCAGCAGTCGAGCCCTTCCCAGGCGCATGGCCCTTGGCTTCCGCGGTGTACTGGCCCTGCGTCTTTTTATTCTTCTTGTCGTAATAGGCTTTGATGACGTCTTTGACTACGGGCCCGGCTTCTTCGCCGCCATGTTTTCCGCTTTCCTGTACCAGCACGGCGACGGCAATTTCCGGGTTGCGACGCGGCGCATAGCCAACAAACCAGGCATTATCTTCGAATTTCTTCTGTTTTCCCATCCGCTCGCGGGTTGCGTAGCCGATTACTTGCGCGGTTCCCGATTTTCCGCTTACTTCGATTCCCGGCAACCTGACGTTTCTCGCCGTGCCTCCGTCTTCGTTCACGACGCCGTACATCGCGTCGGTTATTTTTTCCACGGTCGGCTCGGAAAGCGTGAAGCGCTCTTCACCAACGTTTGGAGCGTCCTTCAAAAGGTGCGGTTGTTTGAAAACGCCGCCCATGGCGATTCCACTGATCATCCGAGCGAGTTGCAACGGGGTAGTCGTGACGGCGCCCTGACCCGTGGAAACGGAGATCGTCTCACCCGCATACCACTTGCGATGGAAGACGCGTTCCACCCATTCCGCGGAAGGCATCAGCCCGGGCTCCTCCGCGGGGAGATCGATTCCGGTCTTGTGTCCGAGGCCGAATTTGCCGGCGTAGTAGGAAAGGCGGTCAATGCCCAAGCGCATACCGACGTTGTAGAAAAAAATGTCGCAAGACTCGAGGATCGCTTTGTGCAAGCCCACCACCCCGTGAGATCTCTTCCCGTAAACCCAGCACTTGAACTGCCGGCCGTAAAAGGTGGCGTATCCCGGGCAAAACGTCGTGAAATTTTCGGGAGGAACTTTGTCCTCTAACATGGCCGTAGCTGTGACGATCTTAAAAACAGAACCCGGCGCAAGCTGCGCCTGGATCGCGCGGTTGAGCAATGGATGTTGGGGATCTTCGTTGAGATTCTTCCAGTCTTCCCCCGAGATGCGTACCGCGAAATCATTGGGGTCCAGCGCGGGATGGCTTACCATCGCCAATACTTCTCCGGTGCGCGGGTCCAACGCGACCGCGGCACCAGGACGCGGCCCCAAGGATTGCTCCGCGATCTGCTGCAAGTCGTAATCGATGGTTAGCTGAATCTGTTTGCCGGGAATAGCTTCCTGAGTGGCCAGGCGCTCCACTTCTTTGCCCACGCTGTTTACGACCACGCGCCGCATGCCGTCAGTGCCCTGAAGCAGGTCGTTATACTGGTGCTCCAGGCCGGTCTTTCCGGCGAAGTCGCCGGGGCGGAGTTTGCCGTTACTCGCTTCGATCTGCTGCTCGCTGACCTCACCGACGTAGCCGGCAGCATGAGCGAGGAAGCCGCCCGGCAAGTATCGCCTGCGGGAGACGGGAATCATTTCCAGGACCGGAATGTCCGAGCGATGCGATTCGATGAAGTCAATATCCGCCCGCGAGGCGTCGGGTTTTATGATAATCGGCTGGAATTTCGGCAGATTCTTTGTATTCGCGAGCTGGTCCCGCAAATCATCCAAAGGGATTCCCAGACCGTCCGAAATACCCGGGAGATACTTTTCCACCAGAGCCGGCTCGTCGCGAAGGAGGAGCACGCTGAACGCCGGCCGGTTGTCCACCAGCACGCGGCCATCGCGGTCCAGCATACGGCCGCGCGGCGCAATGACGGGAATGTAACGCACGCGGTTGCGCTCGGCCATCGAGCTGTACTTGTCGGCGTCGATGACTTGGAGCTTCCAGAAACCCAGCAGCAACACGCCGATCATTCCCACGATGATGTAGGAGGCCACGGCCAGCCGCCCTTGCGGCAATCGATTGTCGTTGCGAAACCAGTAGGACACGAAAACCCCGCGCGCGAGTATTTCCATCTCAGGGCTGCATGCCCGCTCCGGCCCTCTTTCTATCGAACCGGCCGGACTGAACTCGCGTCACGAAAAAACCCACAGCGTGGGTTTCGAGCTGACCCCGACTCGATCGGAGTCACGCCGAAAATGTCCGTCGAAAATTTCCTCGACCTGGGAAACGAAAAAATCTCCCGGAGCTCCCGAATCACCGCGGAACTGAAGCTGCTTGAAGCAGCAACAGTCTTTTTAAAAGTATCACCTGCCTGAGCGGGCCGCAAGCCGTCCTGGAGGACAGGTTCCAGGAATACATTGGTTTCTTGCATGGTCGCGGTGTCGTGTTTGTTGCCGCGGCTCCGGGTATCACGCTATCGTAGGCAATTCACTTATGACCGTTGAAACGAACAGGGAAAAGCCACTTCGGCTGGCGCTGATCGGCATGTCCGGCGCCGGGAAGACGTTTTGGACAAAGAAATTAGCTGCAAGCAGGTTTCCCGTGGTTTCCTGCGACGAACACGTCGAACAGAAGCTCGCACCGCGCCTTGCCGCCGGCGGATACACGGGCATCAACGGCGTCGCGGCGTGGATGGGCTGGCCGGATTCCGCGACCTACACCGAACGCGAGTCCGAGTACTTGGCCGAGGAGATTCATACGCTGGATGAAATCCTGACGGAGCTCGAGAAGCAGCCGGAGAAATCCCTGGTGCTCGACACCACGGGAAGCGTCATTTATACCGGAAATAATTTGCTGATGCGTTTGCGGCGCCAAATGACGATCGTGCATCTGGCGGCTTCCGCGGAAGAGCAGCAGCTCCTGATGGAAAGATATTTGAGCGATCCAAAGCCGGTGCTGTGGCGCGGCGCGTTTCAACCAAAGCAGGAAGAAGCCCCCCGGGAAACAGTGGCGCGTTGTTATCCGGCTCTGATTGCCGCGCGGCGCCAGAGTTATGAAGCGCTTGCGCATTGCACGCTCGAAGTCGCCGCGTTGCGAGATGGATCGCTAGACGCCCTCGCGTTCCTGAAAATGATTCAAAGCAAAACGGGGAGCCCGCGATGAGCGAAATTCATTGAGATACCGGAGTACCTCGCGCAAGGCCCCGCTCACCTCGCTGCGCGGCGCGGTGCTGCGCGGTCTTGCGCCCGACGGCGGTCTGTACATGCCAGTGGAGATTGCGCGGCATTCGCCGGAGGAACTGGAAGAGTTTCGCCGGCTACCGTTTACGGAAGTTTGTTTCCGCGTGGCGCGGCCGTTTGCCACTCCGGATGTTCCGGAAGAAGTGTTGTGGCAAGTCGTGAGCGAGGCGATCAACTTTCCTGTGAATCTGGTGTCGCTTTCGCCAGGGCTGCACATCCTGGAGCTGTTTCACGGGCCGACGCTGGCGTTCAAGGATTTCGGCGCGCGCTTCATGGCGCGGCTGATGGGTTATTTTGTGCGCGGCGAAACGCGGCCGCTGACGGTGCTGGTGGCGACATCCGGAGACACCGGCAGCGCCGTGGCGCATGGTTTCCTGCGCGTGCCGGGAATTCGCGTCGTGATTCTCTATCCTTCGAAGCGCATCAGCGAGGCCCAGGAGAAGCAGTTCACTACGCTCGGCGAAAACATCACCGCGCTGGAGGTGGCGGGCACGTTTGACGATTGCCAGCGCCTTGTGAAGCTGGCGTTTTCCGATGCGGAGCTGAACAAGCATGCGTGGCTGACGTCCGCGAATTCCATCAATATCGGGCGGCTGCTGCCGCAGATGTTTTATCACGTGGCGGCATACCGGCAGTTGCCGGTGGCCTCGGTGCCGCTGATCGTTTCCGTGCCCAGCGGGAACTTCGGCAACCTTACGGCGGGAATCTTCGCCAAACGCATCGGCTTGCCGGTAGCGAAATATGTGGCCTCCACGAACGCCAACGATGCGGTTCCGGAATATCTGCGGACAGGGGAGTTTCATCCGCGCGCGGCGCAGGCGACCTATTCGAATGCCATGGACGTAGGCAATCCAAATAATTTTCCGCGGTTGCTCGATTTGTGCCGCAACCGCCTCGAATACGTGCAGAAGGAAATCTGGGGCCACGGTGCGACGGACGCAGAAACGCTCGCCGCGATGAAGGTGCTCCACGATCGCTTTGGCTATATCGCCGACCCACACACCGCCGTTGGCGTACTCGGCTGGGAAGCTTACAAGCACGAGCATCCGGAGCCAGCGCAGGGCCTGGTGCTGGCCACCGCTCATCCCGCGAAATTTGCTGATGTAGTGAAGAAGGCTATCGGCACGGCGCCCCCGCTGCCCGATCGACTCGCCGCCTACTTGAAACTTGACAAGCTTTCGCTGCCCATTCCGGGTTCCTACGACGAATTCAAACAATTTCTTCTCGCCCAATAAACAACGATGAACTCAATCAACGATCTGCTTGCGACCAGAGTGTGACGAATCGCTAGTTCCTGCGGAGGCGATCGAGCAGAAGGAAGAGGAACACGGCGACGAACGCGTTGACGAGGGCGGCGATGAAGAGGTGCACGTTAAGCCAAGACTCCGGCTGCGCCAGCAGAATGCGCCGCGTAAGAACCAACAGGCCTTGATGCGCCACGAAGAAAGCGGCGGTGAGCGCGAACCGCGCCGCGGGATGCTCCGTATCCAGCCGCGCGCCGATGGAGGAAGCGAGATACCCGATGATGGTTTTCGCGATTCCGTAGAGCCCCAGCGGAACCGTCGGGCCGCTGAGGCTGTCCTGCAGGAGACCGATGACCATGCCCAGCAAAAGTCCGGTGGAGGGATTGCGCCGGCTGAGACCGAAATAAATTGTCACCAGCAATGGCAAATCCAGGATCGCTGCCTTCGAAAAATGAACCGGAAACGCTGCCTGGATCACCAGAGCCAGCAGCGTGGCGATGATGATAGCGCCCGCGCGAAACTTGTGAACTTCGATGTGCGATTCGCCGCGGATATCAAATGCCTCGTTCATCGTCTGGCCGCCGGAGGCGGATTCGCTGCGCCAGGCGCGTGCGGCTGAGAGTCTCCAGTATTTTCTTCATTTTTCATCTCGAGAGGACGGAGCGACAGAAGAACCAGCACTTCCTCCAGGCGCTCGAGATTTGCTGCCGGTTTGATGCGAATCTGCTTGAACGGATTGCCGGACTTGATCTCCGCGACCGTACCCACCGGGAGATCGCGCGGGAAGATGCGGTCCATGCCGCTGGTGATGACGCGTTCCCCGAGATTGACCGTGTCGTCGTTCGGTACGTATTTCATGACCAGCAGAGGCTCACCCTGGCCCCCAACGGGGCTCTGGGTTCGGGAATCGGCCAACATCGCGCCAACGCCGCTCTCCTTGTCCGTCAGCAGAAGCACCTGCGAGGCATTCGGATAGGATTCGACGACTTTGCCGACCACGCCATCCGGAGTGATGACTCCCATGTTTTTCCGGATGCCGTCGCGCTCGCCGCGGTCCAGTTGAATCGTCTGGCTAGCGGCTCCCGCACTCGCGCCAATCACTCGCGCGGCAATCATGGGTACCCCCGCGTGCGATTGCCGGAAATTCAGCAATGCCGCAAGGCGGTCGGCTTCCGCGGCTTTGCCCTGAAGCTGCGTGATTTGCAGTTTCAGTGCATCGTTCTCATGGCGCATCTGCTCGTTCTCTTTCGTCGTGTTCTGCAACGCAAAGTAGTGGCGCCAGATGTCGCGAACCCACCCGAAGCCGTAGGAACCGGCGCGTTCGAACGGCGAAGCCGCGCCGACGGTCCAGACGCGAATCAACCGTCCCTTCGACTCGCGCTTGATCTGCACGGCGAGCAGTAGCACCTGCAGTAGGATGATTCCTGCGAGCAAGACCAGCGATTTGTGGCGAGAAGGAATGGCGACCATTGGGCGATCTTCTCTTGGTATTTGCTGGAGCGCCTGGTGACTCGTGACTGGTAGCTCGTCTCGCAAGTTCACAGTTGCCAGTGCTCGGTTGCAATGCGACGGCGGACAACGTTGCCTCGCCCGAGCCTCGCAAGACTGACAGCCCCAGCGCAAAACCTCGAAAACTGTTCTCCTAATCGATGCAAACCTGGCGCAGCAGCTTGAAGTCGCTCAGCATTTTTCCAGTGCCGAGCACCACCGACGCCAGCGGATCATCCGCAATCGATACCGGCAAGCCGGTCTCCTCGCGAATCCGCTTGTCCAGATTCTTCAGCAGCGCGCCGCCGCCCGTCAGGACGATCCCGCGGTCGCTGATGTCGGCGGAAAGCTCCGGAGGCGTGCGCTCCAGCGCTACGCGCACGGCGTTTACAATGGTCGCGACGCATTCGCTCAGTGACTCGCGAATTTCGCTGTCGTCGATGGTGACCGTGCGCGGCACGCCTTCGATGAGGTTGCGGCCCTTCACTTCCATCGTTAGCGGTTTTTCCAGCGGGTACGCGGAGCCAATCTCCATCTTGATCTGCTCGGCCGTGCGTTCGCCGACGAGGAGGTTGTACTTGCGCTTCAGATACTGCATGACCGCTTCGTCCATCTCGTTGCCCGCCACGCGCACGGACCGCGAATATACAATGCCACTCATGGAGATGACCGCGATGTCCGTGGTGCCGCCGCCGATGTCCACCACCATGTTGCCGGAGGGCTCTTCAATCGGCAGCCCGGCGCCAATCGCCGCGGCCATGGCCTGCTCGACGAGAAACACTTCGCTGGCGCGTGCGCGATAGGCGGAGTCCTGCACGGCGCGTTTTTCCACCGGAGTGATTTCGCTCGGCACGCCGATGACGATTCGCGGATGCACCAGCACGCGCCGGTTGTGCGCCTTCTGAATGAAATAGGTCAGCATCTTTTCTGTGACTTTGAAGTCCGCGATGACGCCGTCCTTCATCGGCTTGATGGCCACGACGTTGCCCGGCGTGCGCCCGAGCATCTCTTTTGCCTCGCGGCCCACGGCCACGACTTCTCCGGTGGCCTTGTTGATGGCCACAATCGAGGGCTCATTCACGACAATGCCTTTGCCGTGCGCGAACACCAGCGTGTTTGCGGTGCCCAGATCGATGGCGAGGTCGGAAGAAAACAGACTGAACACCGACCTCATGTTGTAACCGTTCTTATTCATCCCTACATCCCCTTGCGGAGAAGGACTCCCCGCTGTCCGGCCGGCAAAAGCACTGGCCTCACCGCGGCCAGCCCCACCAGCTATTGTCTCCGGACACCACGACCAGCGCAAAGGCGCTGGGTTCTTTCTTCGGAGCTCTTACTTCGGAACCACGATGGATACTTGTTTCATGTTCGTCCCGCCCCGGCGATTCGATCCGATAATCGAAATCGTATGCTGGCCCGGAGCAAGCTGCTCCGTAAAGTGTCGGAAATTGCCATCCGGCGCTATGTTCGGCACGGATTGGCCGTTCACTATCAGAGCCGCACCGGGTTCGGTCTTGCCCACGATCTCCGCCGAGTGTCCGACCACCTGCGTGCTGATGATCTCTAGGACCATATCCTGCGACTGGCCTCGGGCCACCAGCGTGAATTTGAAAATGGTGCTGACTTCACTGGTTTGTTTCTTTCCATCCGTGGCCGTGACGTTCCAGAAGTAGTCGCCGGGATCGAGCCCGGTGATCTCCACCGCCGTTCCGCTGACCTTTGGTACTTCCTTCACGGTCTTCGTAAACATCGCGGTGGTGCTGATCCGCAGAGTATAGGATACGGCATCCTGAACGGGCTTCCATTCGAATCGAACCGGCGAGGTCTTGGGGTTTTCCACGATGATCGGCGCGAGGTTCAGCGGTTCGACGAGATCGGGAGGCGCCAGCACGTTTGATTTCTGAATCGCCCCTCCGCTCGGAATTGTTACCTTCTCGAACGCCGCGAGGTCGATCTTTTCTGCGCCACGCTGCACCTGCGCACTGCCGCTCGAGACCACGATCTCACTCGACTTATTGTCGGGGTCCGCTTTCACCGCACCGCGGCTGTTCGAGCCTAGTTGGGCCTTTGTGTCTTCGACCCGGACTTGCGCTTTAGACTCTGCCAATGTCCAGGTGGGCGTTGCCCAATCCACGGTACCGACCGTGATGCCGATGCCCGAGCTGCTCGGCCTGTTGCTCTCGGTGGAGTTTTCTTCCACGACCACCAGCGAATCAGGCTTCATCGTGTATGTCGTACCATCGGCGAACATGATACGTGCGTCTCCATCCGGCCCTGTCTTTATTTGATCGCCTTTGTCGAGTGAGGTGCGGAAGTCCGCGTCGGCCCATTTGACTGAATCGACTTTCTTGACTTCGACTTTGCCGTCAAGGTTGACGAATTTTGCCTTTTTCTGGCCGCTCCCCGCGGGTTCCGCGTCACCATTGCTCACCGCGTTGTTCACGGCGTTGGTGAATTTCTTGTAGACGAAGGAGGACCAATCGGGCTTGGCCAGATATAGTCCCCCGAATAGAATCGCCATGCCCAAACAGCTGTAGCCCACCACGGTCTTGTAGGTAACCGCCCTCCAATATACTTCGACACGCGGGACCTTTTGCTGGCCTTGCTCGTGCCTTGGGTCGATGGGTGCTTGCGTCGTCATGAGTGCAACCGCTGTGAAAGCTCCAATTTTCCAATCTAACATAGTGGTTTGCGCGCGCCTAAATTGCGGAGCGGTGCGTATTCAAATTGCAAATAGCGTAGCCGCACCCGCCCCAATCGCCCTTCGCCTGTCCATTGGTGCAGCTCTCTGGAGCGAACTTGTTAGCGCTCTTCTTTCCGGATGAAAAAGTGCTGCTTGTCTACGCCCGCCGGTACCCCAAGGTCGAAAAAGCCCACCATCATTTCGTCGTAGGTCTGCTCGCCCCAGCGCACCGCTGCATGCGCATCCGGATTGTGCGGATTCGCCTTCGAATTGTCGTACCACGCGACGGCTTGAAGTTCCGTTCCCGCTCTCAGGAACCGCGGCTCCGCCAGCCGATAGCTCATCTGCCAGTGGAAGTGATAGTTGACGCGGAGCAGCGGCTCGATTTCATAATCCGGCTTGCCGTCGGAGCTCATTTTCTTGCGAATCAGGTTGTATTCGAATCGCTTCCCACGCAGGTGCATGTGCGGAAAAAAGCTGAACAGCGTGGTGTCATTGGGAAGCGTGCCGCGCGCCTCGACCCGGTAGTCCGGCGCACCCGGCGGGATCACGAAATGGTCGTTTGTGAGTTGCAGCGTCAAGACGCGCTGCTCGGGCGCATGTTTCGAAAAAATCAGTCCGATGCTTGATCGATCGGAAGCTGCGCGGCCATTGGCGGTGTAGTGCATTTGAAAAACAAGGTCGGAGCCCGCGGGAATAAATTTCGCCATTTTTTCGGGCCACGCATCCGGAGAACTCCCCGGCGCATAGACGAGCAGGACGTCACTGTCCGTCCAGTGAGCGCCGCGGCGATCTTCGGGATCAGTCAGCGTCGAAGCTGTGAATGGAACGCCAACAGGCGCGTGCCGCAGCCAGTTCGAATCCGGCGGACGAACGTACACAACCGCGTGATGCACGTTCGAACCCAGTGCCGGCAGAACTTCCGCCATTTGAACCCAGCGATCCTCTTTGAAATTCGTGGGGACAATTTCATAGGTGTACTCGATGTCACCGCTCGCGGGAAGCGTCACAGCTTGCGTCATCTTCAACACCAAATCCGGCTTGGGGATACTCCAGCTTTCCTCCCAGCGCCGTGACGGCCGTGCATCCTTGGTGTCTCCGGCCGGCGATTTCGCTTCGGCCCACGCGGCCAGCGCGCCGATCTCTGCCGGCCTCAGCGATGGATCATTCGAAAACTGTCCTACAAGCGAATCAGCGAACCACGGCGGCATGGATTTTTCCTGCGTCGCACGGCAGATCGCAACGGCAAATAGCCGCGTCTCTTGGTACGTTTCGAACGGCATCGGCGCGATGCCTCCGGCGCGGTGACAACTTTGGCAGTGCTGCTCGAGGATCGGCAACACATCGCGATAAAAGGTCGGTGGTTTCTTAGTGGGAGCGTCCTGCGCGAACGATCCGCTCAGCCACAACAGAAGCGATGCCAGCACGCCACCAAGAACAAGGAATGCACGAAATTCTTGCAGGGTGCGAATCGGCATGAAGTACCATGCGCGCCCCAGTCTCCGGTGGCCCGCTCTTGCCAGTCTACTATTTTATGGCTTGCATCGCTGGAGCGGAGCGCGGGGATGCCTAAAGACCGATTCTCAGGAATCCTCGTGACCTGGAGGGGCAAAGACGATTGTATTTGAGGCGCGTGCCTATATCTCCTATAATCTTAAGTTTGTCTACTGACGCGGGAGATTCATCGGATGGCTGGAGCAAAAGATACAAGCAAACTTGGGTATCGCATCCTTCTCGGGGCCGTCGTCCTGGTCCTGGGGGGCAGCATGCTGCTTTACCTCGTTCCTCAGTCGCCGGTCAGTGGTGAGGTCTCCACGGATACCGTCGCCAAGATTGGGGATGAGTCGGTTAGCGTGCAAGACGTGCGCCAGCAGCTAAATCAGATCGAGCAGCGGAATCCCAACATGAAGCCGCTCGAAGCCCTCTACGCCCAGCAAATCCTGAAGCAGCTGGTATTCGAAAAAGAGATCGAATATGAAGCCAAGCGCCTCGGAATTGCCGTGTCTGATCAGGAGCGCGCCGACCGTATTCGCCAGTTCGTTCCGACGGCATTCAATGGCGGCACGTTTGTCGGCATGGACCGTTATTCGGCCGAAGTCCAGGCGCGCTTCCAACTGACCGTGCCTGCGTTCGAAGAGCTGATCCGTCAGGGCTTGCTTGAAGAAAAATTCCGCAAGCTGGTGACCGACGGAATCAGTGTGGGGCCCGCCGAGCTTCAGGATGAATTCCGCTACAAGAATGAAAAGGTCAAGCTGGATTACGCGCTGATCAAGCCGGAAGACCTGGAAAGCAAGATTTCGCCTGATGAGGCGGAAATCCGCGCCGCTTATGAAAAGAACAAGTCGAAATACCAGGTACCCGAACGGCGTGTGGCGCGCTACGCGCTTGTGGACGTAAACCAGATCCGCCAAAACGTTCAAATTTCCGACGACATACTCAAACTGCAATATCAGGCCAATATTCGGCAGTATCAAGTGCCGAACCGCGTTCACGTCGAGCACATTCTCTTCATGACCGTCGGAAAGCCGGACGCCGAAGTCGAGGAGATCAAGAAAAAGGCCGAGGACGTTCTAAAACAGGTCAAGAAGGGCGGCAAGTTCGAAGACCTGGCGAAGAAGTACTCCGAGGACCCGGGATCGAAGGATAAGGGCGGCGACTTGAGCTGGATCACTCAAGGACAGACCGTCCCGGAGTTCGAGAAGACAGCCTTCAGTCTCAATCCGGGCCAGGTCTCGGATCTCGTCAAGACGCAGTACGGCTTCCACATTATCAAGGTCTTGGAAAAGGAGACGGCTCACACCAAGCCGTTCGATGAAGTGAAGGATTCGCTGCGCCCACGCCTCTTGCTTGATCAGGCTGAGAAGCAAGCCAGCGAGACAGCGGACCAGTTGTCCGCCGCAATCCGCCAGTCCAACAAGATCTCCCTGGACGATCTGGCGAAACAATATCACCTGACGGTGGACGAAACGCGGCCTATCAGTGCGACCGACCCCCTGTTGGAGCTCGCGAATTCGCAGGAAGCCAAGAATGCGATCTTCCTTCTGCGAATAGGTGAGCTGAACCCGCCCGTTCGAACCGATCGCGGCTATGTCGTTCTGTCCGTGAAGTCGATCCAGCCGGCACACCAGGGTTCGCTCGAGGAGGTCCGTGACCGTGTCATCGCCGATCTCAAGCGCGAAAAGTCCACGGAAATGGCAAAGAACAAAGCGGAAGAACTGATCAAGCGCGTCAAGGCGGGTGAGAAATTCGATGCCACCGCCCGCTCTCTCGGACTGGAGCCGAAAACGAGTGATCCCATCGCGCGCGATGGGTCCATCCCCGGCGCGGCGAGCGGCAAGCAGGTGGGTGCAGCCTTCAACTTGAAGCCTGGCGATGTCGGTGCTCCCTTGACCCTGGGACAGAACTGGCTGGTCTATCGCGTAGCAGAAAAAACGGAACCCAACCCAGCCGATTTCGAAAAACAAAAGAAACAATTGACCGAGGAGCTCCTCCAATCCAAGCGCAGCCTGGCCTTTGACGCCTTCCGGGCGGCCTTGGACACCCGCTTGAAACAGGAAGGCAAGCTGAAGCTCATGCCCGATAAATTGAAGGGCTTCGGTACTTTTGGCTAGTCTAAGTAACACAAAATAAAAGCCTTATAGATTTTATTCGGTGCGCTTGTCTTTCTTCGCGCGTCCCGATATCCTATTAGTGTCTTCCTTGAAACCGAATTCGGCCCGACACGCCGTTGTTTGGCGGATCTTGGATTCCGGGGCCAAGGCCCGAGAATTCGGAGCAGAAGCAATCATGGTCAGCCAGCGCCAGAACTCCACAGATCGGTGATACCAATATGCCAGCCCGCACTTCCGCCGTTCGTAACGACTACCGCTGCAGCATCGACCGGAACCAGTCGGGGAAATACTGTGTCCGCATCCAGGTCCACTACCCCCGGCATGCGTGGACGCTGGGCATCTATTTCCTGGCTTCCTCCTTCGACCGCGCCATGAAAAAACTCGAAGAGGCTCTGGATTTCCTCCAGCGTCAGGAAGAGAAGCTGTGGTTTTGGGGTGTGGATCGCGCCGAAGACATGGGTTTTTCGGCTGAGTTTCTGAAAGAAGCGGGGTTGCGGCTGGACCGCCGCACGGAATTCCCCGGAAAAGCTACCAACGTATCGCTGACTCCGGAGCGCGAAGTGCCTGCATTTGTCTTGGGACCGATGCGCCGGGGCTTGGCCGAATCCGTCGAAATGTCTCGAAGCGCGGCCGTCGGCAGCGGATCCTAACTCTCCTATTTTGAACCGCTTCTCTGCCTCAACACTCTTGCCCGATAGGTTCAATCCCCAGCTTTGCTCGCCGCCGCTGGCACGGCTTCGCGGATCAGCAGGGGCAGCCGCGGAAAGAAAAAGCTTCCCGCCACGTCGTCAAGCACGTTTACCTGGCATAGGTATAGCCCCGGCTTCAAAGCCTGCAGCGGCAAATCCATCTGGAAAATGACCGCCTTGCGTTCCGGGGCCGTCACTTCGTTGGCCACCACCGGTTTTGATTCGTAAATCTTTGTAGCGCCCTGAAGGAACTCGATGCTCGTGAAAACTCGGATGCTGTCCTTCGGTGGCTTGGCCGCCGGCGCATCCTTGGCTGTCCCTTTCTGGCTAGCGGCCGCCGCGGGCGCCGGATTCTTTCCCTTTGCCGCATCATACACTTCGTACTGCAAGTACAGATGCTGGTCGGGAGTGAAAACATGCGTAATGTTGGGAACCAGTTCCATCTGGTCCCGGATGAGTGGATTTGCCCCGTTTTTCTTGTTCGTGACCGGAGCACGCAGGCTGCTCAGCACCACCGAGCTCATTTTCAGCGGCATGTTGCGAAGGTCGGGGATTTGCACGTCCGTCTCGAAAGAACCCATCCGGCCTGTCTGATTCTCGCGGATGACAAACTTCAGGTGGTAGCTGCCCGGAGCAAGTACGAAACCCGTATTGTACTGCACGTTCTTGCGGCGCACCTGCTGCGTGCTCTCCACGGCCAGTTTCACAGTGTCGCGCAATTGCCCAACGCGCAACTTCCCGCCACCGAGAGCTTCCCCGATGATGTCGATGGTCGCATTATCCTTGTCTTTCTCCGTCACGAACGGTATCTGAGAGCCCGGAATCACCAGCGAAACCGCAAGATAATAGTGGGCATCATCCTGCCGGAAGTACGCCGCTCCGGCGTACAGTGGCACATCGACCCGCGGTAGCTGGGCCTCCAGCTCGTCCTCGAGCTGCTGCTCGCGGTCGGCGCGGTTCAAGTGTTCGAAATCCCGTCCTGCATAATAACCCGCGCGAAAATCGAGCTTCAGGTCCGAGCGGTTGACCTGCACTTTCAATCGCCGGAATTTTCCGTCCTTCAGAGGATTGTTGCTCGTGAAGCCGAGAACGTAATACGCCGAACTGTCTTTCTGAACCTGCGAGAAAACCCCGCTAAAATCATTCGAATCGAAAAACGCCTTGCCGCCGGTGTCCGACGAAAGTGTCGCGAGTGTTTCCTGCGAAGCGGCGTTCCCGCTTAGATCGTTCAGCACGGAGGCGCCCGAATAAGTCGATTGCCCGTGCAAGCTGGCCGATTGCGCTTCGCCTCCGGGCGGGAACGCTTGCAGGCCGCGGATATCCAGCGAATAGATCGATACGTTTGCTTTCACCGCCGCCGCGGTCGTGGCGCGCAGGGCCGATTGGTTGTCCACGCCCGATTGGCTGATCCCATTGCTGAAATAGATGAGGCTCTTTTTCTGCGGGAGTTTGCCAAGCGCCTGCATGAGCGACTGCAGCGCCAGCAGCTTGCGGTCGGCGCTGAACGTGTTGAAATCCGTATCGTCAGCCGAGAAGGCGCCGCTTGTTTCCGCGGCACCCTCCGCGCTTCCGGAGCTGCCGTTTTCGAAGCCCTGGCCCTGTCCGGAATTGTACGCAGTCAGCGCCGCCAGCAATTTGGTTTTGTCGTCCGTGAAATCCAGATCCACTCGCGTGTTCGTGGCCAGCGACACCAGCGCCATCAAATCGGCGGGCTGCATCTTTGTATCGACGAATTTCTTGGCCGCTTCGACGGATCGCTCGATCTGTTCCGGATCCATCGCCGAGAAATCAAGAAAGAGCAATATCAATCGCCGGTCGCGCGCGTCGAGCGACGGTGCTGCTTTCTTTGCGGAGCGCAGCAGCGTGCCCGGTCCGGCTGCACCCGAGACGGTCGCTTCCGCGGCTCCGGCGGTTACCAGCTCGTCCACATTCTCGAAATCGAAAGTGGAAATCTCCTGTTTTTTCCCATCCTCAAAGACCGTGAAGTCTCCCTTTTTCAGATCGCGAACGAGGTTCCCCTTCCTGTCGTGTGCGACCACATTCACCAGCACCAGTTCGCTTGTAACCTGGATGCGCGACTCCTTCGCTCCGGCTTGTCCCGTCTGCTGGGCAAGCACCGGCGGCGCCGCCTGCAAGAGCAGCCCCACTGCCGTTAGGATCGAACATGTCTTTCTCGGAATCCCCATATTCCTCTTCCTTCAGAACCGGAAGCGCGCGGTCATCGTCACGCGCCGCATGCCGCCCGTCCCCGTGACCTCCCCGAACGTAAAGGAATTCACCACCGTATTGATGGAAGTAAAATGCACGGTATTGAAAACGTTGTTCGCGGAGATGCGCAGCTCGAGTGCGCGGGATTCCTTGATCGTGATCGTCTTGTTGAGCGACATGTTCAAAGAAACTTGTCCTGGCCCCTCGATAATATTTCTTCCGGCGTCGCCAAAATTGGATCCATTTGGGTTGACGCAGGTGGCACTCGGTGCGCAAAACGCCGCCGTATTGAACCATTTGAGCGTGGTCGGGTCGCTTACCGAAATCGGTTGCTCCGCGACGATGTTTGCGCGAAGCGACCCGCTCACACCACGGCTGATGTCCAGCCCTCCCCCCAGCACGCGCGGGGTGAAATAGAGCCCGGACCCGACCGTGAGGTCACCGCTCCACTGCCATCCGCCCAGAATGTGGCTCCATGCACCCTTGGGAACAAACCGCCGGCTCTCGCCGAATGGCAGATCGTAAATCCAGTTTCCCGTGAATTTGTGCCGCTGATCGAAGCTGGAAAGCCCGCGGTCCGCCGAGATGTCAAACGCATCTTGCGCCACAACGCTCCCCCCGCCGCCTATGGATGACGCGTCATCGATGGACTTCGAAAACACATACTGCGCGCTCAGCCCCAGTCCTTTCGCCATACGCTTGCGCACGCGCACCGAGGCCGCATGCAGGATCGAGTTTCCCTCCGAAGACTCGTAAACAAATGGCTGGCCGCCAGAGACCACCAGCGCGCGCTGCGTATCCAGCCGCGTTCCCTTCGCGCCGTTATAGCCCGCGTTCATCACCACGCCACCGGGAAACTCGCGCTGTACATCAAGATTCCAGATCTGCACGTAGCCGAGCCGATAGTTGGGGTTGACGGCGAAGTTGTTGGTCACCGTGTTTCCTGCAGACGGGAAACCGTTCGTAATTTTCAGCGGGCTCGCGCCAAAGAGGCCGTTGACGTCCGTGGTATTTGTCGCCGTGTTCGCGAACGGCGGTTGAAAGGCAAAATTCTGAATCATGGCTCCGTATTGCGCCAGGTTGTAGTTGATTCCGTAGCCCGTCCTGACCACCGTTTGCTTCTGCGGTTTCCAGGCAATCCCGATGCGCGGCGCGAAATTGTTGCGGTCCGGCCGGACGAGCGACGCGGGAAATATTCCGTTGAAGGGCCCGGCGTGGCCAGGCAGCACGGCCGCAGACGATGTAAAACCAGGCGCCACGTCCAAATTGGCGATGCGGTCGCTGGCCTCGGTATAAGGTCCGTTGTACTCGTAGCGCAGCCCTAAATTGAATGACAGATTCGACCGGAATCTCCAATCGTCTTGCGCGAAGAAATCAAACGCATTGGCGCGGAAGTTGTAGGAATTTGCGCCGGACTGTAGCGAGGTTTGTTGCGGAAAACCCAGCAGGAAGTCGGCAAAATCGTACCCTGTATCGGTTACTGGTTGCGTGCTCCCGGCTGGGTATTGTGACGTCGCGAACCCGGTAAACACAAAGCTACCTTCCGCATTTCTTGCCGAGCGGAAACTCTGCAAAATGCGGCGGTAGTCTCCGCCGAATCGCCAGTTGTGTTTTCCGCGATTCCACGAAACCGTCTCCGAGATCGAATAAGTCTGGTCCAGTTCGCGCCGTGCTGTCGGATCGTTCAGCCCTCCAAACGACGTGAAGCTGATTCCCGGCAGTCCCCAGTCGAACGGGTCGTTCGAAATCCCTATGATTCCCGCGCCCCCAGTTCCCGCCACGTCCGTCGCGTTCGTATACAGGTTTGCTGTAAGAACGTGATTGTGATTGTAGTTCACGCGAAACATGCTGCTCACGCGCCCTTTGCTGTACACCCAACCCGCGCTGGCGTTCAGCCCTTGCGTTCCCGTGCTTCCGGCGAGCGAAGGGAATGGATTCACCAGGTTGTTCGAGCTGCGCGACCAGTTCAGCCCAAAATTGATATTGTTCTGCGAACGCCGTCCGCCTCCGCCGCTTGCACCGCCGCCACCCCCCACGGCGAACGGACCGAATCCTGGACCACCGCTTGTGCCGAAGTTGTGGATCAGCCTCAGCGTCACGGTATCGGAATTGCTCTCCGCGGACGTCACGTAGTGAAAGTTCTGGCCAGAAGCTGTCGTGGCGATGTTCGGCATGGGGATGTACTGGAGCAGCGCGGTTGCCGCGGGGCTAATCGACGAAGGATCGATCGCGTTCGAAACACCGTTGAATTGATATTGCTGCCCGGTCTGAGGGTTGAATAGTTGAACGGGCTTGCCGTCATTATACGTCGCCGCCGAAAAATTGCCGCCGCGCTCGCCCACCGTTGGCACCGTCGAAAACGCATCGTACGGCGAGCTCCCGCGCGATCCGTTCCACCCGCCGAAAAAGAACCATTTGTTTCCCCCGTTAAGGATCTTGGGGATATTCAGCGGCCCGCCAATATTGACGCCGAAACGAGCCTGGTTGTAATCGGCTTTTGGCGCTTCAATTCCGGTCAGCGAATAGGATCGAGCATCCAATCCCGCGTTATCGTCGGAGAAATACAGCATTCCGTGCGGCTGGTTGATGTTGAAGCCTTTCGACATCCTCCCGAGGACGATCATCCCGCCGCCGGGCCCGCCGAAGCCGCCACCCCCGCTACCTCCAAAACCACCGCCGCCTTCGCGTTGCGCGCGGTCGCGAAACTCCTGGATCCGTTGTTGCAGATCTTCTTCGCTTCCCCCGCCAAAGTCCTGCGTCCGTCCTTGTGCGCCACTGATGCTCACCGACTCTGTTGGTCCCTCCGCTCCCGCTCCGTTCATGGGAAGGCTTGAAAGTTCGCCGTTGCCTTGGCCTCCGCCGAGCCCGCCAGCTCCGCCGAAGCCGGAGTTTCCGCCGGCAAGCGAAGAAAGTGCGCTGTCCATCGCCAGGCTTTGAAATCCGCGGCCTGCCGCCGCCATTGCCGCATTGATGTTGTTCGACTGTTCTTGCTGGCGAGAGGCCAGAATCAGTTCGGCGTCCACTTTTGCGGAAGGATTCTCAGGATTAAGCACGACTTCTTGTGTGAAAGCCGCGAATCCCATGAATTCGACGCGTACCACATATCTCCCGCGCGAGATGCGTGACAATCCAAATTTTCCTTCGGAGTTCGTCGCCGCCGCGTACTTTTTCCCAGTCAACGTGTTGGCTGCTGTAACGGTCACTCCTGGCAATGGAGTCTTGCCGCTGCGTGCCGAACCATTGATTTCATAGGCCGGAGCGGCGACGGGAGTCGTCGCGGCCTGCGGCGCAGGCGGCACGGCATCCTGCGCCCGCAAGCCCGGCGCAAAAAGTATTGCCAAGGAATGCAGTATGAAAATGACTCGGGCAATCGACTTCAAATCGTGGGCTCCCTGAGTGAACTACGGCTGTGGCGGATTGCTTTTTGGTGCGGTTGCGGGCTTACTTCCAGCCGTCGCATTCCCGGCAGGACCCATTCCGCTCATCCTCCGCATTTCCTCCAGCTGCTTCCATTGCTCGGGAGAAAGGACCATTACATTTTTCGGAACGAACGCATTATTTTGTACGGCTCCACGCACCACCACGTGATCGCCGGGCTGAATGTCCGCCATCGTGATGCTTTCGCGCCCTCGGCGGAGTGAGGTTTCCTCGTTCAGCTCCAGCGTCTGGGTTACGTTGTCCGGTCGCAGCACTGTAAGTTTCGGTGCCTCCACCGACTTCACTTGGCCGACTACAAAGTCCTTTCCCAGCTCGCCGAATCCGCCGCCACCGCCGAATCCTCGGCCGCCCTCCGGTCCGCCCCCTGAGCGTCCACCAATCATCTGTGCCGTCACGCTATGATCCGCATTCTCGTCCCCGCGCACGAACACGAGGTCGCCTACCTTGAAATCTTCCAGTTTCGCGACTTGCCGGTCCTTGCGGTATTCCGTTTTGTCTGTGATCTTCACC
>Ga0137394_10001047_pt1 | contig 19922 bp, 20 predicted proteins | sample czobulk116metaG_FD_108278 | JGI IMG/M metagenome (GOLD analysis project Ga0137394, IMG submission 108278) | Vadose zone soil microbial communities from Angelo Coast Range Reserve, California, USA - czobulk1.16 metaG | ecosystem: Environmental > Terrestrial > Soil > Vadose zone | place: USA...
GACTTTAGCGCCTCGCCCGCGCGCAGTTCGCGCAATTCGGAGCGGCTGCTTCTTCTTCTCTTTCTTTTCTCATTACCATTTCTAAATCCTTGGGTACGTGGCGATGGCGTCGGCTATTACGCTTTTGCTCGCGCTCCGCTGATTCAACACAATCTCGATTTCACCGAAGACTACCGCCATGCCAACGAAAGTTTCCGCGGCTCGCGCCTTGACGAAAATAACCAGCCCAGAATCCTCTTTAGAACGCACACTGGGCACCTCGAAAATCATTTCACCGTAGGCCCCGCCTTTCTCTGGACGCCTTTTCTCTTCGTCACGCATGCTGGCGTCCTTCTCGCCGACGCTCTGGGCTCCTCCGTCCCCGCCGACGGTTTCTCCACTCCTTATCGCATCGCCATGGCATTCGCCACGGCACTCTACGGATTTCTAGGACTGCTGCTCTCTTTTCGCCTCGCGCGCCAATACGTCAACGAACGTTGGGCGCTCCTCGCCACCATCGCCATCTGGTGGGCCAGCTCGCTACCCGTCTACATGTATTTCAATCCCTCCTGGTCCCATGCGCATTCTGCTTTCGCCGTCGCTCTATTCCTCTGGTATTGGCATGAAACGCATTCTTCGCGATCGATCACCCAGTGGCTCATTCTCGCTGTGATCACTGGACTCATGCTCAATATTTATTACCTCAATGCAATGGCTCTCGTCGTCCTCGCGATCGAGGCCCTTCGCCAGTATTACCTTGTGTTTAACCCAAATTCTTCCGCGCCGTCCGATTCCAGTCCGCATGTTTCTGAGCTTCTCCTCCGCCACTTGCTCTTCGCCGTCGCTCTCCTGATTTGTCTGTTCCCCACTTTCATCACGCGCTATCTCATTTATGGAAGTCCTTTCGAATCCGGTTACATTTCGCTAAAGGACTGGAACTGGTTTTCTCCCTATTTGTTTTCCGTTCTTTTTTCTTCCGATCATGGATTAATCGCTTGGACGCCCATTCTTCTCCTCGCCATCATCGGGCTCTTCCTCTTCTGGCGCCGCGAACCGCTCGTCGGCGCTCTGCTGCTTGCCGGCTTCCTCACTTTTTATCTTTTCATCTCCTGTTACCCCAATTGGGACGGCATATCTTCCTACGGCAACCGCTTTTTTGTTTCTCTCACTCCGTTTTTCATTCTCGGCCTCTCCGTTTTTCTTGATCACGCTGCGCAACTCTTCCGCTCCCACCGCGCTGCCTTCGCCGCTGCTTGCACTCTTCTCGCCGTCTTTTCTCTCTGGAATGCTGGCCTCATTTTCCAATGGGGCTCACATCTCATTCCCGCCCGCGGCTCTATTTCTTTCTCCGAAATGGCGCACAACCAATTCTTCGTCGTTCCCCGCCAGCTCTCCTACGACCTCCAGCGCTACTTCTTCAAGCGCAAAGCCCTCATGCAGCAGATCGAAGACCGCGATATGCAGCAGCTCAAGAGCAATCCTCCCCCGCCATGACGCGTCTGCTTGATTCTTTAGTACTGCCACTCTGCGCACATTTGATAGAAAAATCGTTGGAGTGCTAGCATCTCCCCGTCGCCCGTATCTCTGGTACTCTAATCAAGGATTTAGCCAGTACTTTTGGAGTTCTTGTGATACTCGTGGCTTCGGTCACGCATTCCAACGCCGACCTCCCGCCCCATTCCGGCGCCTCATCCACCGTGCGCATCGAGCCTCCGCTCGAATGGCTCGAGCTGTGCCTCAACAAAGTTTGGCAGTATCGCGAGCTCCCGTGAACAGTTACTCACCTAGAGAATTCTGGACACGATTGGCGAAAGACTTTGGTGAAAGCGACTTAACGGGTTTCGCCCCTGTATTGCACCCCGGAACTCCCAGGTGGTTCAATAAAGCAATTGATCGATTGCAGAGCAGAACATGGAGTAAGACTCTAAATTACTGTTCTCTCTCGCGGGGCGCACGCGTACTTGACGTGGGCTGCGGCACCGGGAGGTGGGTCCGTCGGCTGGAGGAACGCGGGCTGTCCGTCTTAGGAATAGACCAATCAGCCGAAATGCTATCCCTCGCGCGAAATAGAGGAACGCTCTCCCCCATGGTTTCAGGCGAAGTACAAAATCTGCCCTTTCGCGACGAATCGTTTGAGTGCGTCACTGCAGTTACCGTTATTCAGCACATTCCGCCCCAAGAGCAGGTCCGTGCGCTATCGGAAATGGTTAGAGTTCTGCGGCCAGGGGGATACTTGTTTCTTATTGAACTAATTCGCGGGCATGGGTTGCACGTGTTTTCACGACTCCCAGGCGATTGGATAAGGCAAGTATCTGCGCTCGGATTCAGCCTGGTTTCCTGGCGCGGTCACGAGTACTTTTTTTTCGACAGGGCTTTCGTGTACTTGGTGCAAAAGCTTCGTGCTCTTGCGGGGTACCACGTCTCGGAAGACTCCTCACCCCACTCCGATCCTGCCGGAGGAGATCATGAATTGCCTGATTTGGCCCGACGCGTGTACTGGATGCTTCGGAGAATCGCTGTGACTTTGTCGGTTTGGGCAGAACCCCTTTTTGAGAAAGTCTGCCCCAGTTCACTTGCAACTCACGGGGTCTTTCTTTTTCGGAGGCAACAAACCCTTGATTAAGATCCCGTCGGAAGTCGTTGTGCGACCTCCCTGAACTACCTGGTCCACCATTCTCCAACGATTTCGTGAGCGGAAAGCTAAACGCGCTATCGATTCTCAGCCTTCGGTTACCAGCCGGAAGGACAAAAAGTCAGGCACACCAATAGTCGCCACGATCAAGTACACTTCCGGGGCGGAATTAATTGAGCGCACAGCACTTGTGCTTAGCAAGTCAACTCTTAATCGAAATTGCTCGCACGGACTGAAGTGCAGTTATTACTTCGATGTAGGTCCTGAGGGCCTTGCGGACGTGATTTGTAACTGGAACCCAAACAGATGCCGCGACTGAAAAGGTTCGCAGCAGTATTTCTTCATCTTATGCGAGAATGGCGCGCTTGCTCTAGGCTCTGTGCCGATCTACAGTCAGCGCTACAGCTAGGTCTTGATTTCGCGCTCTCTCGCTTCTTGTTTTGGTCGACTGAGAACCAAGTCGGCCGTCTTCGAAAAGTTCGTTTGCACGGAGACGTCCAGCTCTGCTACCGGCTGAACAAAGGTGACCTGCACAGCATTCGAGAGGTGTGGTTTGATGAAGCTTACCGCCTGCCCTTCGACGATCCCTCCGGAACACTTCTCGATTTGGGAGCAAATATCGGCCTCACAAGCGTATGGCTGGCCAAGAAATACCCGATCGAGAGAGTGATAGCAGTCGAGCCTGATCGAAGCAATGCCATCCTAGCGCGGCGGAATCTAGACCTGAACGCAATTAAGAGTGAAGTGCTCGAAGCTGCGATAGGGCCCCACGAAGGGACAGTGGGATTCGAGTTTAGTCAGGTCTCCAATCTAGGGCGAGTATCCGAAAAAGGTTTGCCGGTGGCGATGATGACCGTCGACGCGATCCTAGAAGAGTTTGTATGCCCCAAATTTGCGTTAGTCAAGATTGATATCGAAGGTGGAGAACAACAATTGTTTGACGGTCCCATTGGCTGGCTGGATCGTACAGACGCAATTATTATTGAATTTCATCCTCCGCTCGTCGACCATCTGAAAATCATCAAAGCTGTTGCGGGGCACGGCTTCACATATATACGTTCGAATTCGGTGTTTCCTAATAACATGGACTGCTTCAAACGTACTAGACGCTCTTAGGCCGGAAGCATCGACTTTGTCATTCCCGAAGGCCGATTAGCCTGAGAGCATTCTAGGCGAGTAATATCAATTCCTGGTATGCACCATCAATCTGTTGTACGTCAATCGACGAACTTGGTGAAGCTCAATCCCGTGCCAGTGATCAGCTCTTGTATAGATGCGGTGTTGGCTAGACAGTTTCAGGGAATGCGCAGGGAACTAACGTAAGGGGTTGAGCCCTGCTGGAGGTAATGGCGGGATATGACTGTTCGCGCCGGAACTGCGACGTGCGGCACGTTGCGATACCAACTCGGTGAACCAGCGATGCATTGCACTGTTGGGCCGACGCGATGAATCTGCAGCCGCGGTCGAAGGTTATTACCGCCATCTTGGCAGAGCACTGCGCGTGTTTGATGTCTCTATCGCAATCGAGAGGGTGAATTGGCGGGGCCGGGCTGGACTGCCGCATGGCAAGATTTGCGCACACGTGCGAAGAGCTGGCGAGGGTAATGGGTATTTGCCCAATATACGGCTCTGCGTGGTCACAGCGTGGATTTCCCGGACTCTTCCGCAAGGTGCTATGCGCGCTGCGAAGCGGCGGAGCAGGCATCGTCGTCGTATTTCCAATTGCTTGCGATTCGGTGCTTTAATCCGCACACTATGTGAGCGAATCTTTGGACTCTTCCAGGTAAAACATGCCTGAATCCCGATACCGGACTCTCATCATTTGTTCCCACCCTGTTCAGTACATGTCTCCTCTTCTTCGGCAGATGGCACAACACCCTCGGATCGATCTGCAGGTTGCCTACTGTTCTCTGCGAGGTGCTCACTCCGGCTACGACCCCGAGTTTGCAACAGCCATTCAATGGGATGTTCCTCTTCTGGATGGCTACAGTTGGGTGGAGATTCCTAACATCGGTACGGGCGCCGAATGGTTTCTCGGCCTTTGCAATCCCGGCCTCTGGCGAATCATTCGGCGAGGCAGCTTTGACGCGGTCATCTGCCACACCGGCTACCTGAAGGCCTCCTTCTGGATCACCTTTCTGGCCTCAAAGCTCTCGAGGACAGCTTTTCTGTTCGGTACGGACACAACCTCGCTCTCTCCACGGGACTCTCGCCGGTGGAAGATCGCTGTCAAGAAAATCCTCTGGCCGGGGCTCTTTCGCCTGGCAGACCAGGTCATCGTCCCTTCTTCGGCTGGTGTAGCACTCATGCGCACCCTTGGAATTCCGCCGGAGCGCATTACGTTGACTCCATTTGTCGTTGACAACGATTGGTGGGCCGAAAAATCCAAGTTTGTTGATCGCGATGCCGTTCGCTCCGATTGGGGCGTGACGCCCGGTCAGCGAGTCATTCTTTTCTGCGCCAAGCTCCAGCCCTGGAAGCGGCCAGCGGATCTCCTTCGAGCCTTTTCGAGTTTAAAGCTTTCGAACGCGATTCTTGTTTTTGCCGGCGAAGGTCCGCTTCGCGCGCAACTCGAAGTCGAAGCGAAAAACCTCGGGGTCGCTTCGCGTGTGCGCTTTCTTGGCTTTGTCAATCAATCCCGGCTTCCAGCGGTCTACACCTCCGCGGATATCTTTGTCATTCCGTCCGGCTACGATCCCTGTCCGGTCGTGGTCTGCGAGGCGATGCTCTGTGGATTGCCTGTCGTTCTCAGCGACCAGATTCGCGGGCGCTTTGACCTCGTCCGGCCCGGTGAAACCGGCGATATCTTCCCCTGTGGCGACATCGATGCCCTTGCTGCATCGATTCAAAAACTGTTGTCGGGTGCGGTCGCCCTCGCGGAAATGAAGCTGAACGCTCTCCGCCGCATGGCCACATGGTCACCCCGAGAAAATGTCGATGCAACGGTTGAGGCCATTCGAATCGCGAAGTTCAGCAAGGCCGCGGGCAAGAGATAGAGTGGTGGTCTCGCCACCACCGACCTCATAGCTCCCGTGAATCCTGATTTCGTCTTTCCCTGCGGCGATGTTCCCGCGCTCACGACACTACTGCAAAGAGCGCTTTCCGATCCAATTGAATTGGCCCGGCGCGGCCTCTCACGAGCCAGAGCACAGAGAGGAGTTTCTTAAGATTCGGGACAGCCGTGTTTTTTCACGGCACACCCATCGTTCTCGAATGCTAAGATCAATCCAATATGGCCAAGACAGATTCATCTGGGATCACAAAGGTTTCTTCCTTAAAGAGGGTGCGCTACCTTCCTCGGGCTCGCACATGAAAATCGGCGCGTTGAGAGATTCCCTCGATTTTTTCCACAATAGCGGCCGCAATCTGCTCGCTATGGCCCTCATCGCGCTGGCAGCCTACGAGTATGCAAACCTTATGCTTGGAATTGTAGGCCTGCTCTTGCGGATTTTATTGGTTTGTACAATCACCCGTTCCGCGTGGCGAGCCGCAAAGAATCTGAAAGGAACGGTGTGGTTTCCATTTAGGTTTGCGATTTTTTGGTGCGCCTTTCTGCTGGTCTTCCCACTGCGCTTTTACGGTTTCATTGTTTACCAGGACTTCGTCATGAACGCCTATTTTTGTCTGATGCTGGGCATGCTGTTCCGAGTTTCGGAATTTCCAAGAAATCTTCCTATCGCGCAAACAACCGCGTGAAAACGATAAGCAAACGGAGGCCTGCTTGCAGATTGTTGTCGTGTCGCCATTTCTAGATCGTCGGCATGGTACTGAGCTTTGCATCATCGAACAGATCGAAAGGCTGTCGACGACGTACGGCTGGGGGATACATCTGTTCTCCCAACACGTCGAGAACATCAACGGTCTTCTCACAGAAACTCCCAAACGTTCAGCGACCGGGTTCATCTGCTGGCACAAGGTTTCCGACATTCCCGGCCCGCATCTTCTCAAATTCTTGTGGTGGTTTTTTGCGAATCGAACCGCAAGGAAGAGCGCGCTAAAGCGTCTTGAAGACCGGCCCTTGCTCATCTACTCGCCCGGAATCAACTGCCTGGATGCCAATGCCATTACCGTCCATATCGTTTTCCATGAGTTCTATGCACGAGTCCGCCATGAACTCGCACTCCTGAAAGTGCCGGTCAGCAGATGGCCTGTTACAGTTCACCGGAAACTGTACTACAAACTGATTATGGCTTTGGAACGCCGTATCTACACAGACCCTAGGGTTCGTTTGGCGGCCGTGTCAAAGCTTGTGTCCACTCAACTCGAAAAACACTTTGGACGAACCGATTCGGTCGTTATTCCCAACGCCGTCGACACTGTGATTTTTAACTCCGAGGCTCGGCTTGCCCGCAGGTCGGTTTCGCGCCAAAGCCTAAAACTAGACGACCGTGATTTTGTGGCTTTGTTGATTGGCAACGACTGGAAGAAAAAGGGACTCGACCAATTGCTCCGGGCTTTGGCCATCATCGGGATTCCGATCCAGCTCTTAGTGGTCGGAAAAGATGATCCGGGACTGTACCGGTCCGCCCTCCGGCAACTTCAGCTAGAAGACCGTGTGCGTTTCCTGGCGCCCACTGCCGATGTGCTTTCGTTCTATGCCGCCGCTGACGCCTATGTCGCACCGTCCCTCGAAGACGCCTTCGGTCTGCCAATATTGGAAGCGATGGCTTGCGGATTGCCTGTGATCGCGAGTGTCCAAGCAGGCGCGAGTGAAAACATAATTGATGGAACAACTGGATATCTCTTGCGAGACCCAATGAACCACGTCGAACTCGCTGAGATCATTCTCCGACTTGCTGGTGACAGGCCAGCGACACAGAAGCTCGGCGCTGCCGCTGCCCGGTACGTGCAAGCTTCGGTCAGCTGGGATCACAATGTTTCAGCGACCCGCGATTTCTTGGAACTCTCCTAAGCTTCTAGGCAGTTTTCAGAGACGGCTCACCGATAAGCCTGTGCATGCCCTTCCGACATCCGTTCTTATCCGAAAGTACAGAGCGCTCGTTCTTCGCTCCCGCTGGGCTTTCTTTTGGGCGATTGAAACCGCTTACGGCAGCAGTCGCTCCCCGCGCCCTGAGGCGTTGCTTCCGAATATATTCCCGTCTCCCAGAGATGCTGCGCTGGAGGGCCTCTCTATGTTGAACTAGTTGAACTCGCCCAGTGGGCGCGATTCGTGGCCGTTGAATCAGGAAGGCAGCGAGCCTTTCACGGAACAAGGTGAGGTGGCAATTCGGGCAAGGTTAAAAAGCCGCTCGCGCGGCGTCCAAGAAGTCCGAGTCACTGAATGAGGCCGAGTCCCGGGGCCATTCGCCCTTTGCAAACGATCCGGGTCCGAGCAATTTCGCTCTCCACTGTCCTAGCGGATGCGAGCGAGGCGTTTCCGGAAGAGCAACTCGTTCTCAAGGTGGACCAGAAGGTGGAGAATGCCCTCTGCTACTGAACTCGCTCGCAGACATTTTTGCCCTAGTAAAAGAAATCGTCTTTGAGCATCACGCTTTCGCCGGCCGTAATCTGGAAGACATTATCAATCGTCAGCGATCACTGGGATTTCTTATGCGGCGTCCGACCCTTCTCGGGGCGCCAAGCGCCAGGGGTATAGACTGAAGCGGGTCACCGGGTACCAGCACTCTGCTAGCGCAGCTAGGATCGATCTTCGCGAGAGCGTCCGGGTCATGTGTGGGACTTTGTGCCAGAGGATGGCGTCGGATTCGGCCGAATGCTGAGAACTCGGAGGAGCAACATCTAGACCCTCGGCGAGCCGGGCAAAAAGTGAATTTCACAGTGATAGGTGCGGGTAAGACGCAAGTCAGCGAATCCAGCGGCGCCGAGGTTGGGCGGCCGGGGCGGTAACCGTGAATTGTGCCGAGAGCGCAATCGTGGGAAGTCGGAACAACACCCCGAGCAAGAGCCAAAGATAGGCATTCAACAGAAAATCTTCGTAAGCCTGCATGCCGCCAAAGGTTTGAGGGAAAAGTAAGAACAGAGCGTACCAAAATAAGACGAATCCCACCGGAAACAAGGGAGAGCCTTTCAACTTCTTGACGACCTTCCAGGCGGAGACTGTAATCGCCAGGCTCATAATGATCCAGAGGAGAAGGCCGCCGATCCCCATCTCGACGACGAGGGTTCCATATCCACTTTCGACTCCAACGCCCGGTGGCTTCGCGTTAAAAATGCGGGTGACGTATTGTGTGCCGAGTGAAGCGGTCCCGATGCCATAGCCGTAGGGCCAGCGGTCGTAGTCGAAGGCGGCGAGAAAGTTCCGTACGGGATAATTCCAGCTACGATGCGCCAATTCGCCCCTTGGGCTGTTGGGCATAAGCGTTTCTGCGTAGATATCGAGCCGCGAAAGGAGAGCGTCAGGATACGCACAAAAGAGCAAAACAATGCCTAGCCCAATGCCAAGCGCGACCCGCAGTATGCCACGAAACACGCTCAACGCCTCGCCCTGCCGCCAGGGGGCACCCCAAATGAAGGCAACGCTAGTTACCAATGCATTGATCATCCCCCACATAAACACGCCCCTGGATGTAGTTAGGAGCGCACCTGTTGCGATCACTGCGATTGCGATGAAGGCGAGTACTCTCCCTCGCTTATGGCGGAGGAGGAGGTAGCCGCTGAATCCAAGGGCCAGCAGCCAGGCCACCAATGTGAAATTCAGGTAGCGGCCGGCGCTGACAAACACCGAATTGGGCCGGTAAGCGAGAGCGCCGGTCGAAGAAACGCGATATAGAGTGCTTAGCCCGCGGAGCTCTTGCGCTTGAATCGCCGGGTTCAGAAAGGATTGGCCAAGAATGGACTGAGCAATGCCGAGTGAAATAATTATGAGAGCAAGAACCATGTTGACCGTAAAAAAACGGCGCAATTGAGCCTCTGAATTGATAAGTGCGTAGCCCAAAAGAACCAATGGGACGTAGTAGAAGAACATTTTGAAACCCATAAGGCCGTACCAAATACTCGTGGAGGCTGGATTGAATACCTGGAGGAGGCCGAACCACACAAAGATGAGCACTGGCCCGAGGAAAGGAGGGCGGAAGAATGCCACTTCCTTTCGACGGGCGGCCGCCAGGAAAGAAATGAACACTACGAGCGCCAGAAAATCCTTGGCAAAGTAGATCGCCATGTTGTTGCCAAGGAATTTTCGTGCAAAATCCTCAAACAAAAGCCAGCTCAGGAAAAAGTATACTCCGTTGCGCCAGTTGTTGAGAATTCCGATGACCATCGCGCCGCCCACGAGAGCCATGCCCGCATAGGCTATGCCTGTAAAATAGCCCTTGATCACGTATTCGACGGCTTGGTAAGCGGCCAAGGCACCTACGACGAGAATGCCAATGGCAACTAGCTGGCCTTTTCGGAACTGACCTGAAGATAAACCAGATGTAATTCTCATAGTTTGGCTTTCGCCGAGTCTCATGATTATTGCCGAGTCTGGTTCATTCCGAAAGGGGCGCCTTGAGGCTATGTCGAATGTCTTTGAATCTGACTCGGCCAAACTACGGGAATTGCATTCAGGCTGTCACGCAAGCCTATAGCTTGGACGTTTCGAATCGCCGCTGCGGCATTCCCAAGTGATTCCATTCTCGGGGATAACCATATTCTGGTGCTGGAGACCGGCCGGTAACCTTGAACGTGCGAATCGGCTACGTGAAGACAAAGCTTTTGTCGGCTAAGTTGACATGCAGGGGTTGCTTTCAAGAGGAAGGCTTCATCGTGCTTGCCGAGCGCGTCGAGAAGCAGTCGGGGGTGCGCATCCTCGACGCCATCCGCAAGAAGCTACCGGTCTCGCGGACTGACTTAGAGATAGTAGTTCTCTACTACTTCCGACGTTTGGGACACGACAAGCACCGCCGTGTCTGCAAGGTGTACGGGTATCCCGGTGCTGTACCGCGTGACCGGCGGAGATAGCGATGGCGCGGTATTCTCTCGCTACGGCTCCGTGGACCGTCCCCCTCGGCTGGCCGCTGCGTTACTCGCACTTCCCCGCGGCAGTCATCGACATGCGTGATCTCGATGCGCTGGCAAGGATTTTGGGCTCTTTCTTCAGTTTCTGGGATGCATGGTTTGCCATCCTTTGCCCCACACCCCAGCCGCCGCCGACGGCGGCCTGGATAAATCCGCCGATTCTGACGCCGACGAATGAGGAAAATGCTCACTAGTTTAGCGGGCAGGTGTCTCCAAATCGTTGGCACGTTCTCTGGCGCATGGTGTTATTCTCAGCTCAACGAGATGGCAACCGATAGTGGAAGCAGGACTCAACGGCCCACGGTGATAATCGCCGATTCAGTGAGATATCGGTCTTCACAAATCCTCTTGCTAGTCTTGGCAATCTGCTTTGTACTTCAAGTCTTCAGTCCGCTCCGGCTTAGTAATGATGCGATCACGCTATTATCCATGGGCGAGTCGGCCGCTCACGGTGGGGGTTTTTTGAATGACGGGCAGAAGACTTTTCTCCCATCGGGCTACCCGGCATTGCTGGCTGTTCTGTTGAAGGTAGGTTTCGCTCATCCTTGGGTGATCGTTGGCTTGAACATGGTTTTCTTGTCGGTTGGACTATTCGCTGCCTACTGCGTGCTCAGTCGTGAGTTTTTTGAGGACAGGACACTCATTCTGCTGATCTGTTCGTTTTCCTTGCTGTCGTATGTAGTGATAAAGCACAGCACCATTCCCCTAACCGATGTGCCCTTTTTTTGCTGTTCCATGAGCTGTATCGCCGTTATGAGTCGTGCGAGGCGTGTAGATTCGAATTTAAGATTTGCGGTTCTGGCGAGCGTGTCCGGACTGTTGGCGGTGGCCGCAATGGCAGTGCGTACAATCGGAGTTGCACTTTTCCCGCCTTTAATCTTCGCGATTGTCAGCAGTCTCCAGTGTGGATCGCTTCTGAAAGCGTTCTCCATCCGCACTAAACTGATTATTGTCGCGGTTGGGGTGTTGGTAGGCGGAGAGGCTACGCTCCTGCTTGCGACTACGAATTACTGGGGGTTTTTAATCGGAGTTGCGAAGAATGCCAACGTACCCGGTTTGATTCTGCAAATTCTCTCCGACAGGCTTGTGGAATTCGGAGAGTTGCTTGGCAATTTCCCGACTTCGAAGCTACCTACAAAACTTCATTTTATGGTGCCGTGGATGGGGCTTCTTCTGCTGGTGGTCGTGCTCCTCGGCTTGGCCACGAAACGACAGAAGATCGGTCCGACCGAAGTGTATCTGGTTTCTTATATGGGAATCTTGTTTGCTTGGCCTTGCTATGATGCGAGATATTGGTTGCCAGTTATTCCTCTTCTGATCGCCTATACGGTACTGGCGGTCAAGAGCCTCAGATTTCCAAAGGCCGTGATCGCTATCTATTGCATTGCTTATGCGACACTCGGTTTCGGAGTGCTCGCTTATAGCAGTCGAATTACATTCGCAGGCTGTAAATTTGCAGACAGATATGGTGACGGCAGTCTAAGGGCGACGTACTGTGCCGCCCTTCGGCTGTGTGGGGATTGTGGTGATCCCAATAAAGTCGATGCTAAGGTCCTGCGTTTGCTCCGGGAATATAAGTAACCGCCGGTCGAATGATATGCCCGCCCCAGCAAGTACGCGAAAGGATTCCCGTGTCAATTGCCGACCGACTTCAAAATACAGATGTTCAAGGAGATGGGAAGTATAAATGGCTCTCGCAGAGCAGTCCGAAAAGGGGGTTTTGGTCTGCACGGTCATTCGGTTTCATCGTGTTCGAGCTCATCATTCCGTCTTCCCACCGACGGTCTAACCTCGGCGCGTGAATATGAGGACGTTGTCGTCGACGGCATCAATTTTAGTCCGTTGTAAAAAAAGACAAAGCGGATGTCAGCAACATCTCCGTCCAGGTCAAGCTAACCGGCCCCCGAGATCCGGCGACAATCGATCAGCTTGCTCCCCGGATATCGCTTTATGCAAACAGCCAGAACGAAGGTCAACACCGCCGATTTCTCGGCTCTAATCATTACCTAACTGAGGTATCCAGTTTTAGAGGGAGCACTACAAGTGGAATCTTCGCGCCCCATGGATGATCTTGTATCTCCCAAAATGTTCCGTAGTCTCACTCTCCTGGGCATAGAATTAAGTGCAGAGAAGCGGTGTTAAGCTCAGCTAGTCATACCTGCCGTCCAGCAAGGTATACTTCAAAGGACGTATGCTCAGCCCGAGGACTTCCCGGGCCGATACCGCCTTCGCATGATCGATGTCCGCCCTGTTGTAGACCCACTCGTCCAGAGGTCCGTGCTGAGGGAAATAGCGAACAATGACCAAGTGGCTTCCTGGAATAGAGTGCAGTCGCAGTGCAATACTAGCTCTGGACTCGATTCCGGAAGGGGCTGAGCGCGTCAGTGATCCACTATGCGGATGGAAAGGAGCCAGATGACCGCGAAGGTCATCACAACGCGCGTCAAACCAATACCTACTAACTCTCCCATGAACTCCCAACGCCTAAGATGCAGCATAGGCGAAGCCCAAGAAACGGGACAACCGCGCCCACGAACGAAAGGCTCAATCGATCCAGCGCCGTAGTCTCAGACCGCTGTAATGAATGCCCGGATTGAGTCACGAGCCCAGACTTTTTTTCCAAGCCTCCGGGGCGGAAGACGCGATGGCTCAAACGGACCGCCGGCACTTCCCGACCAACCGGCAAATGGGCATTTGTAATATGGCGCTCCGCTCGATTTTGACGCTGGCAACTGAGAACATTTCATATCCCATTTCCGCCAAATCGTCCAGCACACAACTCGGATCGCCACCCTCCGAGCGTATCATTTCGTTGTGAAGCTCAAGGAACAAAAGCGGGGCCATACGGGTCAGCGTTCTCTTTGCACCACGTAAGACCGCTGCCTCATGGCCCTCCACATCGACCTTGATATGCGTCGGTACGCCGAACCGCCCGGTTAACTGGTCTATCGTGACGGCTCTGGTTTTCGTCAGTTCGCTACTCGATCGCCCACGAGCTATTCGAAAGTAACCATCGGAGAATACACCGGAACTGAGCATCTCCGTCTCGCCGACGGTGTCGCCGGCACATGCTTCGACAATTCGAATATGTTTGTCAAATCCGTTGAGTCGAGTTTGCAACCCTATGAGACGGGCAGCGATGGGCGAAGGATCAACTGCGACTGCGGTGCCGCCAAAGTGTGCTGCGACTAAGCTGAAAGCGCCATAGCTCGCACCGATGTCGAACAGACACATCGAACGGGCGCAATAGCCAACAAAGTTGCTAAATTCCGCGCGCTGCTCTGGATCGGTTAGCTGGCAACGCAGAAATGTCTTATAGACCCGCGGATGGCATACGAGAGGCCAGCCGGGCAGGAGAGCCAGCTCTTTTGTGGCTCCAACGGAGAAGCAAAGTGAATCCCATAGCCATTCAATTGACTTCGAAGGTGAGCGAAGCCAATTCCGCGCGCGCCGCGGCACAATAGTCTTTATTATTTTCTCGGTTCGTTGAGATAACAACAGACAACCTCGGTTAAAGACAGACGCGCACCACCGTACTGCCGACTTACGCGGTCCATTTGATTCTACACGTTCCACTCTCAAGTCTTCAACTTCGCCCCCTTTCGGCACTTGGGGAACCGGAAAGAGATCGGTATTATTTCGATTATCTCAAGCATGGAACTAAAGAAACTGGATTTATTGCAGGTCCTTCTGCTTCTCATGGGGAACGGCAAGGAAATTCCTCACTTCTGGGTATTCGTCCCTTGGATGATGCGGGAGCAGAGTTCCGTCCGGATGGAATTCAAACCATCCATAGTCATAAGTACGCAGCCGCTCTACAATCTCGCGAGCCGGATATCCCCACGGACGCGTAACTTTATCGAGCACCTCACAGATTATGAGAGGGCGTAATCGACTCAAGAGTGTTTTGGCACCATTGAAGATCTGGATTTCACCGCCTTCAGCATCAACTTTCATGAGATCAACGTTGTCAATCTGATTTCGGTGCAAGTATTCGTCAAGAACTATCGTCTGAACCACGACTTGTTGCTGTTGCACATGGTGATCAAGCGCAGGAGTGCGAAGGCTATTCATGGTTTGGTATCCGTCGCCAACCACTGTCAGTGCGGCTTCTCCCCCTTCTGCGGCGACAGCATAAGGTTCAACAACAACCGCTTTGATGCCGTTGTATCGCAGATGAAGTTGCAACCGACGGCGTTCACGCGGAGATGGTTCAAACGCGACCACGCGACTCCCATCACCTAATCTCCTTGCCGCAATTACCGAATAGATTCCATGAAAAGCTCCGATATCTACAAATGTCATCCCGGGCTTCAGATATTTCCAGAGGAAGCGGAGTTCGCCGATGTCATCTCCCCAATAATCAAACAAGCCCCGATCAGCGCTGAAGTTTGCAGGAAAATATGACCACCAGAACTTCACGCGTTCGGTTAGACCCACACGTAACTGCACTCTATGCGGAGCCCACGAGAACTTCGCGAACCACATCGTCGTCATGAACCGAGCAGTGGTACGCCTTTCGGCGGGGGTTTTTCGGAGAAAGCTACGAAAACGCTTCAATGAAATCATGCCTATTTAACCGCCCGTTTACCGCGTACAGTCGGTCGAACTCTCCCGACAACTCCTGCAATACGGGATCGGTGATCGCCCGAATCGCCTGCAGCGGATGCTCCAGCCGCACCTGCCGCTTCGGCGACACATAGCTGAACATTGCTCCTGCTGCTCATCATCTCCGCGTATCCTTGATCCTCCAAATCTGTAGGACGGATACACCCGCTTTCCCGTATCATCTCCACGAATTGTTTTTCAGCAGCCTGCTAAGGACCAAGCGGTTAAATATATAACAATTCGATTGATATGCGAATCTATACTACTACCTGAGTTCGCTGGATTATCCAAAGTACCTGAATGGAGGCCGAAAATCGGAGGGGACATTTCCCTAAGCCCTTCGATGGAATAGAGCACTGTGCGACGCTATTTTCTTGAAGGGGTGAGCTGACATGTCACGAGCGCAACTAGACCGCTTTCCACAATTCACCGAAAGAGGTATCTAACACACTTGGCGAACGAGATCTTTATTCTCACCACCAGCCCAATAGAGCGACTGGGCGGGATGGAGCGATTCTTACAGTATGTGGCGAGCGGGTTCCAAGAGCGCGGTTATGGGGTTCGTGTTTTTCATGCCGAGAACTCATGCCCGGAGCGATGGCAGCACTCGAGCGTCGACAACAAGCTTCAATCTTTAGTAGCCTCGGGGCTTCATGGCTATTACATCGGTAGGGCAGCAAAGCAGGCGCTTCATCCTGGAGTCCGGTTGGTGCTTTCAAATTCCACAGTGGGCTGGTACCCCTTTGGCAAAGGTGTAAGACACGCCCAGTTTTTTCACGGCACATACAGAGGTCAAGCCGAAGTCATCCGACCGTTCATCAAATACCGGGGCTATTTAAGACTGAAGTGGTGGGATTCGATGCTCCTTGAGCGGCTTTCGGGGAAGAATCGGATTGCGCTATGTTGCTCTGAGCAGATACGGGCTGAGATTCGCCTCTACTTTGGATATGAGGCTCAGGTCATATGGTATCCTATCGATCTTAATCACTTTCGCCAACTTGATATGCAAGACTGCCGGAGGCAGTTGGGAATCGGGACGAAGGCAGTAGGGCTATACGTGGGGAGTGCCCACCCGATGAAGGGCTTCAGTGCGGTCGTTCACGTGGCAAAGAAGTTCCCTCAAATGACTATGTTGTTGGCGGTGCGTGGTGCGGTGCCCGAAGAGATTGAGAAGCTTCCGAACGTACGCGTGTTTCACAACGCCACTTATGATCTCTTGCCACTACTATATAACGCTGCAGACTTTTCCATGTGTCCTTCTCGCTACGATCCGTTTCCCTTTGTGGTGGCTGAGGCTCTCGCTAGCGGGACTCCAGTTATCGCTTCGCCGCATGGCGCCAGCCTGACCTTTTACAATGAAGCCGTTCTAAGACCGCTACTGATATCTTCAACGGATGATCTTGAGGGATTCGAACAGGCCGCGCAGCAGGTACTTTCAGACCCGCAAGGATGGCGCGAGTTGATCCAGGCTAGGGTGCGCCCGCGATTGGAAGAAATGATGGCCCCGGAGAACTGGTGGAGCCGATTTCAGCGCGTTGTCGGTCTTTGAGGCCGGTGCGGTTTGCCGGGGTCGATGATGTGCTTCGCGTAGTTTCATTCAAGACCCGCACATGGGAGGGCGATCTATGATTGACCCCAGAGAGCGGCTTGCAGGTGGTCCTGCGCAAGGTAGAGTTGAAATGATTCCATAGACATCCTTCGGCGTCAGGACTTTGTGGCGAGTCGGTTTAAAGAATGTGTGCTGATGCTTTCGAAGATTTCGTGCATGTAAGCAAATAGATCGATGTCGAACCGCTTGCATCCTTGCATCTGGTAACGAAGCTGGTCCGGATTGTCGCATTCAGCCTCGATGCTTATCTTTCCTTGCCAGTCTCGAAATGGCGTTCAGGCTGAAGTTCCTTGCAAAACGGGGAATGCATAATCCCGGTCTGATTCCTGAAAAGACCTTGTCATGCATGCACCAGCCAGGTCACGCGATATCTGGACGCTTCACTCTTGGGCTACCGGTCACGGCTTTAAGGCGACCCGACCAGTGTAATCGATTCGATTTAGGAGAATAGGGATGCGATGCTGCGCGAAATACTCGTCGCAGGCTTGCCGGGACCCTTTCCAATGGCCGTAGTCGTCGATAAGGATTACACCCCTCTGGGATAGGCGCGGGAAAAGGTGAACGAGTTCGTGCTTTGTCGATTCATACCAGTCGGTATCAATTCGCAGCAGGGAGATAAAATCCGGGGCCGAACTGGGTATGGTGTCCTCCACCTTACCCTGAATGAAATGGACTCTCTCTTTTGGGTAGCCTGTTTCATGTAGCACTCTTCTGACGCTTACCATGGGTGCGTCGGCGCACCTAAAGTCAGGGTTCTGCATCATAAGTTCGGAGGCTTGCTTGCCGGAGTAATCAATGTCTATCGAAGTTGGCTCAGACATACCCTCAAAGGTATCGAAAAGGTACAAATCACGCTTAACATCGTGCACTTGGAGAAGCGTCCTAGCGATCGCCGCCATGCTGCCCCCCTTCCACACTCCACATTCAACTATAGCGCCCATGATTGCATTTGTGCTCACGTACCGAACCGCTTGAATGAGAGCGTAAATTCTCTCAGGGCTAGTCATGCTCCAGGGGCGGACTTGTCGAATAATCTCGATCTCATCGGTGTGGAAGTCGGGGGGGTATACCTCTTCTTGTTCTTTATGAGAAAAACGGACGATGTCGAACCCGAACACCCTCAAGGATTTGTGTATAGAGGTCTTAATCATGGCTCTTCTCAGCTCAATTATTCTCTCCCTTTTCAGCCCGATTGACTAGAAGTTACCTAATTCCATTGACGTCCTCGGTACGTCAGGAATTTGGATAGAAGGACAAGGAAGAAGTGAGCCGAGATACGACTAAGCGAGCACTTGGAATTGCGCAGGGTGCTGGGGCTATCGAGCAGCTCGACTACACGACACCTTAACAATCTTTGAAGCGGTCGTGGGATGATGAGAACTGGTGGGTACGCGAAGAATGCAATCAGCATAGGATAGATCCAAATATTTTTATTGTATTGTCGGATAACTAAGTTTAATAAGGGAATCTATGTTTGACAAGCCCACGCTGGTGAGACAGGACGCGACACCGGAGGGGCGAACACATTCGCTGCTCCGCCATCCCGTTTTTGCTTTGATGGGCCTTAGGCCTATCTTGGGACAGCATACCGATGCAGAAGACGCTGCTTTGAGGGAATGGGCCACCGGAAGGTCGAGATTGGTCGAGATTGGTGTTGCAGAGGGTGCCTCTGCTGTCACGCTCCGTGGGGCGATGTCGCCGGGGGGAAGCCTTTGGTTGATTGATCCGTTCCATCTCAGTCGCGTACAACGCCTTAACGCCATGAAACGCGTGGCACACCGGGCAGTAAACGATATTAACAATGGGCGCGTTGTTTGGATAAACAAATTTAGCTTCGAGGCGATAAAGACCTGGATCGATCAGATAGACTTCTTATTTCTAGATGGCGATCACTCTGAAACGGGAGTTCAAAGGGATTGGGATGACTGGCATCAATACGTGATCCCAGGTGGGGTAGTCGCTTTCCATGATGCAGCGATATTTCAAGGGGGGTGGCCCCAACCAAATTGGGGCCCAGTCAGAGTTGTGGATAGACTTTTTCGCTCGCGGACTCTCTTACGATGGAGAATTGTTCACGAGGTGGATTCGCTGGTGGTGGTTCAGCGATGCTGAACAGTACTGGCTTACGCCCGGCGAAAATTAGGTTCAAAATTCTTCTTCTTGTGCTTATTGGCGCTCAGGTGCTTCTTTTGATATGTAGTTATGGAACTTCTGGAACCGGTACGGATTCTGATCGAGTTCGAAGAAGCGCGCAAGGTTCAATACAGTTGTTATCAACCATGAGAGGAACTGATCATTTGCACTTTTGTCCAAGGCATCCCGTAAAACCTGTCTGGTCGAATCCGTGAAGATAGCATTCAGCTATAATGCCTCACGCCGGCATGTGACCGAGAAATATCTCGCCGATACACTCGCTCCTGGATCCGCAATTCATTTCGATTTGGATCTATACAGGCCCAACATCAGCGTCCTTAAATTGCTAGAGATCGCACGGAGTCACAACGAAGTTCCGGACGTATTTGCCCACCTTGTGCATACACCTGGCCTTCCGCGTGATCTTACTCTCGCTCCTGTGCCTACAGTATCCTTGGACATCGATTCGTTTGGATGGACCGCCTCACGTATCAGGTGGTCACTGTTATTCGACTACGTATTTGTTTGGCATTTGTCATTCGTGCCTTTATACCAAGCGGGTGGTCATCCAAAGGTATTCGCTCTTCCGCACGCCGTTGATGTAAATCTGTTTAGTCGAGATAACTCAAAGACGGCTCGCCCCTTAGATCTAGGGTGGATCGGCGAGTTCGGCTACGGTCATTACGCCAGGCGCCGAAGAATCATTGAGTTGCTTGCGACTCAATTCAAAATGAATGACTTCCGGAAAAGATATACCAAAGAGGAAACCGCTGAAGTCTACCGCCAAAGTAAAATTGTAGTGAATGTCAGCCGGGACGATTTTCCTTCAGAAGCGAACATGCGCTGTTATGAAGGAATGGCCGGTGGCGCTCTTCTGATCACTGGGGTACCCACAGAGCTAACTGAGTGGGGCTTCTATGAGGGCACACATTTCGTAGGGTGGCGCAACGAGGAGGAAATTCCCGATCTCGTCGACTATTATCTCCGCCACGAAAAAGAGGC
>Ga0137394_10001048_pt1 | contig 19909 bp, 17 predicted proteins | sample czobulk116metaG_FD_108278 | JGI IMG/M metagenome (GOLD analysis project Ga0137394, IMG submission 108278) | Vadose zone soil microbial communities from Angelo Coast Range Reserve, California, USA - czobulk1.16 metaG | ecosystem: Environmental > Terrestrial > Soil > Vadose zone | place: USA...
CGCCGTGTTCACTGAGAAAGTCAGACGTCCCAGACGTGGCGAAAATGTTGTACCCGGCAGCCTGCAGCTTCTGCACGGAAGGAAGAAGCTCGACCTTCTCCTTGAATCCCCCCACAGAAAAGAGGATATTCTTCTTCGGCGGAACGATGCCGGTGGAGATGAGCGCCTTGAGGTACGCTTCGTACTTATCCCTGCCAAAGCATGCCACCTCTCCCGTCGATGCCATCTCGACTCCGAGCACGGGGTCCGCGCCTGACAAACGGCTGAAGCTGAACTGCGGCACCTTCACGCCGACGTAGTCTGCGGGCAGCCCGGCGTCCGGGTACGGCTCCACGGGGAGACCGAGCATGACCTTCGTCGCCATCTGGATGGCGTCGATGCCCGTGACCTTGGACACGAACGGGAAGGAGCGCGCCGCGCGGAGGTTGCACTCTATCACCTTGATCTCGTTGTTCTTCGCGATGAACTGGATGTTGAACGGGCCCGTCACGTTCAGCGCATTGCCGATCTTCGCCGTCGCCTCCTCGATCTGGCGCACCGTCTGCGGGTCGAGATCCTGCGGCGGGTGGATGAGCGTCGCGTCGCCTGAGTGTACGCCCGCGTTCTCGACGTGCTCGGAGATATAGTGCATGACCATCTTGCCGTCCTTCGCCACCGCGTCCATCTCGATCTCCTTGGCCTGTTCGATGTATTTGGTAATCACGACCGGGTGATCGCGCGACACCTCCGCGGCCTGCTGCAGATAGTTCGACAGGTCGCTCGAAGTAGAGACGACGTTCATCGCCGCGCCCGAGAGGACATACGACGGGCGCACGAGGACGGGGTAGCCGACCGTCTCGCAGAACCCCTCGGCGTCTTCGAGAGCCGTGAGCTCCTTCCACTGGGGCTGGTCGACTCCGATTTCGTCTAGCAGACGCGAGAACTTGTACCGATTCTCCGCGGTGTCGATCATCTCGGGCGATGTCCCGTAGATCTTGACATTCTGCCGGTGCAGCGGCAGCGCGATGTTGTTCGGCGTCTGCCCGCCCATAGAGAGGATGACGCCGCGCGAGCGCTCGGTATCGTAAATGTCGAGGATAGTTTCCAGCGCGATGTTCTCAAAGTACAGACGATCCGCTTCGTCATAGTCCGTGCTGACCGTCTCAGGGTTGTAATTCACCATGACCGTGGGCAAGCCCTGATCGCGCAGTGTGCGGATTGCGCGCACGGCGCACCAGTCAAACTCTACAGAGGATCCGATTCGGTACACACCAGAGCCCAGCACCATCACGCCGCGGTCTTGGAAGTCGACGTCATGTTCGACCGCGTTGTACGTAGTGTAGAGGTAGTTCGTGAACGCGGGGAATTCGGCCGCAACCGTATCGATTTGCTTGACGAAGGGGAAGATGCTATGTTCCTCGCGCAGGCGGCGCACAGCGAGCTCGTTGGTGCCAAGACAGATGGCGAGCTGGCGGTCCGAAAAGCCGAGCTGCTTTGACTGCCGAAGCAGCTCCGGACTGATACTCGATATGTTCATCGCCCTTCGGTGGCACATCAGCACAACGTCCACGTCACAACCAAAGACGACATGGGCGAACGTACAACAGCCCTTGCTCCATGTTAAAGATGTTCTCGAGCTTGGTCAAAAACCACTTGTCGATATTGGTCATCTGCCAGATTTTATCGACCGAATAACCGCGGCAGAACGCAGTGGAGATCGCAAAGATCCGCTTGTCAGTGGGGTTCACGAGCTCCTCGTCGACGTCCTCTACAAAATCGTTCTATGAAAGCACATCAGGAGTCAAACAGGGAACGATTCAAAGACCCACGAACGCACCTTTGCGAACCCAGCAAAATGGTCGTCGATGGCGCGGATGGCCTTCTGAATCGTCTCCTCAAACGTGCGACCGATACTCATCACCTCTCCGACGCTCTTCATGCTGCTGCTGAGCAGCCGCGAGACGCGACTGAACTTTTTGAGGTCCCAGCGCGGGATTTTGACGACCACGTAGTCGAGGCTCGGCTCGAAGCACGCCGACGTCACCTTCGTGACCGAATTTTTGATCTCGTTAAGCGGGATTCCAAGACCGAGCTTCGCCGCGATGAACGCGAGTGGGTAGCCCGTCGCCTTGGACGCAAGTGCGGAAGACCGAGAAAGACGCGCGTTGACCTACGTCGAGCGCACCACACACGTCCATCAGTCACGACCGGGGAAAAGCAGAAAGAAATAAGGCCACTAGGGAGCACACGCACCTCGATGATGCAGTATTCCCGCGACGTTGGGTTGAGCGCGTACTGGATATTGCACTCGCCGACAACTCCGAGGTGGCGAATGACGTTTATCGCCGTCGTCCTGAGCATATTGTAATCCACATCCGAAAGCGTCTGCGACGGCGCGACGACGATCGAATCGCCGGTATGAATCCCCAGAGGGTCAAAGTTCTGAGTACCGAAATTAGACACGGCTACCCGCGACAGAGCAAGCAAGGGCACGGACCTCCATATTGCAAACTGTGATGCAGTTATCTCTGCAGTCCCTGACGACCTCGTACTCGATCTCCTTCCACCCCTTCATGCTCTTCTCCACCAGCACCTGCGGGCTCGTCGCAAACGCCTTGCTACACAACGCCTTGAGCTGCGCCTCGTTCTGCGCAAAACCAGAACCAAGCCCGCCGAGTGCGTACGCCGCGCGCACGATGACCGGGTAGCCGATCTCCGCCGCGGCCAAGACGGCCTCGTCCGTCGTCGTCGCGCTCGCGCTCTGCGCGCACTTTTCGCCTATCTGCTCCATCGCGGCGGCGAAGAGCTGCCTGTCCTCCGTCGCGATGATCGTCTCAATCGGCGTGCCGAGCACCTTCACGCCGAGCGCCGCGAACTCGTCCTTGAGCTTGATGCCGACGTTGAGCGCCGTCTGGCCGCCAAACGTGACGTAGATCCCGTCTGGCTTTTCGTACTGGATGATCTTGCGCACAAACTCGGGCGTCACGGGCAAAAAGTAGACCTTGTCCGCGAGTCCTTTCGAGGTCGCGATCGTCGCGATGTTCGGGTTGACCAGGATGGTGTAGATTCCTTCCTCCTTGAGCGCCTTGATCGCCTGCGAGCCCGAGTAGTCGAATTCGCCGGCCTGGCCGATCGAGAGACCGCCTGAGCCCAGGATGAGCACTTTTTGGACGTCGACGCGCGGTGTGCGTGCGTCGTTGTCAGCTTTTTTGCCGCCGGGGAGCGATATGGGCACAAGGGACCCCGTGGAGACGCAATCAGCAATATTTTGAATGAACACGTCGAAGAGAAACTCGGTATCGCGGGGTCCGGGCATCGACTCGGGGTGGAACTGCACCGAGAAGAACGGCTTGTCCTCACAGTAAATGCCCTCGTTGCTCCCGTCGTTCGCGTTCGTGAACAGCTCTTTCCACCCAGATGGCAGCGTCGTGGCGTCGACCTGAAATCCGTGATTTTGCGAAGTGATGTAGCACCTGCCACTGAGCGCGTCCGTGCACGGGATGTTCTGCCCGCGGTTGCCGTACTTCATTTTGTTCGTTCGCGCGCCGGCCGCCAGCGCGAGCAGCTGGTGACCCAGACAAATCCCGAAAATCGGGCGGTCGCCTCGTTGCATCGCGTTCGCGACGCGATCGATCGTCGTCTGCACCATGGTCGGGTCGCCGGGCCCGTTGGAGAGGAAGAGGCCGTCGTATGGGTCCTCGGAGGGCGCGGTAAAGTCGTAGTTCCACGGCACGACTTTGAGCTCGACGCCGCGCGCCGTGAAGCAGCGGATCTGATTGTACTTCATGCCGACGTCGACCGCCAGCACGCGCAGTGGCCGTCCCGAGGGGTGCAGACGGGGCGCACTGCACGTCGGCGGGTATATGCGTGGCGCGTCGATGGACACCGCGGCGACGAGGTTGTCCGAGTTGTGATCGTGATAAGGTATGTCTATGTAGTCCTCGCGCCATGGGGCCGTCGGCCCCCACAAGCCGGGGCTCTGTGGCGTGCGCAACGTTGGTGACTCTGGGTTCAGGTCGCGCGTACGCCCAGCGGGAGCCTCCGGCTTGCGTGCGAGGAGCCGGCCCAACATGACGCCCTTGGCGCGGATACGTTTCGTTAGCGCACGCGTGTCGACGCCACAGAGCGCGGGCACGTCATTCTCCTTGAGCCACGTGCCAAGCGACGAGTGCGCGAGGAAGTGGGAGAAATCTTCGGAGTAGTAGCCGACGACGAGAGCCGCGACGTGGATACGCGAGGACTCGAAGTGCGCCGACACGGCTTTGAGGAGATCGTGGAAGCGCTCGGGCACGCCGTAATTGCCTACGAGCGGGTATGTGAGGATGAGGATCTGGCCCTCGTATGAGGGATCCGTGAGGGATTCTGTGTAGCCGACCATGCCTGTTTGAAGGGTTCACGCTTTGAGGACGGGAGCAGATAACAGAGGTGGGGCGCCATGCGCGCACCTGTCTGGAATACACATTCGCCTGCGACGCTTTTATCTTGTGCGCCGAAGCTGATACCGCGAAATACGGTGCCGTCGATGAGCTCCAAGACGGCATCCGGAGCATTTTTTGTCTCACTAGCGCAAAGCTGAGGAGCGGCGATTGGAGGAGCGGGAATACCGTTCGGAGCATAACTCTGAGAGCGGGCGATGGCAGGCCGGACATTGGAATTTAAGTTTGAAGGACCCGGCGTGGGAGCGACAGTGGACATAGAATGGGCGTTTTGCAAGAGCAGTATTTTCACCTATTCTTCTTCCTCCGAGTCTTCCTCTTCACCCGCACTTCGACGATTCTACTGTAAATCTGCAGATGCGAGTTCGGGTGAAGAGGAGGAAAATCATTTTCCTAGATTGACTTCCTTTTCATCGTCCTCTTGTTTGCCTCTGTTTAACTTAATGGGCGGCTAATCTTATCTCGATCCGATTGAAGTGATTGAAAGTGGAGGTCAGGCATTAAATAAACATGGTATCCTGATCGTCATCAATGACCGTAGCTTGCTCGCCACACACTCTAGCCTCCAGGATACCCAACCAACTCCATCCCAGAGGCCTGCCTTATCACACAAATCTTTCTGGTCGCCTAAAGGTGGTCTCGTGCTCAGAATACCATTTGTCTTCCCAGGAACAGCTGTATGAAAGGGGCGCGTAAACCACATACCCGCAACAGAGACAGTCACATATGCAGTCCGTGATTCCCGTAAGGCATCCAAATATCACTGAACAGTTTCCATCAGAAAATGCGGCAGTTCCTGAATGGCAAAGGCATGACGCTGGACGGGAACGCACCTGAAACGATGCATTTTAGACAATCCGCAATGGCACCTATGATGCCCATGAGGCATTCGCCTATACAGCCGACGATACCCGTGAGGCAGGATACGATGATTCCCATCTCGGGATTAGCTCGAAGAAGTTTAGGGAGAGGATTGGTAACGTTGATACGGGTCCATCGTCTTATATACTTCTAAGCTCCCGTTGGAGCGGCCATGCCGCATTCCCCAACTGGTGATTTTGGTTCCACCTTGGCACCGAGACTGACACCGGAACTCGACCAATGTCGCATGAGTTTGCGGAGCCGCGAGTCGTCATAACCCTAACGTAGGTGTACGTTCCTGACACCTCCCAACTTCCCGCAGCACCGCGGCACTTAACTTAGCTCGACGAACGAGACACGCTCGTCGACTACATACACAGAAAGGATAGCTTCACGATCTCCCTTCCCCCAGCTTAAGCGCCAGGGAGGGTCCATCCTTCACTTTTGATGTAAGTGAATCTTCCACCGGCACTGCGTAGGGCTCTCGAGGCGCGCAGAATGGCGTTGATCACGCAGGTTTTGTCCACCTCAAGTCCCGTCTGACATAGATGGCGTCACGGAACGTAAAGGTTGCGCGTGGTGCATCGTGGTTACACCCTTTGTTGCAGGTCGCAGGAGAGATCATACCCGACGACGTTCGTTCTTGCTACCTTCTCTCGTGATGATGGGGCTTGTCCATTTCCGCGAGTATGTCCTCCCTAACGATGGAAAAACAAAAACAAGGAATCCTCAGTCCAATCTGGTCACCATCGTACATCGCACAGCCCAAGAAAGGAACGCAAGTACAAGAGCACGCACAAACGCACGCGCGGTTCGTCATCATTAACCCTCGTTCTCATCATCCACGTCCCAGTTCTCATCTCGTCGGCTTGGCGGAGCGACGTCGGGCATCGGCTCGTCTTGATCTCCGTCCGCAGGACCGTTGTCCGCCTCGCGCACCTCTTCCTTCTTCCTTCGTCTCCGCCTCTTCGTCGGTGGGGCCCGGCTGCCGTCCTCATCGCCATCATCCGCCGCATTAATATTGGTGGCGGCTTTCTTACCTTTGCGGCGGGATGAAGTTGTGGGTTCGCCATCGCCTTGCGTGTCGAGCGAAATGGAGCCGCCGGCTGATGGGTCCGGTACCCCTTCGACGAGCTCCTTGAGAAAGTCGAGCATCTCGGTAGTCTCGATTGCGTGCTTCCTGTACGGGTGCATGAATAAGACCAACGGGTAGATACGCACGTATGCATGGTGGTCCAAAGGAAAGAGAGGGACGCACAAATGATACGCTTCGACTTTCTTTGAGCCACGCGAAGCAGTAACGCGAGCCGCCTCGTCGACGACTAGTTGAAGGAATAGTTCAAGTGCTTTGGCTAGTTTGTGTTAGTGACGTACTATGAAGGAGGAATATGAAAGACGGACAGATGACGATGGGCGTTGCTTGCGCTACTTTTCCGACCTCCTCGTCCTTCTGCATAATTTTCTTAATGCGCGCCTTTCAAATGGAGTGAGATGTTTCGAAAGGAAGACATCGGGAACGGACGCGTTCAGTCTGACAAGTTGGATAAATTCGTGGTACCAAAACGTACCACAGGGAATTTCGTCGTCTTGTTTCTATTTTTCATGATGGCGGCTATCCGAGAGGGGTGTCTCGGGGTAACGGACGTAGCTAGGAAGGCGAGGGGTGGCCGTGCGTGTCAGTGCGGGGAAAGTGTGAGGGGAGCGGGTTGATTATCGCTGCGCAGATACTTTTATTTATGATTTACAATAAAGTTATCCTGGCATGGGGTTAGGGTCACCCACCTCTGAAGCAGCATACACTCCCCTCCACAAGAGTTCAACGTTCAAATTCAAAGCTCGCTCATACGCGTGAATGCCCCGCTATCTTGAGTTACCCGAGGAGAAAACCCTGGCTGTCGCAGATGGCTTGCTGGGATTTAGCCAACCAAAGATGGTCGTATGATGAAAGAGCCATTGCAAAGGAACCACTAGCCCCATTTTATTTCATGCTACTGTCAAGGATGATACAGTATCCCTGTATCCCTGTACTTTTTTGACTTTTATTAACATGAAGGGCCAGGCCCAGCCTTTTACGGACAAAGGGATCTTTATCTTTGATCAAGAGCCGTGAGAAAGTCGGTTGTGCTTGGTTTGCCCTGCCAAGACAAACGTTTCGTATAGGTCCCTGGCATGGGCTTCACTGTCATGGCTGTGGACTCAGGTGGTTCTGCAAAATGCAAAATGAAGCTTGCTTCGGGCGATGACCATGCGCCACTGGCAGTTCCGCTTCAGGTCCGACGTAGACTTGGCTTGGCTTTATTCCCACCCTGACTCGACAGATGGAACTCAAAAACAGTACAGCGCTCATCGTATGATCGTATCCATGCGGATCTTCCTCTTTTAAATGAGACTACAAATACAGGGCCTGTGCGGATGGCAGTGTACAGTTTTTCCAGTTCCATCTCCCCGACTGAGCGGCTCGTGATACACCATGGTTCTCCCATCCGGGTCCTCTCATTTCCAAACCCTCTTCGACGCCGCCTTGCGAGACTATGAAAGGCAAACCGGGACAAAACTGTCCGAACACCCGCTCGCCAAGCAGCTCGAAACTTGCGACTCGGTCGGGTCCATCACCGCCCTGCTTCAAAAGCAAGCACAGGGCGTCAGCAAATTCCGAGGAGAGGACAGCAAGGCGATGAAATCGCTCAAGCGTGGCGTCCACGTGCTGTTCACGCTTTCCGATAGCACGCTTCTTGGCGAGGGCGTTGGTGTGGTACGTCGGACTTGAGGGAACGCTCATGGAAATTTTCTGATTCGCGCTGCTCATCTCTTCATGTACAGGCTTTCCCACCTGCGAAAGCGATATTCGCTGGCCTTGCCGTACTGCTTTCCGTACGTGTCTCACCATTCCTCCAAACGTATACTTGTGACATCTAAGTTATGCCAGACCGTGGCAGAGGTCAATGCGAGCGATGACGCGCTCGTCGACCTGCTCGAATCCATAGAACACTTCCTCAGTCGCCTCGAGATCTATACCAAAGTCCCTCCGACAGGACCTATGGCAGACATACTCGTCAAAATCATGATAGAACTACTCTCCGCCATCGCTCTGGTTACAAAGCACGTCAAACAAAAGCGCCCCAGTGAGTTCCCTCCCTTGCAGATGCGTCACGTCATTTCGCTCAACGCGGCGCAGTAAAATTCGTTAAGAAGCTTTTGGGGGAGAACGACGTCGAGGCTGTTCTTCAAAGGCTGGACAGGTTGACCCAAGACGAGGCCCGGACGACCATTGCGCAGACTCTTGAAGTCTTGTATGGTCTTGTCCAGAATATGCGAACTGTCCTGGACTGTAAGCAAACTCATACGAGCTCATCACTCGCACGGTGCTGATCATCTGTCCCGTCAGATGGTCAAGCATCGACGGAGGGTGTTCGGGGTGCTCTAGGCAAGTTTTCCCGCGGTATTAAGTCGATACTGTGTCCGACCGAGCGTTAGAAATCCTACAACAAAGTACGAGTGGCATCAACAAGCCGAAGCGTTGGTTATTTTCTTATTCTTATCGACTATGAACTCTGACTCTGTCTCGTAGGCGACAGGACACAGCGCGACATCCGAAAGTGGCTCGCTCCACCAGATCCATGGAAGAACCACAACATCGCCCGCGGTTCTCACCACAAAGGGACCGCGACATGGTTTATTCACGGTACTACATTTTCCGAATGGAAATACTCTGTGTCGGGTTCACTTCTATGGATCAATGGCAAACGTCAGTGTCTCAACCGTTGCGCTACCCTCAGGACTAATTATTTGCGCATTCGCAGCCGGGGCAGGAAAGAGCATACTTTGGTACGTTTATAGTTTAGATATCTTCGTTGAGAGGATTTATACCAGCCACCAGCTCGACCGTCATCGAAGACATCGACAGCATGCGCAAACGTGGACTGGCCTCAGTTGCCTTTTTTTATTGTGACTTTAGGGATGACCAAAAGAAGGATCGGCGCGGGTTGCTGTCATCTCTCCTTCTCCAGCTCTGCGATCAGTCCGACTCATACTCTACCGTTCTTTCCAATTTCTACACGACACACCGCCGTGGTACCCAAGGTCCTACCGACAACGCGCTCGCTCAGTGTCTTAAAGATATCATCAAACTTCCGGGACAAGCTCCGGTGTACATCATTCTTGATGCGTTGGATGAATGTCCAAATACATCCGCCATGCCTACCCCACGCGAGAAAGTCCTAAAACTTGTGGAGGACCTTGTCAGTTCAAACCTTCCAAATCTGCACATGTGTGTTACCAGCCGGCCAGAGCCGGACATCAAATTTGTCCTTGACCCTTTGGGTTTTCGTTCTGTTTCCATACACGGCGAGAGCGGACAGAGGCAGGACATCGACAACTATATCAAATCTTTCGTTCATACAGATCCAAACATGCAAAATTGGAAGGCTGAGGATAAGCAACTTGTCATCGACGTGCTGACGAAAAAGGCGGACGGCATGTACGTCATTTGTACTACGACTCTCCACCATACTTCCTCATATCTTCAATCTAGGTTTAGATGGGCTTATTGTCAGCTCGTCTACCTTAGCCGCTGCCTTCCAGGACGGATCCGGCACGCTCTGGAAGAATTACCAGAGAGCCTCGATGAGACGTATGATCGCACGCTGCAAGACATTGACGAATTAAACTGGGAATTCGCTCATCGTCTGTTCCAATGCGTTTCGGTGGCTTCCCGCCCGCTCCGTGTCGAGGAGCTCACCGACTTTCTCGCATTTGACTTCGAAGAGGGGCCGATCCCAGAATTCCTCGATGAATGGCGCCCAGATGACCCGGTAGACGCCGTTCTGTCCACATGCCGCAGTTTGCTCGCCGTCGTTGACGTCGATGGCTCCCGGATCATACAATTCTCACATTTTTCTGTTAAAGAGTTCTTGACGTCGACCCGCCTTGCCAAATCAAGAGATGCCGCTACCCGTCGTTTCTATGTCTCGATGACACCCGCCCATACCCTCGTCGCGCAGGCCTGTTTGGGCATTCTCCTACACCTAGACAATGACGTCACCAGCGGCGGCCTCGAGAACTACCCCCTCACCGAATATGCTGCTTTGCATTGGTTGGGCCATGCGCGGTTGGAGGACGTATCGGAGAACATTCAAGACGGCGTGAAGCGTCTATTTGACCCGAATACCCGACACCTGGACGTCTGGCTTTGGATATGCGATTTGAAAACCACGTTTTGGCGCCGACCCGAGCGATCGGAGAAACCCTCAAAGCCTAGAGGAACCCCCTTGCATTATGCCGCTGTCTCTGGCTTGCACGGCATTGTCAAGTTCCTGGTCGAGGAGCACGGACAGGTCGTGGACGCTCAGGGCTTTTACAGGAACGAGACTCCGTTGTCCAGCGCGTCTCGAAGCGGACACCTGGAAGTTGTTCGTGTATTGCTCCAGTATGGCGCTGATACCGGGTCCAACGACGAGCGCAAGTCGACGCCCCTGCATCGTGCGTCGGAAGGTGGACACCTGGCCGTTGCCCGTGTTCTTATCAAGCACGGAGCAAAGGCGGGTACTCAGGACGTGGACAAATCGACACCACTGCATGGGGCGTCGCAAGGAGGACACCTGGACGTCTGTCAAGTCCTTCTCGACGAAGGGGCCGATGCGAGAGCCCAGGACGGGGACAACTCGACCCCGTTACACTGGGCATCACAAGGTGGACATCTGGACATCGTTCGGGTCCTTTTAGAGAATGGCGCCGACGCGTGGGCTGAGGATGTGGTTAGGTCGACTCCGCTACATGCGGCGTCGCAAGGCGGTCATCTAGATGTCGTTCGGGCGCTTCTCGATCATGGCGCGAACTCGTATGCCCAGGACGAGGACAAGTGGACCCCGCTGCATCGCGCGTCGGAAAATGGCCATCTATCCGTCGTTCGCGTACTCCTCGAACATGGCGCCGACGCGCGGGCCCAGGACGAGGACAGGTGGACTCCGCTGCATCGCGCGTCCATGCGTGGACATCTGAGCGTCGCCCGCGTACTCCTCGAGCACGGCGCCGACGCCGGGGCTCGAACGAAACAGAAGTGGACGCCACTGCATTGGGCGTCGCAGTGCGGGCATCTGAGCGTTGCTCGGGTGCTGCTCGAACACGGCGCCGATGCGAGCGCCAAGACCAAGCACAAGTGGACCCCGCTGCATTGGGCGGCGGAACGGGGCCATTTGGACATCGCTCGGGTGCTCCTTGAGTATGGCGCGGATGCGAGTGCACAGAACGATAAGAATTGGACGCCTTTCCAAGAGGCGTCCGAAAACGGACATCGCGGAATCATGCAACTATTGTTGGAACATGGGGCTGTGGAATTAGGATTTAATCACTACTGAGTCGGAGGCGCTGCATAAGACAGGAATGGTCTGTGAATCCCATGGCGTGTTTGTTAACGGAGGATAGGATCTCATGATGCGTGGAGGAATCATGCATGCTATGAGCATCGATGAAGTCTATCATTTGTGCGCTTCTCCCTGTTCATTCGTGCAGGAGAGAAAATTGCTTTGGAAAGCACTACGGCCAAAGGACCCCAATTTGCTTGTTTTCGTGCGGATAAGTCCAAAATCAATTATCCGATTGGGGTTAAGCGGGAACTGTCACTGTCTCCACGTCCCCACTGGCAGGACTCCCCACAGGCACTGCCGCCTGGCACATACTACTGTGGTAAAGTTCTCCGTTTCTTTCTTTCTGTGGCAGAACCCCACGCACAGACCAGGTCGCCTGTAACCTGTGCTCGAGGATCCAAAAGTACGGATCTCGGCCCATCCTTCTTCCCAACGTCTTTCCTATCCTCCTTCATCTCTGAGACATATGTCCCCAGGCCAGCCCCCCGCTGAAACATCCTCAAGGTCAAATTACCAGTCCATTTTCGATAATGCTCTGGAAGCGTACAAGGAAAAGACCAAGATCGAGCTCCGCTCGCATCCACTATTGCACAGTTTAGAGAACTGTGATTCCCCTGCCGCTAGCCTTACCTTGCTCCTTGAGCAGGTTTCTGGGCTCAACCAATCTCATAGAGCCGATGGTGGATTGGCCGAGTACCTCGAGCCAACCGTGAATGTCCTTTACACGTTTTCTGGAAACATCCGCGCGCGCTCGATCCTGGTAAGTCTCTGAGAGGTCAAGGCTAGCTTTGTTCTGGATCTGGTATTCAACGATATGCAGCCATACTCACCGGCGGCAATGATTTTCACTGGGATAAGTGTCCTTCTCTCGGTGGGTATCTCTTTGTTCCCTTTCCGTGAACCATTGTGACACGCCACTCTATCAGTCGCCTAGGGCTATTGCTACCGGAAAAAACGCATCCGTTAGCATCTTCTTTGAGCATATGGGAAACATCTTCAGACGAGTGGAAATCCCTCGCGAGGTGCCACCAACTTCGGCGATGGTGGACAGCAGGGTGAACATCATGGTTGATGTACTTTGGATTCTTGCCATGGCGACAAAGCGGATCAAGCAGAGCAGAGCAAGTGAGTTAATCCCTGGAGATATGGGTCGTCTGACCCCTCCCTATTGACTTACGATTATTTCAGAAAAATACGTGAACAAGCTGGCGGGGAGGACTGATGTCGAAGATGCGCTCGTTCGACTAGATGGACTAACAGCGCTAATGGCAGCTGCGGAGGGTCTGAAGATCATCCGTAGAGCTGATGACAATATGCAAACTCGCGTCAAGATGCCAGGCGTCGCTGACAAGGTAACCGGAAAGGTCGACGACGCGCAATGGGCCCTTGTCACGCTCGGCGATAAAGTGAGGGGTGTTGACGATGATGCGTTAGCCGTCATCGGCGGTGCGCAATTTGTTTTCAACCAGTCATCCATACGATTCTAAAGATTTTATCTACCTAGATATTGAGAACGTGAGGGAAGACATGCGACAAAGTGCCGATGATGTACTCCATAAGACGCGTTCGTGATCTGATAGCTTTCGTTCGTTTGCGATAAAGGCTCAATCGCTCTCATAGGAAATCAGCTACAACAGGTCCTTGAAAGCTGGCTTTGCCCTCCAGATCCATCTCTAAATTATGATATTGCATGCAATTATCGGCACGAAGGTACTGCTTGTTGGTTTACTGAAGGCGTCGCCTTCAAGGACTGGAAGATGTCTGGTTCTTTGTTGTGGATATACGGAAAACGTACATTCTCACGACATCTACTTCTGTACTCTTGCTAACGGGCTTCCATTTCTATAGCTGGCTCTGGGAAGAGCGTGCTCAGGTTCGTCGTCTCGTAATTCGTATTTGACCGGTATTATTGACCATCCACCAGTTCATCAATAATCCAGGATATCAACCGCATCTCTGATACGGGTCCAGCTCACATGGCTTACTTCTTCTTCGATTTCAATGACCGCAGAAAGCGGGATATCCGTGGCTTACTATCTTCTCTCGTCGTCCAGCTCAGCCGTCAATCTGATTCTTTCTCCGATATTCTCTTTCGCTATCATTCGACCCACCAATATGGTTCACAACAATTCGCACTTGCACAATGTCTCGAAGACATGCTCAAGGGCCTAAGGAAAATCCCAATATATCTTGTTATTGATGCTCTCGACGAATGTCAGAACACGACTGGAATCTCCTCATCACACGAAGATGTCCTTGCCCTTGTCGAGCGACTTGTCGAGTTGAAAGCTCCTAATCTGCGCTTATGCGTCACAAGTCGCCCAGAGATTGACATCAGGAGGTCACTCGAACCATTGATGTCCACCCACATATCTCTTCATGATCAAGATGGGCAAAAAAAAGATATTGCCAGCTTTGTACGCTCTGTGGTTTATACAGACCAATACATGCGGAGATGGCAGGAAGAGGACAAGGAGATGGTCATTGAGAAGCTCTCAGAGCGAGCTGATGGCGTGTAAGGACGCAGTCTTATGATCAGAAATACTTCCTCATACTTTCACCCAGGTTTAGTTGGATTTTCCGTCAACTGAATGTTCTGCCGCACTGTGTCCCATCGAGTGTGTTGGAAACTCTCGATGAATGGTCCATAACGTTGGACGAGACTTATGAGCGGATACTACGAGAAATCCCCATTTCGAAACAGATGCAAGCCCATCGGCTCCTACAGTGCCTCGCCGTGGCCGCTCGCCCACTCAGTATAGAGGAGTTGGCGGAACTCCTTGCCATAGATTTCGACACAACGACAGGGATCCCGAAGCTGGAAACAAGTTCGCCTTGGGAGGATCCAGAGCAAACTGTGCTCTCTGCATGCTCTAGTTTGATCGCCATTGTCGAGGACCGAGCCGACAGACATTCCCGAGTGGTCCAATTTTCGCATGTATCAGTCAAAGAATTTCTGACTTCGGATCGCCTTGCCTCCTCATACAGCAATGACCTCAGATTTCACCACGTTGACCTCAAGGAAGCGCATGTTCTCATGGCGCGGGCATGTCTCTGTGTGCTACGTCATTTGGGCTCTGACATCCACAGAGCGAGCTTTATGAAATATCGGCTGGCTGGGTATGCTACTGAACACTTCGCGGACCATGCCGGGTTTGTGAATGACATACGCGATGGGATCAACTATTTACCTAGGATCCTCCCCGGGCGCGGCGTACTAGACACGATAGCCCGGAATAGGGACCAGTCCACTCTTTTGCACCTGGCGTCTGGATGCGGGTGTGTAGGCATTACCCGGGTTCTCCTGGCACACGGCGCCGATGCGACAGCCCAGGACAAGAATGGGTGGACCCCATTGTATCGAGCAGCGCGAAGGGGACACATGAAAGTCGTTCACATCCTTCTCGAGCATGGCGCCGATGCGAGAGCCAAAGCTAGGGATGGCTCGACTTCATTGCATTGCGCATCGAGAGGGGGACATGTGGGGGTTACTCGCCTCCTTCTCGAGTGTGGCGTGGATGCGACAGTCCAGGATGGCCATGGGTGGACTCCCCTACATCTTGCATCTCGAGGAGGACATGTGCAAGTTGCTCGCCTCCTTCTTTCCCACAGCGTGGACGCGAGCGTCCAGGACAACGACGGGTCGACTCCATTGCACATGGCATCGCGAGGGGGACATGTAGAAGTCGCTCGAGTCCTCCTCAAACAAGGCATGAACCCAGCACCCCGGAACAAGCGTGGCTGTACTCCGTTGCATTGGGCATCTCCAGGGGGGCATGTACGTGTTGCCCGTGTCCTTCTCCGCAATAATGCAGATGCATGTCCTCTGGACGAGAATAACATGACCCCACTGCACCTGGCATCGATGTTTGGACGCCTGGGTGTGGTACAACTGTTGCTCGACCGCGGTGAGGATCCGAACGCAGAGAACAAGGACCAGCAGACGCCGCTGTTTCTAGCGTCAAGAGATGGAAGACTGGAGGTCGCACGGTTACTGTTAAAGCGTGGTGCGGGTTCGAACAACCACGATTGGATGATGAGGTCTCCGCTGCACGGGGCATCGGAAAACGGACACCCCGACGTCACGCGGCTATTACTCTATCAAGGCGCAGATGTCAACACGAAGGACTCGCATCTCTGGACCTCATTACACATGGCATCAAAAGCCGGAGAGCTCACGATTGCGAAGATACTTCTCGATTGTGGGGCTGAAGTCGGAGTTCAGAACGACTCGCGTCGAACGCCGCTGCATATGGCGTCGCAGGAAGGACATTGGGAACTTGTGCAACTGTTGCTCAACTACAACGCCGACGTGGAAATTCTAGATAGGAATGGCGAGACTGCGTTGCACCTGGCGACATATCGCGGCCACCTGCAGGTTACAACGCTTTTACTCGAACGTGGTGCAAACAGGCATATCCGGAACAAAGAAGACAAAACACCTTTCGACTTGGCATCAAGGGAAGACCACCACGAAGTCGCGCAGCTCTTATCGAAGTCTAGCCAGGTTGCTCCTCCAGACGGCGTTTCTCACACGGTAAGTTGTTTCCGTGTTCAACGATGGCGAAGTTAATCTCAGTCATCTGTTAAGACGCCCCATGAGAACTTAGGTGAGTTCTTGAACGTCATAGCCAAGATATTTCGTGAAACTGACCAGTCGAAATACTTGTCCGTGCAGGTAAAAGAAACCTCCAGAGGATGCACGCGCCAGCTCGAAGCCGAATGTTCGAAGTTCGTGAACCTGACGCAGCACACACATCCTGCGGTCCTGGACCCCATGAACGTGCTGCTCTGGAGGAATCGCCTTGTTGAGGTCCTATATGACCGTATCAAGGAGATCTCGTAGCTGAAACTAAGATTCGTTGAGAGCCATCAGGCCTTCCGCGGGCAGCCAATCCACCTCCTTGGAGGAAAGGCCGCATAGTTCCTCGCCCGCCGCGTCGTCCTCCCACATCGCACCCGAAGCTACCCGAACAAATCCAGAGAACTGGTGAGCCCCCTTCTAGTCATTAGATTTGTTACTACCCACGGCCCGCCTGCTAATTTTGAAATGTACCATGACCATCTGACAGGGTGCGTCGTGCTGCGTGCCCTCTCGCGGCTCAGTGGCCATTTCCCGCGTTTCGAGCGGTCTCCCCATTGTAAATACGTCGATACAGCGTATACTGTATACACCAGGGTCTTGTCCAACCCCTAAAGCGACCGGATGACCCATATTAAGGTATGCTCCGCATGGTGAACCCTGAGGAACGCACATGCCAGTGGAGCGACCTTGAGAGAAACCAATTCCCTCAGCCTTCTCTTAGAGTAACTATATAATGCGATTTACCAGTCACATTTCAATGAGCACAACTCACTCGATTAATTCGCGATGCCTACTTCCTTGCATCCCTGGCAATACTGAATTTTAGGCTAATTTCGAAATTTAACCTTGTATTATAGTTTACGACGTCGTTGTCTGACTGAAAATCGTGGGAACGAAGTGTCGCTTGATAGAGTTGCAGTGTCTACACTGCCTTCAAGTGTCCCCGTCTTTCTGCTTGTCTAACAGGATGTCCTCTCATATTGTCGCTGCTCAAGGCCAAACGTCCCCGTTCGACGAATGGAACTTTCGCCGGAGTATGAACGAAATTGGCAGGGCTTACCGAAACCAGGCAATCGAATTGATCGCCATTTGCCGACTTTTTTCCCAGGCCGCGGAACTACGTTACATGCAAGATGCCGAGCTGACCAGGTGATTACTGAGCGTCGTCGTTGCCTCCTCACCCTCCCTGACAGTCTGTAAAGCGTGCTACAAGTATGCGATATTGCCCTCTCAAGGGCTGTTGAGGCACGCAAAGGTTCGAGTCCAGCGTCTGACGAGTCTTTCGAATTAGCAATTCGTGAGTTGCGTGAGTACGAATCGAAGTACCACACTAGGTAAATGCAGTTCTTTGGATGTATCAAAACCGTATCGCTGACTTTTATATAGAAATGTAAACAGCCCCAATGGTGTCAGAGAACGCATGTGCACTGCGGAGCAGAAGGATAAAGGACAATCGAAGAAAGGATTGGTCGACCGGATGCTGGGAAAGGTTGGGCTTGCATGCGCATCTCCGTCGTTGTCCCGTTCCACGCTGACGCAATCCACAATCCAGGGAACAACAACTAATACCGCGTCGTTGAGGGTAGTCGAATTCCATCTTATGGAGTCTCTTACCAGTACCCAACCCACGATTGTGCGACGTGAGCGCCCGATTCACCAACGTCGTTCTTGGTATCTGATTCTTCGCTAGAGGAGGTGACCAATCGTTCGAGACTGCAAGAAATTCTTTGGAACTTTAGTCGTTGCGGCAGGAACCGTCTCACTCTCGCGAAGAACCCTCACTTTTACCATCGTCTTCCTCTTACATCGCCAAATGCAAACGGGGACGAGCCCACCCTCCCGATTGAGCATAATTGGCATACGCACCCGATATATGTCCTTACTAATATCCCGGGTCGGATATTTCTCGAATGCGGTCCCAATCCGCAGGCTTTTGACAACGTCTGGAGCACAAACGGTACTCTCATCTTCAAAGGTCAGTTTCTTTCAGTTTCTTTTCTAGCCCCTTCCGAAATGTTTTCAGGTATCTGTGGAAGGCTCCGGAGTGAAAACATCGTCGGAGCATCTCTTCAAGGCAGGCCATGTTTCTGGTGTCTCGTGGAACCTCCGCCCTCTCAACCTCCTGTCGAACTGACCGTAGTTCCGCCAGAAGATACCTGGAATCCAGTACAGGACTGGAGAGAAGCGATTCACCAACTATTGCAATTACCAAATATCAAGATACGTATAACCGAAAATACTTAACCCGCCCACGGCTTCGTGCCTTCTCACAAAGGCCTAATGAGGCGAGCCTGTGCGTTTCTGCCGCTTAGACTTCGGAGGCAAACTATTCAGATGCGGCCCAATCATATCTTCAGTTGGAATATACTCTTGAGATTTTCTGTTTGATGACGAGAAGTGGCAGAAACGTTCAGTTCGCGTCGGGTGTATAACTTTCCAATAAGGTCAGGAATACGAGATAAAGGAATAGTGGCGCTTGAGGTTATCGAGCACGCGCATGAAGCTACATGAGGACGGCTGCGAGGACTCGGGTCCTTTGGGTCAGGATCGGCAATATGAATTCCCGAGACGCTGTAAAGTGCAGATATTAGCCCACACGGAAGCTCAGGCCCCAGCGTCTGTTAACACTGCCATCAGTCATCTGACTGACACATGTGAGAACAAACGGTCTTGCAGGGCGCCGACTCTTCTTTACACCCAGATGCGTCTACTTGTTGTACGGCATGCCATGGATGACTTCCGAGTCGGCCCAAATTGCCCTCGAATGGCCCCAGCTGTCCCTCTCTCTGCTTACCCTAATTCCCTAACAACATGCCCCGCCGCCGTTCCGCCGTCGATGCTCTGGGCCAGTCATCCCAATTCGATGCATATTCCTTTCGTCAGTATATGAACGACATTGGCGGAGCGTACCGAAACCAGGCGGTGGAATTGATTGGTATTTGCCGACTGTTTTCCCGAGCCGCAAACCAAGTCTTCAGCCAAGATGCTGAGTTCAGCAAGTAATTTTCTCCTGTTATTTCATTCCAATATGTGTATATATCTGACAGCTCCTGAAGAGTACTTCAAGTATGCGACAAGGCACTCTTGAGTGCCGCCCAGGCTCGCACCGAGAAGTATTTGGCGGCGGCGGATGACATCGAAAGGGCGATCCGGAAATTGCTAACGTATGAATCGAAGTTCCATTCTTCGTGAGTAAATTTCTTTTGTGAATTATGGTGCCAAGGCTATATCGGTGACTTGTGAATAGCAATAACATCAAAACGGTCGAGGAACGTATGAAGATGGCAAAGGAGAAGGATAAGAAAAAACCCGAAAAGGTGGGGTTGTGCGCGTGCTTCGTCATCCTGCTTCTCGTTGATACCCTCCGAGACAAAGCGATATGAGGACCCACTATCGAAAGTTATCCAATTCCATATCTTGAAAAATCTTAATGATCCCCAACCCACCCTCGTGCGACGTAAGCACCGACCCGTCGATTTCGCTCTCGGTATCTGATTCCTGTGCCAGAGGTGCTCAGAAATGATGCAAAGCTGCAAGAAGTTCTCTGGAACTTCATTCGGTTTGACCCCAACAGACGACTCACACTCTCGCAGAACCCTCACTTTTACAATCATCTCCCTACATCGTCGAGTGGGAACTGGGGCAAACTCGACGCTAAAGCGACAGAGGAACACTGGCATACTCAC
>Ga0137394_10001049_pt1 | contig 19908 bp, 16 predicted proteins | sample czobulk116metaG_FD_108278 | JGI IMG/M metagenome (GOLD analysis project Ga0137394, IMG submission 108278) | Vadose zone soil microbial communities from Angelo Coast Range Reserve, California, USA - czobulk1.16 metaG | ecosystem: Environmental > Terrestrial > Soil > Vadose zone | place: USA...
AACCGCGAAATCGCACGCGCCAATCCCATGCGCACCGCGCCTGCTTGTCCGCCCACGCCGCCGCCATGCGCCGTCACCACCACGTCCACCTGGTCGGCGATATTCGTAAACTTCAGCGGCTCGACTGCGTCATGCTTCCACGCGTGATTCGGAAAATACTGTTCGACCGTGCGGCCGTTGATGGAAAACTTGCCGGCGCCGGGACGAAGAAACACGCGCGCCACCGATTCCTTGCGCCGTCCGGTTCCGAGAAACCATGTCTGTGTGCCCGTTAGGGGCGTGCTCGTAGAACCCAATGTTCCTCCTCGCGATGACCGCATGGCGGTCGTCCCGATACCAGTCCGCGCAGCGGCAAATATGACTTCCGCTACTTTGCGGATGAATCTCAAACTTCACGTCTGCTTATTCCCCGCTAAGGCACCACTTAGAAGGAACAGCTACGTGCGGAAAAAAATTGCTTACAGCGAAACCGCCTGCGGCTTCTGCCCCGCATGCCGCGCCAGACCCGCCGCATCGCGGTACACGCGCAGTTTCTTCGCGCGCCGCGCGCGCAGCTTGTTCTTCGGGAGCATCCCGAGAACCGCTTCGCGGATCATCCAGTCGGACTTCGACTCGCGCAGCCTCTTCGCCGGCACTTCCTTCAATCCGCCGGGATACCCGCTGTGCGAATAATAAATTTTCTGCTCGACCTTGTTTCCGGTCATGCGGACCTTGTCCGCGTTGATCACCACCACGTGGTCGCCCGAATCCAGGTACGGCGTAAAACTTGGCTTGTCCTTGCCCATTAGCATGCGCGCGACTTTGGTCGCCAGGCGTCCCAGCACCACGCCGGTCGCGTCCACCACAAACCAGTTCGCGCCCACTTTCAGCGCTTCGGCTTCTTCACCCTTGGCTACGTACGTCCTCATTGCGCTCAGTCACACCTTTCCCTTTAGAGACAAACTCTAATCTTAGAGTTTGCCCTAAGCTTTGTCAACGAAGAGTTGTTCGGTTAAGAGTTTGCCAGAGGCGTTGGAAGCGGCCAACCGCGCTAAATCGCGCCTTCGGCGGGCAGCTTCAACCATGCCAGAACAAAGATGAGTAACGTGATGGCGAAAAACGATATGGGTATGATGAAAAAATAGCGCAATGAGACGCCGACCATCACGGCCAGCCAGAGAATATTGACCAGCGCCGCCCGCTTCAGCAGTCCTGAACGCTCGCCCCACAAGACCGCATCGAAGATCCCGAAGCCGAACGCTGCAAGCATGAAGGACACGCTAAACCCGCGCAAAAGGTCATCCATGCCCCGGAGCGAGCCCATGAGGTTGAACTTGTAGCTGGACATCAGTCCCAGCAACTGTTTCTCCGTGTCATTTGCCGGAACCAGGTCGCGAATCAGGGATAGTGAATGCACCAATCCCAGAATCAGCAGAGCGATTGCGCCGGCTTTGAAAAGCCGCCTTCCCCATTTGTCCGTCATGCCGGGAAGTTATACCACGAAAGGCGCACCGCTTATCCGGCGGCAGCCTGCGATAAGGGAGTCCAAACCAGCATCGGGGTGGCGGTGCGGTTGGCCCATGCGTAGTACGGAATGAAAGTGAGCGAGATAGGCTTGGATTTTCGGGGCTCGCCGGAATAATGGAAATAAAGATGGCCCTCCTCGGAGGATTCTCCGTAGGCCGCGCCTGGATGGCGCAGCAGGGTCATTCCACCAAGCAGGTCTTTCTGAAATTCTTCCTGGAATTGCGTGCTGGATTTCGGGCCCAGATTTAGCGCCACATCCTTCAAGGGAACGCTTGCGGGCTGATCTATTTGCTCCAGGCAATAGACGAGCGGGCCGCGCTGGACGGCCACGCGTCCGTTGTTCTCGATGACTTGCGCGTTGGCCTGGAGGAGCTGTGGTTTCATATTAAATTGCACGTGAATGACGTCGCCGGCAGACCAGCGGCGCCGAATCGGAAGGTACTGGCCGGGAGTGGCACCTGCGAACGGCTTTCCATTTACGCCGATTTGCGGGTTGTCCGTCCATCCAGGGATTCGCAGAAAAAAGGTGAACTCGGTGGATTCGGCGGGGGTGACGCTAATTTCCACGCTGCCATCCCAGGGATAATTTGTTTTCTGGCGGACCTTCAAGCCGACCCCGTTCTCCAGATGCCAGTCGAGCTCAGAATTGTCGAAGAAATGCAGATAAACGCCTTCGCCGCTGGTGCTGTAGAAATATCCTGGGAGCGAGGCGAACGTGCGTTCCAGATTCGGCGGGCAGCAGGTCGTGTCGTACCATTCGTTGCGGATTTTGTCTCCGCGGGAGGGATCGAAAGCCAGCGGATTGCGATAGCAGTAAAGCGTGCCGTCGAGCGACATGCCGGAATTGATGCCGTTGTAAAGGGCGCGCTCCATCACATCCGCGAATCTGGCTTCGCCGGTCGCGGCGAGCATGCGCCAATTCCACATCATGTTGCCAATGGCAGCGCAGCTTTCCCCGTAGGCCTGGGCGTTGGGCAGCTCATACGGATCACCGAAGGCTTCGCCGTCACTGCGCGCACCGACTCCGCCTGTGACGTACATTTGCGAGGTAACGAGGTCTTTCCACAAAACGTCGAGGGTCTTCCAATACGCGGGATCGCCCGTTTCCAGATAATAGTCGGCCGCGCCGCAGCAGGCGTACATGGCGCGCACGGCGTGTCCTTCGAGATGCGTTCGTGACGTAAAGGGAATTCCGCAAAAATGATAGACGTAATCCCAGTGCTTCACCTGAATCCGTGAGTCACCAGCGAGAAGATAGCCGGCGAGATCGAGATGGCGTTTGTCTCCGCTGATTCGAAACAGTTCGACCACAGCCAATTCCATTTCTGGATGCCCGGAGAACAGAGGCTTCTTGTCCGCGGCTGGACCAAAACTGGGCAACAGAAAACCGTTCACAAAACGGATGCCCGCATCCAGTAAAGTCCGATCGCCTGTAGCGCGATAGCAGGCGATGGCGCCTTGCAGGAAATGTCCCATGTTGTAGAGCTCGTGGCCCCACTGCTGGACCTTCGGTTCCATTCGTTGTGAGGCATGCTCGCCGACGTAGTAGGTGTTCAAATATCCGTCCGGCTGCTGTGCGGCCACGATATCTTTCGAGATTTTCTCGACGGCCGAATGAAGCTCGGGGCGTTCGCCGGATTGCAAGGAAAAGCCTGCGGCTTCCATCCACTTGTAAACGTCGGAATCGGAGTACACGGGGCCACGCTGCGCCGCAGTGCTCTTCCCGATGAGCCGGCGGAAATTGTCCATGCGCCCGTTGGCTTCCAGCAATTTTTCCATCGAAGGAATGCTCTTCTTGGCGTTGACTTCGCGGCGCTGCGCCCAAAAACCATTTTCGATCGCGACAGCTCGCACCGGCACGTTTCTCAGTTTGGCGTATGGTGACTTCGCAAGGTTGAGGATGCCTTGATCCCTCCAAGGCGGAGTCGTAGTGAGGGCTACCGAGGACTGTTGAGGGGTTCCACCTGATTCCGTTTTGTCAGCGACAAAACTTGTGAAGAATGCCCGGCCAGGCTCGAAGCAAGAAAGTGTGGCGGCCGACATCGCCGAGGAAACGAACTGCCTGCGTGGAATACTCTGCTTGTTGCGCATGGTTCGTTGCTCCTTGCGGCACCGCACCGATCGGCTGACCGCAGATACTAATGCAGCAAGCGTCCGTCAATCCCATTCTGAAATCAAGAAAGAGAATGGAGTTTAAGCGGGATGCTTCGCGGCGGCTGAATCGGCTCCCAGAGTCACCCCGAATAACCAAGTAGACGCGGAGAAATCGGGCTCTCTTTAACGGGCCAGGGTGGTCAGGTGGGGGCCGCCCAGCCCGAAAATTGCTGTTCCCAAAGGGCCTGGACTTTGGTACAGTATTTGTTAAGCGGTGTCCCCCCGTAGTCGGTTTGCCATGCTACGAACTGATCTCGAAAAGCCCCTCTTGACTGGCCTGTCAATCACCGTAGGGTCCCCGTCTCGTTTTGTCCGCCTGACTTGCTCCGGAATTCTTGTCATCTCCTGCACCATTTTTGGCTTCTCGCAGTGTTACGCTCAGGATGTCGCTGAAGCTGCCCGTCAGGAGCAAGCGCGCAAAACAAGTCAGCAGAAGAAGACAAAGCACGTATACACGGATGAAGACTTAAAGCGCGCGCAAATCCTCACACCGGAAGATCGCGCCCAGGTAGAAGCCAGGAAGAATCAGCAACCACTTCCTGCCGAGGACCAATCCGAGGATTCCGTGGATGCGCAGGCCCTTCCTCCTGATGTTTCTCTCGGCGAAGTTGCTAGGCGTTACCGCAGACTGAGAGAGTCGCTCCGCTTGCAAGAGGCCGCGCAGTTCCATCTGCCTTTCGTCGACAGTCCTGCTTTGGCAATACGCAAACCCTCAGTCGCCGTTCGGTCCAAGCCACCTGTGCTCGCGCCCCGCACGTTCCCGGTAATGCCAGTTCGTCCGGTGATTTCGATTCCGGAGCCGCCGCGAGTCGAGCCTTTCCAGCCGCCAGTGAAACGCTCGCCGTTTGAGCGTCCGCGCGTTTTTATTTCAACTCCTTCGCACGCTGTGCCATCGCAACCGCTCGCAAATCATGGGGCGCCTCCGCAAGCGCCTCCGGTTGGCACAACTGCCGCTCGCCCGTCGCCGATTCCCGTGAGCCCTTCGCAGCCTGCCGCCCCTGCACCTGACTTTAGCGTGATGCCTTCGCCCTCGACAACAGTTCGCGTGGCGCCAGCACAGCCTGTTGCGCCTGTCGTTCGCACGACGCCTTCCGAGCAACCGGCCATCGGTTTGACACCTTCGCAGCCGACCGCCCCTGCGCCTGACCCTAGCGTGATGCCTTCGCCCTCGATAGCAGTTCGCATGATTCCCGTGCAGCCTGTCGCACCTATCGTGCGAGCGACGCCGTCCAAGCCATCGACCCTTAGCGTACAGCCTTCGCAGCCCGCCTCCCCGGCCGTGGACGTAACGCCTTCGCGCCCTTCGATTGTCGGCGCGGCAGCGTCGGCGAAACTGAATGTAGTAACCGTGAAGCCCGGTGATTCACTCTGGAAGCTTGCCCAGGAAAACCTCGGCAAGGGTCTTCGCTGGCATGATCTGCTGGCTGTCAATCCGGCCATCGTTGACGCCAACCACATCGTGGCAGGCTCCCAGATTTTCCTGCCCGCAATAGCATCTCGTTTCCGCACAGCCACGAGAATCATCGTTCAAAAGGGCGACACCTTGACGGCAATCGCTTACGCCCAGTTTGGCCATGCTTCCTATTGGTCCTGCATCGCGGAGGCGAACCCGGCCATCCGCGACGCCAATGTCATCTACAAAGGCCAGTCGCTGCTCATCCCCGGCAAGTGCAAACCCTAGGGATTCATTAGGGCGCTCCTCATTTCGCAATCTAAATAAGATATGAATTGGCTTCAGGATTTGGGAGCCCTTCCTGTTTTTGGAAGAGCAGGGTCCGGAATCACTCCATGTAACCCTCTACGCTTCTGTAAGCCCTTGAATTCGTTGTCTTTCCTGAGGAATGTACTTTATCCAATTTCTGGCATGGTGATTGCGAAACCAACCTGGGGGAGAATTACCCTTTGACAGACCGCCCTTATCCGTTGGGTCCAAAGGCCTCGAACCGTGCCCGCTTTGCGCTGGCTAGGTACGCGGTCAACAATCCAACATTCCTAGCCCCAAGCCGTGATTGGCGCCTGCAAAGTACAGTTCCACCTGGAGGAACAGAATGATGGCTGCTGAAATGAAGAGTTCGTCGTTCGCTCGGAAGGTCTGCTCGCACTTCTTACTTTTGGTCATGCTCTTGGCAGGACTCTGCAGCACAACGATAGCGCAGTCTACCGCCGCATTGAATGGCACGGTGACGGACGCCACGGGGGCGGTCGTTCCAAGCGCCAAGGTGACCGCGACAAATCAGGCGACGGGAATCGAATCGGCGACGCAAACCGACTCGGCCGGCGCATATTTTTTCCCAACGCTGGCGATCGGCACCTATCGCGTTCAGGTCACGGCTGCCAGTTTTCAGACGGCCGTGGTTTCGAACCTCAAGCTCGATGTGGCGACTACCGTCACCCAGAACGTTCAACTAAAAGTTGGCGAGGCCACGGAGAAGGTCATTATCATTGCCGAAGCTGCGCTTGTTGATACCACCACGACCGGCGTGGGACAGGTTATCAACGATAAGACCGTGCAGGAGATTCCGTTAAATGGCCGCCACTTCACGGATCTCAGTCTGCTGACCACCGGCACAGTTACGCCACCCGCCAACGGATTCCTGTCGGCCCCGCTTCGTGGCCAGGGTTCGTTCGGAATCAACACCGCAGGCCAACGCGAAGATACGACTAATTGGCTGGTCAACGGCATCAACCTGAACGACAACGTGCAGAACCAGATTACCTTCCAGCCGCCGATTGACACGCTGGCGGAATATAAGATCGACAACTCAACCTTTCCGGCGCAGTACGGAAGGAATGCGGGCGCTATCGTTAACTTGGCCACATTGTCCGGCACGAATGAATATCATGGCGAGCTATTTGAGTTCTTCAGGAATAGCGCTCTGGACGCGAGGAACTTTTTCAATCCTATTTTGACTACCTCTGGTCGGTTCAATCCTCAAGCTCCGTTCAAGCGCAACGATTTCGGCGCCAGTTTCGGCGGCCCCATCAAGAAAAACAAAGTATTCTTCTTTCTCGCCTACGAGGGACTCCGGCAACATCAAAGCCTTACCGTCGCATCCAGCCGGGTGCCCAGCCAGAACGAAAGAGCGGCCGTGACTTCTCCGGCTATTCAGAAGGTTGTTGCTGTTCTCCCTGCTGCCAATCTCGTTGGGACTGGCAATCCCGCGGACCCGGCTACGTTCAACGCTTTTACTGGCGGAACGGTTGCTAACGTCTCTCTCAATCAAGGGTCGGCCGACTTAGATGTGCAATTGTCGGACAAGGATCGCATCCACGCTTACTACGTTGTCCAAAAGGACCTCCGCCAGGAGCCAACCTCCGGGGGAGCGATCGCTTCGAACCTTCCCGGGTACGGAGACACTCGCGACGGCTTCCGGCACCTGATGACGCTCAGCGAGGATCACGTTTTTGGACCTTCACTGACGAATACGGTCCGTCTAGGCTTCAACCGCATCCACCTGACGTTTACGCCCAATGCGCTGCTGGACCCGACGGCTTTCAACATCACCATGCCAGCGGGCGCTCCAGTAGCGTCGGGATTGCCGTTCTTCAACATTGGAAATGCCCTGGGCTTTGGTGGGCCAACAGGCGAGCCACAGGGACGCGGCGACACAACAGCTGTTCTGAACGACGGATTGAGCTGGCTCAAGGGCCGTCATACCTTCGATTTCGGCGGTGAGATCCGCCGCGCCTACAACAACAATATCGCCTTTAACGTTGGAAGCTTCACTTTCAACGCCACGGGAGGGGCTGGCGGTCCGAGCGCCATGCAAAACTTCCTGAACGACGCTGCTTCCGCATTCACTGTCCAACTCGGCTCCGGGAACGACAAAATCCTGCAGCCGTCTTATGACGCATTTGCGCAGGACAGCTTTAAGTGGAAGCCCAACTTCAGTGTCAACATCGGCTTGAGATACGCCTGGAATTCTTCGCCGTCCGAGACTGCCAGTCATTTTACCCAGTTCGATCAGACAACCGGAACATTGGTTCCAGCTGGTCAGCCGTATCATACGAACAACAAAAACTTCCAGCCTCGCGTGGGCTTCGCATGGGACCCCTTCAAGAATGGAAAGACCTCGGTTCGGGCCGCCTACGCCATAATGTCGCAGGACCCGACGACTAACATCGTGGTGGGTTTGAGCGGTAACCCGCCCTTCGCTATTCCTATCTCTGCTAGTTCAGGGGTTATCACTGTTGAGAATCCAGGAGCCTCGCTTGCGGGAACGAGCCTGGGTCCGGCCGCGATCAATCCCAATTTCAATGACATGTATGCTCAGGACTGGAACCTTACCATCGACCGCCAGTTGACTCCGAGTATGAGCCTGAGCGTGGCTTACGTTGGACTGAAGGGCACGCACCTTCAGCTGAATCAGAACATCAATCAGCCCTTGGTTACCAACGGCATCTATGGTTCCACGCGGCCCTTCCCGACGCTTCCGGCCACGAGTCCCATATTGCCGTCACAGTGCACGGCTCCGCATCCGGCTTGCACTCTCGGCACCATCAACCAGGTGAACAGTAACGGAAACTCGAACTACAACGCCCTGTGGGTCACTCTCAACAAGCACTTCTCCCGCGGGTTGCAGTTCCTGACCTCCTACACCTATTCGAAGTCGCTCGATTACAATTCTTTGTCCAGTAACGAAACGTACATCCTGCAAAATGCCTATAACCCGCGCGGGGATTACGGCCCGTCTGAGTTCGATGTCCGGCACCGCTTCGTCCTGAGCGGATTTTACCAGTTGCCGTTCAAAGCGAACCGCCTTGTGGGTGGATGGGAGGTCGGTACCATCGTCCAGGCGCAGACCGGGAACCCACTAAATCCAACCATGTCAATCAACCCGGGTGTCAGCCTAACCGTTCGCCCGAACGTTACCGGGCCCATCAAGACCACGGGAGATCCCGCGGATTGGTTCGGGCCGCTTGCGACAACCACAACGCCGGCGTTTTTTGCCTCGGAGTTCTCATCCCCTTGCGCTGTTGGCACCACGGGGACATGCCATCCCGGCAATCTAGGGCGGGACTCGGTGACTGGGCCGAGCTTCGTCAACACCGACTTCTCTGTCATCAAGAACACCAAGCTGACGGAGAAGGTAAACCTGCAATTCCGAGGAGAGTTGTTCGACGTTTTCAATCATCCTAACTTTGGAAATCCGGGGCTCACATTCAGTCCCACAAGTACAACCTTTGGCGTGATTACCAGCACGCGATTCCCAACCGGCGACTTTGGCTCAGCGCGTCAAATTCAGTTCGCCTTAAAGCTCAAATTCTAAAAACTGATCAACCTAAACTACATTTGAGGGCGGGCTTCGGCTCGCCCTCTTTTTTTCTACTGCTGAACGTTGCGGATTTCTCGCCTACCCTCTCAAATTACGGTTTTCGGATACAATAGAGGACGGGATTGAGAGCTTTTTGTGAGGCCCAGGTGATTCACGCGAACGTCTTTCATAACGACGAACTGCTGCCCATCGAGAAAGTGCGGCTTTCTCCCGGGCAGGCAGGGCTGATCTGCGGATGGGGCATTTTCACCACTCTGCGCATCTCGCGCGGCGAGGCCTTTGCCTACGAGCGCCACTGGCGCCGGCTGGAAAAGGACGCCGGAATCACCCGTCTGCCGATGCCCTACACCGCGGCCAAGGTGCGCGTACATCTTCACGAAGTCATTCGCGCGAACAAAGTGACGGAAGGCTGCGTACGTGTTTATCTGGTCTACAACACCGTCGGTTTCTGGCAGAGCGACGAAAAACACCCACAAGTGGATTTGATCATTTACAGCGCCGGCCTCCCCGAGCATCGCGACACCGTTCGCCTGGCCCTCCGAGAACAGGGCCGCCACGCCGCATCGCCCATGTCCGGCGTGAAGAGTATCTCCTGGTTGGACAATGTCTGGGCCGTGGCGGAAGCCGTCAAGGAAGGTTTTGACGAGGTCGTCATGCTCAACGAGCGCGGCGAAGTTGCGGAATGCACTTCGGCAAACATATTTGCTGTCAAGAACGAGAAGATTCTCACGCCGCCGCTGAACTCCGGCTGCCTGGAAGGCGTCACCCGCGGTATCCTCATGGAAATCGCGCCGGAAGCTGGCGTTTCTGTCGTAGAGCAGGCGCTTCGCCCCGAAGACCTTTACTCCGCCGATGAAGTTTTCATCTCTTCGACCAACCGGAATCTCATCAGCGTGGGCGAAATCGCAGGCAACAAACTGCCCGCTCCCGGACCTGTCTGCGAACGCTTGAACGATCTTTTCGACGCCTACGTCGCTGAGTACGTCTCGCGCCGGCTGGCCTCGGCCGCACGATAATTTACGACATGGCTCTTCACCAATGATTCGGCGAATTCAGCTCTAGATGTCCAGCGATACAAATCTGACTGCCATTCGTACAGCGGCGCCCCCAGACACAGGCGACAAAACCGTCTTCAAGATTCTTCTCACTATCAGTTTCTGCCACCTTTTGAACGACACGCTGCAATCGCTGATTCCCGCGATCTATCCGCTTATCAAGAACTCCTTCCATCTTGACTTTGGACAGGTGGGCTTGATCGCCCTCACGCTGCAAGTGACCGCTTCCATTCTCCAGCCGCTTGTCGGCCTTTACACGGACCGCCGCCCTCAACCGTATTCCCTTGCGGTGGGCATGGGCGTTAGCCTGGCCGGGCTGCTGGCTTTGGCGCTGGCCCCCAGCTACGCGACTGTTCTGGCGGCTGCGGCGCTGATGGGCATTGGTTCGGCCGTCTTCCACCCTGAATCCTCACGCGTGGCGCGCATGGCCTCCGGCGGGCAGCACGGCATGGCGCAATCGCTTTTCCAGGTGGGCGGCAACGCGGGTTCCGCGCTCGGGCCGCTGCTCGCCGCCTTTGTACTGACCAAGGGACAATCGAGTCTCGCGTGGTTTTCGTTTCTGGCTTTCTTCGGGATTGTGCTGCTCGCCAACGTCGGCACCTGGACGAAGCATCACAAATCCTATTCCACAAAAACGATCAAGCTCGATTCCGCGCACGTTGCTGCCGGGTCTCTCGTGCATCCTCATGTGGAATTGCCGGCTGGCAAGATCGCGATCTCTCTTGGGATTCTCGTGGCCCTGATGTTCTCGAAATTTTTCTACCTGGCCAGCCTCATGAGCTATTACACGTTTTATCTGATGAGCAAATTCCATGTGTCCCTGCAGAGCGCTCAGCTCCACCTATTCATTTTTCTCGGCGCCGTCGCCGCGGGCACCATCGTTGGCGGCCCTGTGGGCGACAAGATCGGCCGCAAATACGTCATCTGGGTTTCCATTCTCGGAGTTCTGCCCTTCACTCTACTGCTGCCCTATTCCAATCTTCTCTGGACGACGGTCCTCAGCGTCATCATCGGCTTGATTCTGGCGTCCGCCTTCTCCGCCATCCTTGTGTACGCCCAGGAACTGATGCCTGGGCGTATCGGGGCCGTCTCCGGCCTGTTCTTCGGCTTCGCCTTCGGCATGGGCGGCATCGGCGCGGCGCTGCTCGGCAAGCTTGTGGATCTAACCAGCCTGAATTTTGTCTACTACCTCTGCTCGTACCTGCCCGCGATCGGCATGCTCACCGCGTTCTTGCCGAACCTAGAACCTGGCAAGACCAAGCCGGGCTCCCCGCTGAAGGCGACCGCATAACATTAGGCGCAGCCTTCCCGCACTAGACCTCTGGCCAGTCTCCGCGTGCTACAATTTGCACATTGGGACGTACCCATGCCCGACAGCGTACCTCTAGCCGGTGAAGCCGTTCTCGAAGTCGTCTCCCCGGACGGCGCGCGCCGCTTCGCACGCGTCACGCAAACCCCTTTCATGATCGGGCGCGGAGCCGAAACCGGCAACCATTTGCAGCTCTCCGATCGCCGCATCTCCCGCAACTGCGCCGCGGTGGTCATTGAAGCCAATCGTTACTACATCGAGGATCGCGGCCAGCGCCGCGGCCTCTTCGTCAACGGCGAAAAAATCGATAGCCGCGAACTCCAGGACGGCGACATCGTCACCTTCGGCCTCGACGACTCTTACGAAATCGTCTTCCGCTCTTCCAAGAGTTCGGACGAAGATTCCCTTCCGCAGCTGCTCACGCGGATGGAGCACATCACCAGCTCGGAGCCCACGGGCGGCGGTCTGATCAAGCTCAAACGCTTGCTGGAGGCGACCTCTCTCCTGCATTCGCAACTCCCGCTCGACGTAGTGCTGGGTCACATGCTCGACCATGCTGTTTCCGTCACTGACGCGGATCGGGGTTTGCTCCTCGAAGCCGACGCCGGCGGCGCCCTTAGGGTGAAACTCGCGCGGCGCAGCGGCGGACTTCGCCTGCCTCCCGAAAGCCTCACGCCCAGCCAAACCGCCATTCAACTCGCCCTGAAGCAGCAATCTCCGGTCATCACCGAAGACCTCGCCCAAGCCGACGTGGATTTGCAAGCCGCGCAGAGCATCGTGGCGCAGCGGCTGCGCGCCGTGGTAGTGATTCCCCTTTTCGCCATGACCCGCGCGAACACCCAGGAATCCATGGTCAATATCAAGCGAGGAGATTTCCTCGGCGTTCTCTACCTGGATTCGCGCCGCCCTGCCGCCTTCTCCAAGCTCGACCGCCAGATCCTGGACGCGCTGGCCGCCGATGCCGCGAGCATTCTGGACAATGCCCGCCTCGTCGAACGCGAGCGCGAACGCCAGCGCCTCGAACAGGAAATCAATATCGCCCGCGACATCCAGCAGGCGCTGCTCCCGCGCGACTTCCGCGAATACCCGCACCTCGCCGTCACCGGATTCAATCTTCCCTGCTTGTCTGTCGGGGGAGATTATTTTGATGTTTTTCCGCTCGGCGAAGGCCGCACCGCGTTTCTCATCGCCGACGTTTCCGGCAAAGGGCTCGGCGCCGCGCTTCTCACCACCATGCTTCAGGGCGCGCTCTCCGGGATGACACTTGGCACTGATCCCGCTCGCCTCTTCAATCATGTGAATCGCTTCCTCTGCGCTCATTCGGAAATCGGCCGCTACGCAACGATGTTCTTCGGCGTTCTCGATGAGGAAGGCCATCTCGAGTTCATCAACGCCGGCCATCCTTCACCCATTCTCATCCGCCGAGGCACGGCCGAGGAGGCCTTCACCGAGGGCTCTTATCCTGTTGGACTCGTTCCGGAAGCCGAATACACCGCCGTTTGCCTGAAGCTGGAACCGGGTGACACCCTGGTGCTCTTCAGCGACGGCGTCACCGAAGCTGTGGATCCGGACGAACAGATGTTCGGCATCGCACGCCTCAAGGAACTCCTCACCGGCCAGCTCGAATGTCCCCTCGAACAGCTTCAAAAATGCGTGTTGGAGGCCGTCGAGAATTTCTCCCGCGGAGCTCATCAGGCTGACGATCTCACGCTGCTGATCGTCCGCTACCGCGCTACCGCCGCCACCGCGGACACGGATGTGCCGGCATCCTCGTCATCCTCTGCCTCGGCTTCCGCTGCTTCTGCCTCCGCGGCGACGCCGGGCTCTTCGCCGTCCGGCCAAATACAAGTGTGACCAGCTGGATTTGTTCCGAATTGCGTCCGAATCGAAAAAATAAGGGCGAATGCCGTAGATGGCGGCATTCGCCCTGTCTCGAATTCGGGAATTTTCTTTCGAATCTCGCCGAACAGTCCGCTCAGAGTTTTGACGGTTTCAGTCCGGCATCCGGCTTACGCGCCGAGATCCTTCAGATCGTCCTTGGCTTGTTGCTCGGCGTTCTTGGTTGCTCCCTTGGCGTCCGCGCTGGGATTCAGCTCATGAATCGCTTTGTTCAAGCTCTGGGCCTTGTCACCGATGGAGCCCTTGCAGCCGGAAAGGTCCGTATTGGTCTGCACGGCGGTCACCTTAGCGCGCAGGCAGTTAAACTCCACACCAAGATTGTGGCTCGCGTGGAGTGAGGCAAGGCATTCGTTGAGCGCCACAAAAGGCGCGCATGCATCGGTAGCGCTGGCATTGGCGGGCAAAATCCCCTGCGCCTGCAGTTTCGGCGTCAGTTTCTTTTCGATGTCGCTGCGGCTGCCATTTGAATTGGCGGAAGTCTTGTCTTTCTTCACCCACTTAATGGGATTGAGGGAACGCGAACTGTGCGAATCGGATGACTTCGAACTTCCCTGCGCTGCGGTGGAAGCGCCGGCGCCGGCGGGGCCCTGCGCCGACGCGCGGTCCGCGCCCATAGTCAGGAAAAGCGAAACACTCAGAATCAGAACTGCCACAATCAAGTTTGATCTTTTCATCGTTACTCCTCAGCGGAAGATCTCGGGTCGAGGCTGGGAGATGCGGCCTCAGCCCCAGTAGGCCACACCGATAGACGCGCGCGTGCTTTCGAAACAGCGGTACTCCCCCAATCAGTCACACTGGCCATTCGAACAGGTGTGCGGCCTACGGAGAATTTCGCCCGGCGGCTTCGGAACGCCTGGCGGATTTGAAGGTCAATCCGCTGGAGGATGGCTCAAGATTTCATCTTGAGAAACAGCCCGTAGATAGCCAAACCAGCGCCGCCAAAGAAAAGCAGTGGCGTGCCGAATTGAGTGACGAGGGGAAGCACGGGCGCCGGAAGTGGAATCACGATCGGCTTCCCATAGCCCGCGGCGAAATAGTGAATGACCCCCGCGAGCAGCATGTAAAGAAGGCCTCGGCGAATCTGGTGCCGCCCGTCCGGTCCTTTGCGTTGAGACAGTTGCACCTGCGGAACTGCCTCGCGGCAAAAGGGGCAGCGCGCCAGGTGCGCGCCTATGAGCTTGCCGCAAAACACACAAGGACGCTTGTCCGCGACCGGTTTTCCAAAAGTGCCCATTCCGTGGACGATAACCTCTTCCTAAGGCTAGATTCGAGGTTATCGAATCGTCAAGCGACATCATTCCGAAGAGTAAAGCAATGATTCGAAACGCATGTTAAGCATTTGGACATGACTCCCCGCCGGGAAGGATCACCGAAGCTCTCGGATTGATGACCACATTGTGAACGGCCAAGCGAAGCCCGCTACAGTTCGCGGAGCGCGTGCGAGATCGGACGGCTCGCAGCGCGAATCGCCGGAGCCAGCCCTCCCAGAACGCCCATGAAAAGCGCGAAGATGACGCCTTTGATGAGCAGTTCCGTGGTGATTTTGAACGCGAAGGCCATGTGGGAAAAGGTTTGCAGGTTCATCGCGCCGGTCGTGAGCCCGTTCAGCGGAAGTACCGCGATGCAACCGATCAATCCGCCCACAAATGAAATCAGCAGCGCTTCAATCACAAACGAAAAAACAACCGACGGCCCGCCAAATCCCAGCGCGCGCATCGTGGCGATCTCCCGGCCACGTTCGGAAACGGCGGAATACATGGTGTTCAGCGCCCCAAAAACGGCGCCAATCGCCATGATGCCGGCGACCAGTCCTCCGAGCACGGTGATTAGCGTCGTCAGCCGCGTGGACTGCTTCGAGTAGTAGTCAATCTCCCGCGAAACATCCACATTGAGCCGCGGATCTGCTGTGACCGAGTCTTTGAGCTGTTGCAGCGAATCCGGCGACGTCAGGTGCACCGTGACCGACTGGAAAAAAGTGTCCGGCCGGTTGTAAGCGGGCCCCAGTAAATGCCCGTCGCACCAGATTTCTGAATCAAACGCGCTTCCGCCCGCGTCGAAGACTCCCACCACCTGCCACTTCAGGCTCCCCAGGCCGATGGTATTCCCGACCGTAAGGCCTTCGTAGGAAATATTCGCATTCTTCCCGACGACGAGTTCGGTAAGGCCGGGGTGGAACATACGGCCTTCGACGATTTTGACGTTTTTGCGAATCTCCAGAACATTCTTGGATACGCCGCGAAGCTGTACGTTGGCGTCCGTACCCGTAGATTTCAGCGGAATTGGCGCTACCAACACGACCTCCGCGGTCACCAGGGGCCCATCGGCGCCGCGCGCGATTCCCGGGGCGTCCTGGAGGATTTTCACCGTATCAATCGTCACTCCTCCGGTCATCTCCGAAGTCGCCCCGGCCCGCATGATCATGGCGTTATCTACGGAACCAGACGAAACCAGGGTCGCCCGGAATCCTCGCGCCAGCGACAGCATGGCGACAAAGACGCCAACAGTGCCCGCAATGCCGAGAACGGCCACGATGGCCGAAGTCCAGCGCGCTTTGACGCTTCGCAAATTGTAGACGACCGGGATGGCCACTTCAGACCCTCCTCAGCGCGTCAACCACGCGCAATCTCATGGCCCCAATACCCGGCAGCAATCCGCTGGCAGCGCCAACCAGCAGGGCAAACCCGAGGCCAAACGACAACACGGCGGCGGACAAAAGCAACGGAGGCAGCAATCCGTTGAGGGCTGCGCCAACAACGGGTATTGCCAGCATCGCCAAGCCCAATCCGATTAGTCCCCCGATCAGCGCAATCACCAGCGACTCAGCCAGCACAAAAAAGAGCACGAAGCGATCCGTAAATCCAATCGCCTTCAGCACCGCGAGCTCGCTGGTTCGTTCGCGGACGGAAATGGCCATGGTGTTTCCGGTTACCAGCAGCAAAGTGAAAAAGACCACTCCGCCGATGGTCAGGATCAGGAACTCGATGTTTCCCAGCTGCTTGGCAAAACCTGCCTGAAAAGCGGATTCGGTTTCCGTCTTGGTTTCCGTGGAAGAATTCGCAAATCCCGTGTCGATTGCTTTGGCCACGCGCACGGCGTCGTCCGGGTTTTCCAGTTTCAGAACGTACCACCCGATCGAGCCTTTTATCGTCGAAGGAATATTTTCGTCAAAGTATTTCCACTGCAGCCAGAACTGACTCTCGTCGCCGCCCGGGTGGTCATTCGTGTAGATGGCATCCAGATTGAACTCCCAAGTCTTGGTAGGACCATAGAGAGCGTTTTTCAGTGGTATGCGATCGCCAATCTTCCATCCAAAGCGCTTCGCGAGTCCGGCTCCGACGACTGCGCCCTGCCGGTCGTTTACAAAGTTCTTCCACTGGTCGTCGGGAACTTTCATCTCCGTCATGACCTGCCGCTGATTCTCAACGTCAATGACGAACTGCGGGAAGAAGTTCTTTTCATCCTGATAAACGCCGCCAAACCAATTGTTGTGAGTCACGGCCTTGACGCCCGGGATGGCCAGAATCTTGTCGCGATACGCAAGCGGAATGACCTGAATCAGGCCCGCGCGGTTGATAATCACCAGTCGGTCCGCGCCGGCCAGCTCTGTTCCGCGGCTGAACGCACCCTTTACCACCGCCAGAAACGTGAAAAGAAACAGCGCCACCGCAAACGAGCCGATCGTCAGAATCAGGCGGGCTTTTTTGCGAAGAAGATTGGCGAATATCAATCGGCTGAATTTCATGCTGCACCTCCCGCCATGACCGGCTGCTTGGATCTTCCGCCTTCAATGAGCACGCCCTTCTCCAGATGCAGTGTCGTGTGCGCGCGCGCCGCCACCACTGGGTCGTGCGTGACCATCAAGATCGTCTTGTTGTACTTCCCCACCAGTTCATCAATCAACTTCATGATTTCGTCCGCGCTCTTGCGGTCTAGGTCACCTGTCGGCTCGTCGCACAGCAAAAAAGTCGGGTCGGACACGATCGCTCGCGCAATCGTCACGCGCTGCTCTTGCCCGCCGGAGAGCTGCCTCGGATAGTGGTTCATGCGGTCGGAAAGGCCCACGACGCCCAGCGCGGTCTCCACGTGCTTGCGGCGCTCGGACTTGGACAGCTTCGTCAGCAGCAGCGGCAGCTCGACGTTTTGAAACGCGGTCAGCACCGGAATCAGGTTGTACATCTGAAAGATGAAACCAACGTGGCGTGCGCGCCAGTGCGTCAGCTTGCTCGCGGACATGCTGGTCACTTCATCGCCGTCCACCGTAATGCTTCCCGCCGAAGGCACGTCCAGCCCGCCGAGAAGATTGAGCAAGGTAGTCTTGCCGGAGCCGCTCGGGCCCATAAACGCGACAAAGTCGCCCTTGTCCACGTCGAGATTGAGCCCTTGCAATACCTGAATCTGTTCGCCGCCGCGGCTGTACGTCTTGTTCAATCCGCGTACTTTGATCAGGCTCGACGAATCACCGCGACCATCCACACGAATCATGAGTAGCTCCTATTGCCGGATTTCAACCTTATCGCCGTCACGCAAATTCTCGGGGCCCTTTACCACCAGCGAATCGCCGGGAGTTACTCCCGCCAGAATCGCCACGTCCGTCCCGCGATCCATCCCCACGCTAACTGCGCGCCGCTCGACTTTTCCGTCTTTCACGCGAAACACAAACGATGCGCCGCCATCCGTTCGAATCGCACCCTTCGGAACGTATGCCTGGGCCTCGGGACCTTTTGTAAGTGTCACTTGCGCCGGCCCTTCGAAGCTTACTTTCACGCCCATGTCCGGAAGAATGAAATTGTATTTCTCGAGATTCGGAATCGAGATGCGCACTTTCACGGTAGCCTTCTGCCGGTCCGCAGTAGGAATGACCGTGCGAACTTTTGAAGGAATCTCCCGGTCGGGATAAGCATCGAGCACGGCTTTAACGTCTTGCCCCGGTTCAACGCGGGCAATGTAAGACTCGTTGACGTCCACCTCAAATTCGTTCGAATGCATGTCCACGATCGTGGCGATGCCCGTTCGCGTAAAACCGCCGCCGGCGGAGTTTGGCGAAACCATCTCGCCGACTTGCGCGTCCTTGGAAACGACGATGCCGGCGAAGGGAGCGCGGATAATGCAATTATCCACGGCCTGCTGGGCGACGCCGATACGGGATTCAGCGGCAGCCACTTGCTGCCTGGCGAGCTCGATTTTGGCTTTCAGGCTGTCTGCCCCCATGGTGGCGCTGTCCACGGCTTGTTGGGTTTGCACACCGGCTCGCAGCAGTTCCTCAGCTCGGCGCAGCTCAATCTGAGCGTTCTTCAACTGCACTTCAAAGTCAGCTATGCCCGCCTGCGAGGAATTGCGATCGGCTTTGGCGGAGTCGAGAGAGCGCTTGACGTCGGAATCATCCAGCGTGGCGAGGAGTTGTCCCTCCGCGACGCGCGTGCCTTCGTCAAAAAAGACTGCGGTGACTCTGCCCGTGATCTTGGCAGCGATGGTGGCGCGCCGGCGCGGCGTCACATAGCCGCTGGCGTTCAGAAGCGTCTGCCTCCCTCCGGCGTCTGCTTTCGCCGCGGCCGCCACCTCAACGACGGGCTTTTGGATTCGAAAGGCATACGCGGCTGCCACGATGCCGGCGAATATAAGCACAGGTATCGCCGCATACATTGCTCGTTTGCCCAGGCCGGACCCCTTGCGCTGGCCTTCCCCGATGCGCAGCGATCCGAGGTCGTGTTTTGGAGAAATCGTTGGAGTCGCCATCAGCGCCCCTGTTCCTTCCGATTGATAGTCTTCACTTTACCTTACGGATTGAAGCCTCTAAAAATTACAGATGTCGGAGGCTTGTCTGGGGTCACACACACATTCTATCGCGGAGAGGTCAATTTAGGGGAATAGTATGACGGTCCTTTGGGCTGCGTTGAGCGGGCCCCGGACCCGACGGACGCCAAATCGATGAGCCGGACTTAGATGCTCGGCGAACGATCTCGGATACGCGAAATCATGTTGTCGCGCCAACCGTCGATTGCCCCAAATTCATGCTTGACAGTCTGGCTGGCAAGTCTTATTAAGGAGGTTCTGCGGGAACATTCCCTACCTTACTCTCCCGCAGGTGGGGGCCCGGCATGAATCCTACCCGCCGTGATTTTCTGAAGATAGCAACCGTTGGCGGAGCTGCAGCCGCAGTGTTTGGCTTCGATTTGAAGCCCGCCTACGCGCAACTTCGCACATTAAAGATCGCACGCGCCAACGAGACACGTTCGACTTGCCCTTATTGCTCGGTGAGCTGCGGCGTGATTATTTACACCATCGGCGACCGCGCGAAAAACGTTACCGCCCAGGTGGTCCACGTCGAGGGCGACCCCGATCATCCGATCAATCGCGGCACGCTCTGTCCGAAGGGTGCTTCTCTCCAACAGGATATTTTGAACGAACGGCGGCTGGTGAAGCCGCAGGTGCGCCGCCCCGGTGGCACGGATTGGGAGGATATTTCCTGGGATGAGGCCCTGAATGAAATCGCCGCGAAAGTGAAGAAGACTCGCGACGATTCATTTATCGAAAAGGACGCTGCGGGCCACACCGTCAACCGCTGCGAGTCCATCGCCTGGGCCGGCGGCTGCACGGACACCAATGAGTTCAACTATCTGGTCGTGAAATCCATGCGCGCCCTGGGGGTCGTGCACCTGGAAAACCAGGCCAGAGTTTGACACGGCCCCACGGTCTCAAGTTTGGGACCAAC
>Ga0137394_10001050_pt1 | contig 19882 bp, 18 predicted proteins | sample czobulk116metaG_FD_108278 | JGI IMG/M metagenome (GOLD analysis project Ga0137394, IMG submission 108278) | Vadose zone soil microbial communities from Angelo Coast Range Reserve, California, USA - czobulk1.16 metaG | ecosystem: Environmental > Terrestrial > Soil > Vadose zone | place: USA...
CTTTTTCTCTTTACAACTATTGCTCACCCGATCTGGGTGAGCATTTTTTTGCCGGCGTAGCTCAGTTGGTAGAGCAGCTGATTCGTAATCAGCAGGTCAGCGGTTCAAGTCCGCTCGCCGGCTCTCTGGTCTGATTCCACGAGACTTGTCTTTCTAATCCGAATTTATTGGAAATTGCAGCCTCACAAAAAGACGCCAGATCCCCGCGTGGTATAGTCCTCTCAATGTTGCGCCATAGCCTTTGCCTTGCGGCATTTGGACTTTTGTCCCTGGGTTCGGCAGCGTATGCGCAAACGGGAACGATTACCGGAACAGTTACTGATGCTGTGGGTGCTGTCCTGCCCGGCGTCACGATCACACTCACAAACAGAGGCACCAATTCACAACGCAGTGTCGAGACAGACGAGCGTGGGGACTACAACGCGGTATTGCTGCCGGCGGGCACGTATGAGATCCGCGCCGAGCTTCCGGGTTTCAAGACGGCCGTTGCGGGTGGCGTCCGTGTCAGCGTGGACGACCGGCTGCGCGTCAACCTGTCGCTGGCCGTAGGAGAGGTTGCGGAGCGAATCATCGTATCCGGCGCGACACCACTTGTGCAATCCGAGAGTTCGTCGGTTGGCAATCTCATTGACAACCAGAAGGTGGTGGAGCTGCCCTTGAACGGCAGGCGATTCGAGTCGCTCTCCCAGCTGGTTCCGGGCTCTGCATCTGCAGCGCCCGGCTCACCGCTCCGCTTGCGAGGCGGCTTCACTGCTGCCGGAGCGAGAGAAACCGCAAACAACAGCATCCTGGATGGTGTAGACAACAACGATCCCGCCACCAACAGCTTCACTCTCCGTCCCATCGTCGATGCCATCGAAGAGTTCAAGGTCCTGATAAGCTCATACTCTGCAGAATTCGGCCGCGCCGGTGGCGCCCAGATAACGGTCGGCACCAAATCGGGCACGAATCAGTTTCACGGCGCGGCGTGGGAGTTTCTGCGCAATGACAGGCTGGACGCGCGAGACTTCTTTAATACAAAGGATTCCGGACCAAAGCCCCCGTTTCGCCGCAATCAGTTTGGAGCGACGGTCGGCGGCCCGGTTGTCCATGACTCCACGTTCTTCTTTGTTGCCTACGAAGGTGTTCGCCGCGGACAGCAATTCGCCAGCCTTCAGCAGGTACCGACCGCGGCGCTCCGCAGAGGTGATTTTTCGGCAACGACCATTACGTCACCGATACGCGATCCGGAGAATCCTTTGACGCCGCCATTCGCGGGCAACATTATTCCTGCAAACCGTATCCACCCCGTCGCCGGGAGAATTCTGAGCCGCGGTTCGTTCCCGTTGCCGACGTCGGGGCTGGCAGTTCCGAACAACTTCCTTGCCATGAACCCGTATCCGAATGATGTCGATCAGTACAACGTTCGACTGGATCGCCGCATCACAAGATCAAACACATTCTTCGGCCGATACGGATTCACCAGGGACGCCCTGGTAACGCCCTGCCCGGGCGCTGGACAAACGGCGTGTTTGCCGGGATTCGGCCATCACGACGTCACTCGAGCGCAGTCGTTATCGCTGGTCGATACACAGCTTCTCTCGCCGAAGCTGATTCTCGAAGTTCGAGCCGGGTACAACCGGCAACGCCAATCGCGAATGGCGCTGACGTCCGGCAACAACGACATTTCATCGGAAATCGGCATTCCGGCATCGCGGGATCCCAGGGACTTCGGTCATCCGCAGATCGCCATTACCGGCTTCGGGACGATCGGAGATCGCGGCTACCAGAACCGTGCCGGAACCACGGTTCAGATGGCGGCCAGCTTCAGCTATACACCGGGATCGCATAGCATCCGCACCGGTATGGACCTGAGACGGATCATGTATTACGCTGGATCGAACGCAAGGGAAACACTTCGTTTCAGCGGCATCTGGACCGGCAACGCCTTCGCCGACTTCCTGCTGGGTCTGCCAAGCCAGACTACACGCGATCCTTCGGACAGTTTCGGCTATCACATTCTCGATTCGTACAACTGGTTTATTCAGGATGATTTCGCCGTCTCCAAACAGCTGACGCTGAACCTCGGAATGCGCTACGAGTACAACACTCCCGCGGTGGAGAAACGGGACCGCCTGGCACAACTCAATGTAGCGACGTTCAACTACGAACTTGCAGGGAAGAACGGAGCGTCACGAGCGCTTTATGAACCCGATCGAAACAACTTCGGACCGCGCTTCGGTTTCGCGTTCCGGCCGGGCGGGACCAGCACGACAGTGGTTCGCGGGGGTTACGGCATCTTCTACGATCTCGCCAGCGTTGGTAACAATCTGTCGTCCGTTCGTAACGGCCCGCCATTCCAGCAACCGGAGACTTTTGAAGCCGGCGTGTCGCCGAATGCTCTCACGCTTTCCGGTCCGTTTCCATCCGCGCGATTGAACGCAATTTTCGGTTCGCCGTCGATAGATCCCAATTTCCGCGATGCCTATGTCCAGCAGTGGAACCTCGGCTATGAACGGCAACTTCCCGGAAGCACCGTCTTCGAAGCCAGCTACGTTGGAAACAAGGGCACGCGCCTGACAAGAACGGTGGATATCAATCAAGCCTTTCCGGTACCAGGCGTCAGCCAGCCTCCGGTTCAGCCCCGTCGCCCATTGCCGGGATATGGCGAGGTGCCCGTTCTCCAAAGCTCGGCCAGTTCGATCTACCATGGGTTGATGGGCCGACTGCAGCGCCGGTTCTCCGGCGGTCTGTCGTTGCTTACGTCCTACACGTACAGCCATGCGATCGACGATTCCGGTGGGGGCAATGTTGCGCAGGACGCCAGAAATCTGAAAGCAGATCGCGGCAGTTCTGATTTCGACGCACGCCAGCGGCTTGTTGTCAGCTACGTTTACGAGTTGCCGTTCGGGCGTGGAAAGCGCTTTGGAAACGACTGGTCATCGACGCTCGAAACGATACTTGGCGGCTGGGAGTTTTCCGGTATCGCGGCCCTCGAGTCTGGACGGCCGATCTTTATCCAGCTCAGCCCTTCGAATCAGAACAGCAATACCGGATCGACGCGGGATCGGCCCAGTATAGGGACCTATATCGAGAACCACTACATCGAAACGGGAATCAATCCTGTGATCAGGAACTCCACTGATAAAACTGTTTATCTGGACCGAAGAGCGTTCTCGATACCGCCTCGCGGCACGTTCGGCAATGCGCCACGGAATTATTTTAACGGTCCGGGAACAAACAACTGGGATCTGATGGTGGGGAAGAATTTCCCATATGAGCGCTTCAACATTCAATTCCGAGCTGAATTCTATAACGCCTTGAACCGCGCGAATTTGAATCAGCCGAACCGGAATCCGGACAGCAGCTCATTTGGAACGATTACCAGTACATTGATGGAGAATCGTCAGATACAGGTTGGGCTGAAACTCGTTTATTAGAAACAGACAGCCGCGAATTACGCCAATGACGCGAATGGGGCGCAAATCAAGTTCTGGTGCGCCCCATTCGCGTCATTGGCGTAATTCGCGGCTGGATGTTTCTAAACTCTCTCGACGCTGGCCGCCTCAGTCTCAAGCGGCTGCAGCTTTGCCCCAGCCTGCGATGCCCGGCGTGCCGGGAATTCTGCCACGCGTCCGGAATCGGCCACTGGGAAGCCGGTCACGGCGCGCTCCTTCGTGAAGATCAACTTGTCACCCGAAGCCGCAAGGTCAATCTTGATCACGTCGCCCAATCCGATCTGGCCGGTCGCAATCAAGTTGGATAGCGGGTAGACGAGATGGCGCTCGATGGAGCGTTTCAAGTGTCGCGCGCCATACTTCAGCTCCGTTCCCTCGCGAAGCAGGAATTCTTTCGCGTCGGCAGTGCACCTGAAGATGAACTGCTTGTCCGACTGTGAGGACATGATCCTGTTCTGGACGTCGTTCAATTCGATGTCCAGGACCTGACGCAGGTCTTGCTGATTCAGAGTGCGGAACACCACGACTTTGTCGATCCTGTTCATGAACTCCGGGGAGAACTTCCGTTTCGCCACGTCCAGAGCCGTGTGATACATCTTGCGATCGATCTCAGCAAGATTTGTCTCATCCGTCTTCACGCCGGATGTGAATCCTATTCCACCCGTCAGCATCTCGCTCATCTCCACGGCACCGAGATTCGATGTCATGAACACAACGCAGCGAGACAGATCGACTTTCCGATTATCGCCCAGTGTAAGTGTTGCCTTGTCGAGGATGCCCAGCAAAAGTTGCCAGAGAGCATCATTAGCTTTTTCGATTTCGTCGAACAGCAGGAAACTCAAGCGCGCACGGTCGGTCTGATGTTGGTCGATGGCTTCCTGGGTCAACAAGGGAGGCGTTTCGCGATGTCCGAGATAACCCGGGGGCGAGCCGATCAGTTTGGCAATCTCATGGCTATGCTGAAATTCGGCGCAGTCGATCTTGATGAAAGCCCGGGGGCTTCCAAACAGAATTTCAGCGGACGCTTCGACAACTCTTGTTTTGCCGGATCCTGTGGGACCCAGAAACAGCAGGTTGCCGATGGGACGCCCCGGCATGGCCATGCCTGCCAGGTAAATCTGGTACATGTTCACGATCCTATTGACCGCGCGGTCCTGGCCGACGATCTTTCCCAGGAGTCGGCGTTCGAAGTCGAGCACTTCAGAACTCCGCATCTCAGGATCTAGTAGAACTTCTTCTGAAACGAAAGGTTTGACCATCGCCTTGTACCTCTTTTCCGGTCCTTCCTGGCCTTGCACCACAGCCCTTATAGCTCAGCCTCTAACCTACTATCTGCACATCGCCTGCCAATCGAGCGACCCAGTCCATATAACCGGCATTCTCTGTTTTTGGACGGCTAGCTGACCTTTTCGGTGGAACTACTGTTCCCCCAGGGGTCAGTCACATAGTTGTTATCGACAGTTGGGAGCCAAGGCTTTAAGTAAATACGTGTATTTCTACTTGGTGGAATGGGCCTGTTGGATCGTCTGGTGGTAAAGGGCTTCGTACTGTAAGACGATCTTGCTGGCGCAAAAGTCGCGCCTTGCGTGTTCCCGGGCGGCCTTACCCAGATTGGAACGTAATTGCGGATCATTGAGAATGGCGAGGCATCCTTCTGCCATCGAGGATACGTCTCCTACCCCGTACAAAAACCCATCCATGCCGTGGTTCACCACCTCGGGAATTCCTCCTACCTGGGTGGCGATCACCGGGACCTCACATGCCATAGCCTCGAGGGCAACGAGTCCAAAAGACTCGAGTTCGCTCGGGAGCAGCAGAATGTCGGAAACCGACAGGAGCCGGTTCATCTCGTTTTGCTTGCCCACGAACAGGACATCCTTGGCGATACCGTGCGTGTTCGCGAGCCATTCGGCCTTCGGACGGTCCGGGCCGTCGCCTACCATCAGGAGCCGGGCTTTTTGCTTCTTTCGAACCTGGGCGAAGATTGCGATGACGTCCTCAACCCGCTTCACGGGCCGGAAGTTTGAAATGTGGATCAGAATGCCTTCATCGTCGTTCGCGAACTTGCGGCGCAGGCTCTTGTCCGTCGCCCGATCGTAAACGTCGCAGTCGACGAAATTGGGTACGACCGTCACCGGCCGCTGAACCTGAAATTCTTCAATCGTGCAGCGTCGAAGGTATTCGGACACGGCCGTAACGGCATCACTCTGTTCGATGCCGAAGCGGGTGATCGGAAGATACGAACGATCGTTGCCGACTAGCGTGATGTCGGTCCCATGAAGCGTGGTGACGAAGGGCACGACACGATCGGTCAGCATCATCTTCGCCAGGTACGCGCTGATGGAGTGTGGGATCGCGTAGTGAACGTGCAGAATATCCAGGTCATATCGAGTCATCACTTCCGCCATCTTCGTCGCAAGAACCAGATCGTATGGTGGGTATTCGAACAGCGGGTACGTGAGGACTTCAACCTCGTGGAAGTAGATGCGCTCGTTCATTGTGAGGCGAATAGGGAGCGCATAGCTGATGAAGTGAACGTCGTGACCGCGCCCGGCCAGTTCCTTGCCGAGTTCCGTCGCGACGACGCCGCTTCCCCCGTAAGTCGGATAGCAGGTAATCCCGATCTTCATAGCTCGATGACCTGATGCTCTTTCGAATCCAGACTGAGTTCCTGTTCCAGGCGCCCTACGAACTCGAGGCCGTATCGCACCAGAAAGGACGTGACGTTGATGACTCGCTCCTGAAGCTTCTTCTCCGGAAAAAGCGAGTTCGTAACTGCATCCAGGTGTCTTTCCAGCGTGTCGTTGCGCCTGGCTTCAGCATTCACGAACTTCGTACGAAGCGCCTCGACCTGATGCATCACCTTCTGCCGCGAGGTATCCAGCGCGCCCGCGAGGGTCGGATCGACAGCATTCAAGACCGGCCGGAGAGATTCCAACTGTGCCGTTACCTGATCCCGAACATCATCGAATAATTCGACGCCCTGGACACTTGCAACGGCTTTGTGTTTCAGGAATTCCCGTCCCCGAAACACATCGACGAATTCCATTTCGTATTTCTTCAAGGCGCGGGAAACCCGGCTCTCGAGGACTGTGGCACTGATCCGGGGAAACACGGGCGGCACGGGACGCTGCAGCGTCTCGTACACGGCCGCGGCTTGCGCGAAATAGGCAATTTCCGCCGGACCGCCAATGTAAGCGGCCGTGGGAAAGATCGCGTCCTGGACCGCGGGCCGCAACAGAACGTTCGGACTCAGCGCTTCTGCTCTTTCGATTTCTTCGGGGCGCAATGCCTGTCGTGACTTGCCGCGATACGCGAACAAGCCGGTAAAATGGCTTTCCACTTTGACCTGCGGGTGGTATCCGGCCTCGGAAAGCGCCCGGCTTCGAGCCAGCACAGCCGCTCGAATATCCGCGTTTTGACGGACGGCCTGAGCCAGTGTCGATGCTCCAAGCCTTTTCAGCTCCGGATGGAGCGGATTGGCAAGAATCAGTCCCGTTCCCTTGAACAATCGCGCCATCATTCGGCCGAACGCGTCAACCGGTGAGACACCTCGTTTGTATGAGGATTCCACGAGATCACGCACGGGAGGTTGAAACTCGGAATCGGGCAGGCTCGAAAAACATGCGGAGATCGCAGGACCCAGATCGTCGCCGAACTCCAACCACCCTACCGGCCTGGATTCCGTGTTTGAAAGATCGACGGAGATTCTCTGCACTCCGGAATCACGGTCGAGCACGGCCGTCCATTGGATTTCTTCGAAGTCGTGGTCTTCGGCCGCAACCCAGAACACAGGGACGGCCGGAACCCCCGCCTGATCGAGTGCTTTGGCGAGCTTGATACTCGTCAGCGCTTTGAGAATGGTGTACTGGGGACCCGTAAAGAGGCCCGGCTGCTGGCCTGCGATAACAGCGACAGCGCCCCCGGCCAGTTTGTTCAGGGATGCGGGATCGCTACTCCACTCTCGTTGTTGTTCGGACAGGGCGGCGCACAACTTCTCGCGATGAATGGATTCGAGCCGGGGCCGTTCACGAGCGAATGCAACCATCGAGTCGAGCGTGAAATTCTGCGGATAAAAGCTCCGGACGCGACTCCAGTCGGTGACGTAATCGAGGAAGAGAGCCGACATCGACGGCAAACTTCCGAAAGGAATCCGCATCATGAAAGTTCGGCTAACTCGCTGTGCATCCTTCGGAAGATTTGCTGCAAATCTTCTCTCTGGGTCTGCCCCACGGGAAGCATCGGCCTTCGCGGCAGGCCGGGCTGAAATCCTTCCAGCTCCATCCCGCACTTCAGCCCTGGGATGCCGTATTTCGCGGTAACGGCGCCGGCCGCGGGCGCGATGATCCGTTGAATGATTCCGGCCTTCTTGTGATCTCCCGTTAACGTGGCTCGGTACAGCGCGAGCGCTGCCCCAGGTGCCGCGCAGGCGATCGCGACAACACCTCCGCGCGCACCCACGACCAGGGCGGGAAACAAAACAGGCGCGGAACCGCTCAATATCGAAAACTTCTTCGGATCCGTGTTCCAAACAACCTCGGAGTCCAGCTTCACGTCGCCCGAACTGTCTTTCATTCCGCGAATATTCGGATGTTTGGCAAGCTCGATCACCAATCGGGACTCGAGAGGTATTCCAGTGAACACCGGGACGTTATAGATGACGACGGGTACGGGCGAGGCGTCCGCAACGGCCGTGTAGTGCGAAACGTACACGTCGAAGGTCATCTGGCTCTTGAAGTAGAAAGGATTCTTCACCAGAACTCCATCTACTCCGCGATCCGCAGCCTGCTTCGTGAGTTCGATGGTCGCCCGTGTGGATTCCATGCCGGTTCCAGCCAGGAGAAGACTCGACGCCGGGATCCGTTTTCGGGCGCTTTCAATGAGCTTCAGCTTCTCCGAGTGCTCCAGATACACCGATTCTGCATTGGAGCCCAGCACCAGATATCCTTCGATTCCGGCTTCCAGGTATTTGTCGATATTGCTTTCAAAATAGTCGTAACGGATGGCGCCCGTTTCATCGAACGGAGTGACCATCGGTGGAATGATGCCTTTTAGATCGAACAATGCTTCTAACCCATCCTCTCTAAGAATGTTGCCAGACCTGGAAGATTTTCTTCGAGACGGCGGAGTTCAGGCAAGCTTTTAAACTCGATATCCCTGGAACGCAAGCCTGCCGCGGCTCCGCGAATGGCACGGTAATGGCTCAATAAACGCAAAAACGGGTAGTAGAAGAACACGTTCGGCCCCGGGATGGGCGCCAGGAAAGGTGTAAATAACACGACGACAGCGCAAAAGAGGAGGTCGATCGAGAACCAAACCACATGTTTGGCCCGCTGCCGTTTGAGAATGCGTTCGAATTCCTTCGCGGTCTGAGCGCCGTTTTCGGCCTGTATGGAATGAACAATCAAACGGTCGGCCGAAGCCATGGCTTTGAGGACGCGCTCGCCCGGATCGATGCGGTCTTCCAGCTTGACGTAATAACCATGGCCTGAGCGAAGCACCCGGCCGATCCAGGCTACCAGGCGAATGCGGTGCCTCACGAGCCATCCAATGAATCGCAGAACGCGGTCGTCCGAGTCCGCTTCGAGCGTCTTGACGATTTCGGGAGGGCCATACAGGACGTATCGTCTGTTTCGCGTGGGAATGAGATAGAGGTCCAGCGTTTTCAACATGCTCCGCCTTTAGTCCGCGTTCACATTTCGGATCCACTCGCGCGCCCGCCCGGCAACGTCGGAACTATCCAGAAGATCGCGAATAACCGCTACGGTGTGGGCTCCGGCCTGTAAGACTTCGCGCACATTTTCCAGCCTGATGCCTCCCACGGCGACGACCGGTTTGTGAACCATGCTGCATATGGCTGCCAGCTTTTCCACTCCAAGGACGGGTTCCGCATCCAACTTGGTAGACGTCGGAAAGATTGGTCCGACAGCAACATAATCCACTGGCAGTCCGTCGGCTGCCAGGGCCTGCTCGAGGTTATGAGTCGAAAAACCAACGATGCCATCGGTCCCGAGAACGCGCCGGGCATCGTTCGGATTGAGATCGTCCTGCCCGAGATGCACGCCGGCAGCGCCAGCAATACGAGCCACATCCACTCGATCGTTCACGACGACCCGCGCATCGGCCGGCGCTCTTTTGAGTATACGTTCGACTTGATCGAGTAGTTCCCGGGAGCTCGCGGGTTTGTTTCGAACCTGGACCAGCCGGGCGCCGCCATCGAACAAGGCTTCGGCCAGTTGGACAGGATCGCCAAAGGATGCGTCCGCGATCGCATACAGACGCGGGAGTGGGCTCATGCCATTTCGACGGCACGAACGCGAGGTTCCTGCAACTGTTCCAGAAATCTCGTGTGGATGTTTCCCTTGCGGAATGCCGAATTGTGAAGAATCTGGCGATGAAGCGGAATCGTGCACTTAATGCCTTCAAGAACGAACATTTCGAGGGCACGATCCATGCGGCGAATGGCCTCGTCGCGCGTGGCCCCGTGAACGATGAGCTTGGCTATCAGCGAATCGTAATGAGGAGGAACGACGTACTCGGCGTAGGCAGCCGTATCGACGCGCACGCCGGGACCGCCCGGGGAATACCAGGACGTGATCTTCCCCGGCGAAGGTTTGTGTGTAACCGGATCCTCGGCATTGATGCGGCATTCGAGCGCATGGCCCCGGAACTGAATATCCTCCTGGCGGTGAGGCAAACTGTCGCCGGCAGCGATAAGGATCTGATCGCGGATAAGATCGATCCCGGTCACGAGTTCGGTCACGGGGTGCTCGACCTGAATCCGCGTATTCATCTCCATGAAGTAGAACTGCTTTTTTTCGTCCACAAGGAACTCGAGCGTCCCCACGTTCGAGTAACCGGTTTTCTTGATGGCCTGCACCACACGGTTTCCGACTTCCGCGCGAAGCTCCGGCGTCATGATGACCGAAGGCGATTCTTCAATAAGTTTTTGATGCCGCCGCTGGATCGAACACTCCCGCTCGCCGAGATGAATGGCATTACCATGCTCGTCCGCCATTACCTGAAACTCGATGTGGCGGGCCCGCTCGATATACTTCTCAATGTAGCAATGCGGCGCGCCAAATGCGCTCGCAGCCTCAGCCTGCGCGGTTTTCAGCGCCAGGAGCAATTCATTCCTGCCATGGACGATGCGCATTCCACGGCCGCCTCCACCCGCGACAGCCTTGATAATCACCGGATAGCCGATGGCCTCCGCAGTCGCGATCGCCTCCTTGTCCGTGTGGATTGAATCGGCGCTGCCGGGCAGGACCGGCAAGCCGAGCCGATTCATCTCGCTGCGCGCCCGTGCCTTGTCACCCATCAGCCGGATCGCTTCCGACGATGGTCCGATGAACTTGATCCGGCTCGCCTCGCAAACTTCAGCGAAATAGGCGCTCTCGGAAAGGAAGCCATAGCCCGGATGGATGGCGTCAACATTGGAGAGCTCCGCCGTGCTGATGATGTTCGGAATGTTCAGGTAACTGTCGGAGCTTTTCGGCGGTCCGATACAGATCGCTTCGTCCGCAAAGCGCACATGTAACGCGTGCCGGTCGGCTTCGGAGAATACGGCGACGGTCTTGATGCCAAGCTCTTTGCAGGCGTAGATAATTCTGAGGGCGATCTCTCCGCGATTCGCTACAAGTATTTTTCTGAACATCGATTTATCGTGGGCGAATCGCGAACAACTTTTCGCCGTATTCCACAGGTTGTCCGTTGTCGACCAGCACGCTCACGATTTCTCCTGCTACTTCGGATTCTATTTCATTCATCAGCTTCATTGCTTCGATGATGCACAACACGCTGCCCTTTTCTACCATATCGCCAACAGAAACAAAGGATTCCGAGTCCGGGCTGGGACCTGTATAGAAGGTCCCGACGATCGGCGACTTGATGTAGAACAATTCCTCGGTCTCCACTACAGCCTTTGGCGGAACCGGCGTCGCACTGATCGCAGGGCTTGCAGCTATCGAAGCCACGGGTACGGTAGAAACTGAAGTTACGTGGTTGGACGATCGTCTGATGCGGAGCCGTACACCCGATTTCTCGATTTCCAGCTCTTCGATCGACTCGTTCGAAGTGACAATATCAATGATTTCTTTCAGTTCCTTAAGATTCATAAGAGCAATCGAAGGAGTATAGCATCTCCCAAATCGGGGTCAGACGCGTGAATTCCCCTTTTTTCCCGGAGGATCAGGAGTTCAGACCCCTCCCACGGAAGGGATGCCGCGCCTTTGAATCTCCGAAGCTGCGTTTTTGAGTTCGAAACGGGCGCGGCCGATCTGGTCCTGTGCTTTGGTCAAGAGGATAACGAAGTGTTGGGCGGAAACCCGGCGGGCGATCATGCTCGATTTCTCCGAAACAACGATTTGCTCCACCAGATTCCCCGCTCCGGCGTCCTCCGAAGCGCGCGCCGCGATCCGAAGCAACATTGCATACTCGGCTTCTATGGTTTCGATCGTGAGGCTGGAATCTGCGAGGACGTGATCCACCACACCATCAGGGCCGATGAGAAGGATCGCCTGAACATCTGGAACCTTCTCCCGCACCGCCTCCAGCACGTCACGAAAATTCGCGGCCACCGGAGTCTTCATGCGCATCAACGCGGTTGTCCCGGCGCGTTCTCTTCACCCGGAGCAATCTGTGTCAGCGAGTCCATCGGTCTGATGTGCGGCGTCACAAAGAAGAGCAGTTCGGAAGTGTTCTTGACCGTCTGGGTGCTCTTGAACAGGTTCCCAATGATCGGGAGGCTGCCCAACCCTGGAACCTGCGAGATATTGATCGAATCAAGATCGATAAGAATGCCGCCGATCACCGCAGTGCCGCCATCGGGTAACAACAGCTGCGTTTGGGCTCGCTGCGTGGATACGGAAGGAATGCCGTTGACGGCACGCCCAAAGTCCGGTTGGCTGTTTTCAATTCCAATAGTGAGCAGAATCGTACCGGCATCGGTGATCTGCGGTGTGACGGTGAGGTTCAGCGTGAAGCTGATAAACTGCACAGAAATCGTGTTGTTGACGTTGGTCTGAACCGGGATCTGGGTGCCCTGCGACACCGTGGCGGCGATGTTATTCTGCGTAATTACCTTCGGACGGGAAATGGTCTTGGCTGTGCCGCGAGTTTCGGCAGCTGTGATGATCTCGTCGAGCAGGATGTCGCCGCCGGCTTGAAGCAGAAACGACAGGCCGGAAGTACCTCCTGCGGGGAAGTTTGCCACCAGAGGAACACCGGATCCCGTTGCCACGCGTGGTGGAGGAGTACGCCCGAACGGACTACTGGTTCCCGGCACGCCGGTCAGAACGTTTCCGGTCCGATTGCCGATTAGTAAGCCAAGCTGATTTCCGAGGTCCCTTGAGAACGATTTCACCGCCGAAAGCAGCCTCGCCTCGATTTCCACCTGCTGTTGCGGCGTGTCGAGAAACCGCACCATGTCGTCCAGCTTGGTGAATTGTGTCGGAATGTCGGTAACGATCAGCGCGTTCTTACGCGCATCCTGGATGATGGTTCCACGCGGGGAAAGAAGCCGGCCCAGAGTGGTGGCCACATCGGTCGCCTTTGTGTAATTGAGAACAAACGTACGCGTCAATAGCGGTGAAGCCAGGTCCTGCGCATCTCGCAGAGCCTTCCGGGCACCTTCTTCGGCTTGCAATGTGGCGTTCGTCGCTATGCGAAGAACGTTTCCCTGAAGCTGGCCGCCAAGCTGATAGTTCTTCAAAACGACGTCGAGTGCCTGGTCCCAGGGAACCTCGATCATCTTCAATGTGATAGTGCCGTTGACATTCGGATCCAGCACGACATTCAAGCCGCTGAGCTCCGAGATCAGCCTGAAGAAATCCTTGATGTCGTAATCCTTCAGATCCAGAGAAATCAGCTCACCGTTGTACTGCGGCGCGACTGTCGGCGTTGTGGCCGGCACCTGAGGCGGCGTCGGCGGCACGATCGTGATTTGTGTTTGTCCCAGCACGGGGGCCGGCGCCGCCTGAGCAACCGCCGCAATAGCCTTTGGAGCGGGATTTTGCACAATCTCAACAACGGGCCGGGCGGCAAGTTGAGGCAATTCGAACTTGGGTTCAGCCTGGAACAGGCCGGGATCCAGCCTCACCGTCGGAAGCTTTATGGCCGAGGCTGCGCTTGGCGGGGGAGCGATTGCGGGTCCTGCCGTCAGATTCGATGGAGCGCGGGTCGGCGCGCCGAAGACGAGACGAACGAGGCCGCTGCCGTCATCGACGATGTGGTACTGCACGTTCTCCTTCAAGTCGAAAACAATGCGCGTTGCCTGGCGGTTCTTGTCGTTGAAAAATGACGTTCGAACGCGCTCGACGCCGCCGGCGTCAATCTGCTTTTCTTTGAAACCAATGGTGTTTTGAATCCCGTGAAAATCAACCACCAGCCGGTGTGGCCCGTTCAGCTCGAAATAAGTGAACCTGGAATCGCCGGTTGCGGTTATTTTGACCTCAAGCGAGTCGCCGATGATCTGGTAGGAAACATCCTTCACAACGGCGCTTTCTCTCGAGGACGCCCCATTGACGGCCAGAGTGGAGACGAGTAATAGGACTCCAACCGTAAGGAACTTCCGGGAATCAACTCTCATTTGGCATCTCCTGTCGTGGGACGCACTTTCCGCACTATCTCCCGAGGAGGTGACTCACTCGCACTACCCCCGGGTGCAGTCAGGGCAAAAGTTACGGTATCCAATTTGATATCTTTAACGACGGCATCGAAAAGCGCATCACCGATGTGGGCGAAATAGGTCTTGTTTCCCGGAGCCCCGATGATAACCACGTTCATCGTCGGCTCTCTGGAAGTGACGACCCCCGAGATCGAAGCCTCGGCAACAAGAACACCTTTCAGCCCCGGAGGCCGCACCTTCGGAATCGCAGGTGCTGCCGCCGCCGGCTGTGCGACCGGCTTCGGAACGGGATTGACGAAAGGATCACGCCGGCCCCGCCCGTTGTATCGGTAATTCTTGGGAACGGAGAGGACCGGCGGCGGTTCGTCCTGCGGCGCAGCAGGCGCCGGAGGCTGCTGAGCCTGTGAATACGACGGAAGACTCAAAGCCGAAAACAGAACAAAAGTGAGAATAAACACTCGATATATCATTTTTACCGCTCTTTAATCGCTTCGCGACTTCCTCACTTGACCGGTGTCGGCGGCGGCGCAGCATTGGCGATCTGCTCCTCGCGGTACACGAATGTTGTCGCCATATAGGTCGCGCCGACACTCGAGGAAAAGGCCGCGTCACCCTCGGACGCGCGGCCCTGGATCCTCAGAGCTGTAATATTCACAATGCGCGGAAGCGTCCGGATCTTGTCCAGAAATGCTCCGATGTTGTGATAAGTCCCTACGACCTCCATATTGATAGGCCATTCGATATACACTTCGTGATCGATCGTCGGTCGCGGATCCACCCGCAGGATGCGCAAAGCTGAAGTGCTGGCCGACCGCTGCACGGAACGAAGGACATCGTCGGTTTCCTTTGCGAGGGGCAAAACGGATTTGAGAATATCGAGCCTTGCCTCGAGCTCGAGCGATTCTTTCTTTAGCTGGGCCAGCATTTTTTGCTGCTGAAGACTCTTCACGATCGTCGCCTGCAAGTCGGCAAGCGACGCTTTCTTGGTATCGATCTCCATCCGGATCGGTGTCAGGTACATATACCAGAGCAAAAAGAGCAGAGCGCCGCAAACACCAGCCACAACCAGTACCTGGTAGTACCATTTGAATTTCTTGAAATCTTTGAAATCTGCCATTAGTTTGCTCCAGCCGGTGGTGCCGGTGTGCTGGACGCCGCCGCAGTCGGCGGCGAAAATTCGCATTTCAACGAAAACGTAAAGTTACCCTGGGCGTCCTGCGCATTCATCACGTCGATATTCTTGAAATATCCGGTCGCCTGCAAATTCGAATAGAAATCGGCGATTGCGAGCAATGACGTGCCGATGCCGTTCATCGAGAAGATCGCGTTATTCTGATCAAGACTGGAGAGCCAGACGTACTGTGTTTTATCCACGGCGTCACTGAGGACGTCGAGCGCGACGACGGGACTCACCTGATTTCTCTGCAGACCTTCGATGATCTTGACCCGATTCTCGAGTGCCTTCTTCCTGGTTTCGTAGACCTGATCCTGCTTGATGACTGCGTCGAGAGATGCTTTCTGCGCCTGCGCACTCTGGATTTGCGAATCGAGAGCCTGACTTTGGCCGGTCAGATCGGAATACCACCAGTAGGCGAATCCCGCACTTCCAAGGAAGATCAGAAGCAGAAGGATCGGCGTCATGTTCGACGGCCCGGCAACCTTCATGCCTGGTTTCGCGGTTTTCTTTTTTGCCGCTTCAGACAAATTGACTTTGATCATTGATCAAACCCCCTCAAGGCCAAACCTACAGCCACGGCGAGCGCCGGTCCGAGGGATGTTGCTTTCGCTGCGTCTACTTTCGGCCCCATGGCGATGGATTTGAACGGATTCAATATTTCGGTCGGATACGAAAACATCTCCTGAACCTTTTCCGGCAGGCCAGGCATGTGCGAAGTCCCGCCGCTGATCAGGACGCGCGTAATCCGCTCGTTCGGATAAGTCTCGCGGAAGAAGTCGAATGTCTTCTGGACTTCCATGATCAGCATTTCCGTGATCGATTCCAGAAGAGGTTGCACCATTTCAACTTCCGATCCGCCGGCCTTTCCAAGCTTCAGGTCTTCGGCTTCCTGAAAGTTGAGCTGGAGCTCCTTCTGAAGAATGTCCGTGTATTGGTTGCCCCCGACGGAAACGTCACGAATGAAAAGGGGCATGCCGCCCTTCGTGATGTTGATGTTCATGAGCGACGCGCCAATGTTCAGGAGCGCAATCACGGCGTCCGGGTGGACGTCGTAATTCGCCTCGAACGCGTTCTGAAGGGCAAAGGCGTCAATGTCCACAACGTCCGGGCTGCGGCCGGCCAGGCTGATGACACTGGTGTGATTCTGGATCTTTTCTTTTTTGGCGGCGACGAGCACCACTTCCATACCCGGCTCGTCAGAAGGCGTCATGTTGGGCCCAACGACCTGGTAGTCCAGATTTACGTCAGTGAGTTCGAAGGGAATGTATTGCTCGGCATCGAACTGGATCGAAGTCTCGACTTCGTCCGGAGTCGCCGCGGCAACCACCACGCGCTTCACGATAACCGAGTGTCCCGAAACGCCGGCCGATACGCCCTTGGACTTGAACTTGGCCGACGCAAAGGTCCTTTTGATGCTTTCCGCGACGGCGCGCGCATCCATAATTGCGCCATCGACGATCGCATCCGGCTCCAGAGTCTCGTAGGCAAAGCCCGTGAGCTGGTAGCCTCTCTTGGATTTCGTTAATTCCACCGCTTTGACCGAACTTGATCCTATGTCCAGTCCCACGAGTGGTTTATTTTTCTTGAATAACATCATTTTCTTTAAAACCTACCAGGCACTATGCCTTTATTGTAGTCTTTGAGAGACGCTTCGGCCTCGGGGTGGCGATGGTCCTTTCACTCTTTCTCTCCATCCAGCGATCCAGCAGGTCTTTTTTGAAGCGCCAGCGATTGCCGAGCTTGAAAGCCGGAATCCTGTCTTCGCTGAGATATTTATAGAGCGTATCCGGAGAAATCCCGAGGTATTGGGATGCTTCACGTAAGGTCATTACTTCCTTTACCATTTTCTGCCCTGTCTCTTCCCTAAAATGCCAGGTATTTGACCCCGAGAAACCCGCCTCTTCTACGGATTTCTTCCTATTTGTTAGGTGTTTTGCACGGGAATCTACCATGTCTTTTACTGGTTTTCTGGACCGAGATTATCAGCGGGTCCTGGGGTAAACAAGAAAATTCTTTAGGAAGGGACCTGAGATGTCCCCTCGGGGCGGTATGCTAGTTTTGGTCTGTCCCCAAAAAAATCCCTTCGGCTTTATTGACCTGCAGGAATCATTTTGGCTTCTACGGTAAGTCTCGCGGATTCGGAGATTTTCAAAGGATTCCCCAACTGCTCGTACCGCCGCAGGATCTCCGGATCGTTGTAGGCAAACTGCTCGAGATCTTCCCAGGCGAAGAGCCGGTAGTCGCCGGGAGCTACATTCCTGAAGGAGAACCGGCCGTTTTGATCCGTGGTCACCGTCTTGTAAAGGTCGCGGCGGTCGCGCCTGTCCGGGATAAGCACGGCCTGGATGCCGCGCACCGGGTTCTGGTCCTTGTCGACGACGCTTCCATCCACCTGCGCCGCATTCGTGCTCAAAACGACCTCCAGCGGCCCTGAAACGTTTCCGGATATTGAAACGCTCTCCTGGAGGACATCGGTATTACCAAGTCTCGCCGACTTAATGTAGCCGTTCGTGGGCATTGGAAACGCCGATACTCTGTACTCACCAGAGGAGACGTTCTCAACCGCGAAGCTTCCATCCGCCATGACGGGCGTGGACGAACTCCCGGGGAACTGTAAATCCGGAGTAACCGGAGAGAGGCCTACCCTCAAATTGCCAGCAGTCGATAGGCTCGAAACAGACGCTCCCCCGTCCACGGTGACTCTCCCAGAAATGGAGATGCCGCGAGTCACTGCCACGACCAGGTTTTCAATATTGGAGCCGGATACGTCGACCGGCACTTGAGCGGATTGCGGCTGGTTTGAGGTCTGCGCGCCGGGTGGGGGCATGAGCAAAGCGACGACCCAGTATTGACCCGGTGCCACATCCCGGAACTCAAAGCCGGTTGCCGGGTTGTAGTTGGGGCCCGAATTGAGAGGCACGGCGAACGGACGCCGGGGCCTCAGCATAGCGAGCGCATTTCGTGCGGGCTGACCCGTTGTGCCGTCGAGAATGCGGCCGCGGATGGAGAATACCTGCTGCGGCACCATCGTCAAATCGATGGTGCTGAGCTCGGCGCCAGGCTGTACCTCGACTGTAGCGGCCAGCGAGGCGTCCGCCGTGCCGGGGTAATAGGTTGTCGCGTAGCCCAGGTCCGTGACCTCGTTGGTATTGGGCGTCGCGCCGGCAAACTCTCCCGCAGATCGCGTCGGGGCGGCACTCACGAAATAGCGGCCCGGCGTAACCCAGTAAAGCCGGTATTCGCCGCGATCGTTCGTCCGCGCCGTCCCGACAGCCTGATAGTTGCGTCGTCCGGCAACGTCATACGACGACCGAAGCAGGGCTATGATGAGGCCGGCCATAGGTTCGCCCGAAGGGTCCGTTACCCGGCCACCCAGTGCGCCTGCCGGAGTAAGCCGGAATACCACATCTTTCATCGCCTGCCCGCCCTGTATGTTGAGGACCGTCCCCCCGCGGCCCGGAGTGCGTTCTCCATACTCTTGCCGCGCAAAGCCGTTGCGTTGCGCGACCAGGCGATAGGCGCCCGCCTCAAGATCTTTGATCACGAACTTTCCCTGACTGTCCGTCGTCACGGGAGGTATGTTCGTGGGTGGAGACGGCGATTCCCCAGGAGCAAGTACTCTTGTAATGTTGATTCGCGCTCTCGGTATCGGCTCACCCGTGCCGGCACGAAAGACGACGCCTTCGATCGTCGATTTCGGACTTTGCTGAACATTGGAAGGCGGCTGAGCAGACCGCGGCTGTTGAAGCAGAAAGAGCGCTGCCATGGCCAGGACTTTCATGGCACCCCCGCTTTACGGATGAGATATCCTCTAAGACGATAGCATCATGATTACGATTCGTCATCGAAACGAGCGAGGCCACGCCAATCACGGCTGGCTGGACACGTACCATACATTTTCGTTCGACGCGTACTATGACCGGGCCCACATGGGATTCCGGTCTCTACGGGTCATCAACGAGGATCGTGTTGCCCCGGCGCAGGGTTTTGGAACACATCCCCATCGAGATATGGAGATCATTACCTACGTCCTGGAAGGGTCGCTCGAGCATAAAGACAGCATGGGAACCGGCTCGATTATTCGCCCCGGGGAGGTCCAGCGGATGAGCGCGGGAACCGGAATCCGGCACAGCGAATTTAATCCATCAAAGACGGAGCCGGTCCACTTGCTTCAAATCTGGATTCTGCCGGAGTCGATCGGCATTCAACCCAGCTATGAGCAACGCCAATTCGACCGCGAGGAAATGCGCGGCAAATTGCGGCTCGTTGCCGCCCGCAATCCCGAAGCTAACGCCGTGAAGGTTCATCAGGACGTCCGGCTGCTCGCCACGGTGCTGGCGGGTGAATCGGTCCGGCATGAGATGAAACCCGGACGTTATGCATGGGTTCAGATTGCGCGTGGCAGCATGGTGGTTAACGGGCATACGCTCGAGGCTGGAGACGGTGCCGCGATCAGCGAAGATCCTGGCGTCGAATTGAGCGGTAAAGGCGAGGCGTTGATCTTCGATCTCAGCTGAAAGAAGAAACTGCCGCGGGTTAAACACAAAGGCACAAAGACACAAAAAGGCCGCGATCAAGGATCCTTGATCGCGGCCTTTTTGTGTCTTTGTGCCTTTGTGTTTAACCCGCGGCAGTTTCTTC
>Ga0137394_10001054_pt1 | contig 19832 bp, 13 predicted proteins | sample czobulk116metaG_FD_108278 | JGI IMG/M metagenome (GOLD analysis project Ga0137394, IMG submission 108278) | Vadose zone soil microbial communities from Angelo Coast Range Reserve, California, USA - czobulk1.16 metaG | ecosystem: Environmental > Terrestrial > Soil > Vadose zone | place: USA...
GCATGCAGGTGCTGAACGTCGCGTGCGGAGGCACGCTGGTGCAGGACATCCCCACGCAAATCATGGGCGCGCTCGAACACAGACTGTCGGTGCCGCCGCACGAAGCCTACGCGTTGGCGCACGAAGTGTGGCTCGACAAAGATACGCTGCTCTCGCAGTTGATGCGCGAGCGGCTGAGCGATGCCGATGCCTGCGACGTGAACAGCCGCCATCATCAGGCAGTGAAACAGGTCGCTGCGGGCTTCGACGTCTCGGCAACCGCCCCAGACGGCGTCGTGGAAGCCATCGAGGATCCCGCCGCGCGCTTCTGCCTCGGCGTCCAGTGGCACCCGGAGAATTTCTTCCGCACCGGCGAGTTCCGCTCGTTGTTCGAAGGGTTTCTCGAAGCCGCCCAGAAAGCTCGCTGACGGCCCGTCCGTGGTGTCCGCCTTCAGGTGGACTCTTGACATACGTAGTGTCCACCTTCAGGTGGACTCTCGACAGTACGTGGTGTCCGCCTCAGGCCGGACCGCCGCCAGTACGTGGTGTCCACCTTCAGGCGGACTCTCGACACGATGTGGTGTCCGCCTTCAGGCGGACCGTTGATAGGATCGCTTCTTGCCAGCAGCCGGTCATGCTTCCCGGCAATCCTGGACACCCTAAGAGTTTCGATTACATCGGTCTCTATCAAATCCTCACACGCGGTTGAACACGACGACTGTCTCTACATGTGGTGTGTTTGGAAACAGGTCGAACGCGTCTGCGCGGTCGATGGCATAGCCGGCGTCGACGATGCGGCGGGCGTCGCGGGCGAGGGTCGCCACATCGCACGACACGTAGATCAGACGCGCCGCGCTCAGCCGCAGCGCGCCGGCGAGCGCGTCGCGCGACATCCCGGTCCGCGGAGGATCGACGATGACGACTTCGAACACGGACGGGTGGCCGGGCCAGGCGGCGGTCGCCTTGAACGAGCCGGAGCCCAGCCCCTCTACGGCCGCACGGACGGCCGTCAGCTTTGCACCCGCGGCGGTCGCATTGGCGAACAGATCATCGAAGGCGACACGATCACCCTCGACCGCCACCGTCCACGCGCCGCGCCGGACGGCGGCCGCAACCGAGAACAACCCGACGCCGGCGTACAAATCCAGAAGCGGCGCGCCGATCGGGATGCGCTCGGTCACGTGCGCAACCAGATCCTGCAGCAGGAAGCGGTTGCCCTGAAAGAACGCAAGCACGTGGCGTCGCAGCTTGAGCGGGCCGTCGCCGATCGGCAGGGTGTCGGTGACATACGGACCCGGCGTGAGCCCGTCGACCGACACGAGCTTCTCGAGCAGGCGCGCGTCGAGCGGTTGTGCGGTCTCGAGGTGCACGACGCGTTCGGACGCGTCGACATTCTCTGACAGCTCGATCTCGCGCACGGTGTCGGACCCCAGCGAGCGGATGGCAGCCATGAGCCGGTCGAGCGCGTCGCATGCCGCCGGCAACAGTTGACGCGTCGCTCGCGCGTCGCACACGTCGTGCGTGCCTTCGCGAAAAAATCCGAGCCGGCCGCCGCGAACGTGAAGGCGCGCCCGCATCCGGTACCCGTCTTCGGGCGATCCCGCCACGCGGACCGGGCCCGGCAGCGCGAGCCTGCCGATGCGGGTGAAGGCGTCGGCAATCACCTGGCCCTTGATCTCGAGCTGGCGCGGATACGCGATGCAGTTGTACAGGCAACCGCCGCAGAGCGGGTCCGTGAAGGGCTCCCGCCGATCAGGCGACGGCTCGTCGACGGCGACCGTCTCGGCGTAGGCCACGTCCTTCGTCACGCGCTCGATACGGGCCTGCACGCGCTCGCCCGGGATGCTGCGGGAGACCAGCACGATCTGGCCGTCGACACGGGCGATCATTCGACCGCCAGCGGCCGGCTTCTCGATCGTTACGGGAATCACCAGGCCTGGCCTCAACATGGGGTTCGCTCACTTTGGCGCGGGCGACACGTCAGAAACCGATCGTCGGCAGCCCGAAGCGTTCGCGCACGAGACGGTCCATGGCCGCGCGCTGCGCGCGCGCGAACGCCTCGGGGCTCATCGCCGCACGAAACCCGGCGAGCTCCTGGTCAGCCTCGCGTCGCAGCGCGGCGCGCGCCGTATCGTCAAGGAGCGCCCCGGCCTGCTGCAGCAACTCGGCGTCGATAGCCGACAGGCGATCCAGCAGCGCCTGACGTGAACCGCCGCGCACCCCTCCCGCTCTTGCACGCGCAGCGTCCAGTTCGGCGGCGACACGGTCGATCAGCGCGTCGAACGCCTCGCCGAGTGAACCTTTGGCGCGCGCGGCGGAGAGACGCATCACGACGCGCTCCAGGTGGCTCGGCAGAGACCCGGGATTCGGGATTCGGGATTTGGGATTCGCCGGAGATCCGGGATTCGAGAGTCGGGATTCGGGAGTCGTGGGATTTGCCGGAGACCCGGGATTCGGGATTCGGGATTCGGGATCCGCCGGAGTTGCCGGAGTCGCCGGACTCGCGAGCGAGATGACGCCCACTGCCCTACGCCATTCGTCGAAAACATCGAGCACATCGGCCTCGCAGAAGTCGATCTTCACGGGCCGGCGTCGCGGACCCTTGCGATAGTACCGCGCGAAATAGCGATCGATCCCCTCACAGGCGACCTTCAGCGGCACGCCCTGCTCCGCCCATCTCGACACGATGTCGAACGAGGGCCCGACCACGCGGATCAGGTGCCCGTCGTTCTTGCGACAGAGATACGCCTCGATCTCGCGGCAATAATCTGCAATCTGCAATCTGAAATCTGCAATCTCTATGGCCGGTTGCGTTCCCACACGATTCTCAGCCCGTGAAGCGTCAGGTCAGGATCGACGTGTTCAATCAGCGGCGTCTCGGGCGCGATCACGTCGGCCAGTCCGCCAGTCGCGACGCACAAAGCGTGGCCGCCAAGCTCGTCGCTCATCCGGCGGACCAGCCCTTCGACCATTCCGACGTAGCCGTAGAACAGCCCGGATTCCATCGCTTCGACGGTCGTGCGCCCGACGACATGCGCCGGCTTGCGGACGTCGATGCGCGGCAATCGCGCCGCGCGCTGGAACAGCGCGTCGGCGGAAATCTGGACGCCAGGGCAAATTGCGCCGCCCAGATACTCGCCCTTCGCCGTGATCGCATCCAGCGTCGTCGCGGTTCCGAAATCGACGACGATGAGCGGACGCCCCTTCCCTTTCCCGTACTTCTCGAACGCCGCGACTGCGTTGACGATACGGTCGGCGCCGACCTCCGCGGGATTCTCGTAGAGGATCGGCATCAACGTGTTGACGCCCGGCTCGACGATGAGCGCGGTGACGCCGAAATAGCGCTGCACCATCGAGCGCATCGTGCCCGTGAGCGGCGGCACTACCGATCCCAGGATGACGCCGCGGACCCTCACGCGGTCGATGCGACTGTGCGCGAAGAGACCGTCCACGAGCAGGCCGAGCTCGTCGGACGTGCGCTCGCGCAGCGTCTGGAGCCGCCAGCTCTGCACGAGCGTCGCGTCGTCAAAGACGCCCAGCACGATGTTGGTGTTGCCGACGTCAATCGCTAGGAGCATATGGGCCACGGGAATCGCCGATCTCGCGATCGGCGATCGGCGATGTTGTTCAGACCCAGGTGACCTCCCCAGCCACGATTCGCTCGACGCGGTCATCCACGCGCACCAGGAGCGCGCCGTGATCGTCGATGCCAGCCGTCACACCGGACCGCGCGCCCTCGTTCGTCGTCCAGGTGACGCGCGCGTCGGTCGCGGCCGGCGCGTGCAGGCGCCAGGCGTCGAGAATAGCATCGAACCGCCCGGCGAGAAGGTCCTGGTAGCGGCGGGAGAGCGCGGCGAGCGTCTCCACAAAGACATGATGGCGATCGACCGCGCGTCCGAGCTCGATTTCGAGCGACGTCGCACGGTCGCCGACCTCCGGCGGAAAGGCGCTCGACGCGACATTGATCCCGTAGCCGACGACGACGGCGTCGCCGGGCGCGCCTTCGGCGAGGATGCCGGCGAGCTTCCGGCGCGACACCACTAGATCGTTGGGCCACTTGAGGGCGACGCGCAGGCCGGTCGCGGCCTCGACGCCCTCGGCCAGGGCGACACCCGCAGTCAGCGTCAAAAGCGCCGTGGCGCGCGGCGGATCGACGCGTGCCGTGGCGGGCGCGAGCACGACGGACACGTACAAGCCGGAGCCGGCCGGCGAGAACCAGGAGTGGCCGCGACGACCGCGGCCCGCGGTCTGCTCATCGGCGATCACGACCAGGCCTTCTGAACGCTCGGCGACAGCCTTCGCGCTCCGAGACGCGGCCAAAGCCTTCGCGATGCATCCTAGAGCGACATCATTCGTCGATCCGATCGAGGGAAAAAACAGCACGCTCGACGCGAGGCGGCCGAGGCGAGGCCGCGCCCGCTCGATCGCCTTGCCGAGCTCTGGCGGAAGCGTCGCGTCGCAGGGCACCGCTTTGGCGGCGCCATCGTCAGATGGGTTCGATTTCAAAGCTGATGTCGATCGCCGGAGCGGAATGCGTGAGCGCGCCGACGGAGACGAAGTCGGCGCCGGTTGTGGCCAGCTCGGGAATTCGGTCGATCGTCACGCCGCCCGAGACCTCGATTCGCGCGCGTCCCTGCGCCCGCGCGACCGCTGCCCGGATGTCCGCAGTCGACATGTTGTCCACGAGAATCGTCTCGGCCGCGGCGGCCAGCGCTTCGTCCACCTGATCGAGCGTTTCCGCCTCGATCTCGATGGGCACGCCTGGCTTGTAGGCGCGCACGCGATCGACCGCAGCTCTGACGCCGCCCGCGAGCCGGATGTGATTGTCCTTGATCAGAATCGCGTCGAACAGGCCGACGCGATGATTCGACGCGCCGCCGGCACGGACTGCGTACTTCTCCAGCATCCGCAGCGTCGGCGTCGTCTTGCGTGTGTCGAGAATCGTAATGCGGCCGCCGGCGGCGTCGACGAATCGGCGGGCGCGCGTGGCGATACCGGACAACCGCTGCAGAAAATTCAGCGCGGTGCGCTCGCCCACGAGCAGGGTGCGGGCCGACGCGGTCACCTCGGCGATCAGATCGCCGGCCCGGCACGCGTGGCCGTCGCATCTGGAAGTCGTAAAAAAGGGGTACGGCCCCTTTTCAGTTTCTGCCGCGTGCCGGAACACCTCGAACGCGACGTCGATCCCGGCGAGCACGCAGTCCGCCTTGACGAGGAAGACGCCACGCGCCCGCTGCGCCGGCGAGACCGTCGCGTCGGTCGTGACGTCGCCGTCGCGGACATCTTCGTCGAGCGCCCGGCGCACGATGTCGCGGTAGAGCGCAGGCTCTAGGGGCACAACGGACACAAAGGGCACCAGGGACACAAAGGAGGGTCAGTTTTGCAACGAAGCCGCCTCCGCGCGCAACGCTTCGGCGAGCCACGCCGCAGCGTCGCGCGGGCGGGGGCTTCAGCGCTGCGGAACAGGCTCATAACCTGCGACGACGATCTCGCGCGGCTCGCCGACCGTCACCTCGAACGCCTGCACGCGCAACGCCGCGCGCAGGTCGGCGTCGACGATCGGCATCAACGAGGCGGCCGCACCCTCGGCCCTGACCTTGACCATCGTGATGGGCACCTTGAGCGGCTGCTTCGCTTCGGACCGCTGCTTGCGGACGTCAAACAGGAGCTCGGTCGCCCACTGGTAGGCGCGGTCGTCGGCTTCGGCCGTCTGCGGCGAATTGTCGGCGACCAGCGCCTCGAGCTCCGCGGCCGTCGGCCACGCCGCCGTGTGGACCGATCCCTCCCGCCACCACGACCACACTTCCTCGGTCACGAACGCCACGAACGGCGCGAACAACCGCAGCAACACCGACAGCGCGGCGGTGAGCGCCGCGTTCGCCGATCCCGCGGCCTCGGCGCCCTGCTCACCGTATCGCCTGCCCTTCACCAGCTCCAGATAATCGTCGCAGAAGCGCCAGAAGAACGTCTCGGTCCGCTGCAGCACGCGCGCGTAGTCGTACTCCTCGAACGCGCGCGTGGCTTCGTCGACGAGCGCTGCCAGGCTGCGAATCATGGCGCGGTCCACCGGCGCGGTAATCACACGGGCACCGGAGTCGGCGGGCATTGACACCGACTCCTGTTCCCCTCCCGGCGCGCGGAGCGGCGGGCTCAGGACGAATTTCGACGCGTTGAGAATCTTGATCGCGAGCCGCCGACCCACACGCATCTGATTGGTGTCGAAAGCCGTGTCGGTGCCGGGGCGTCCGCTCGCCGCCCAGTAGCGCACGCCGTCGGACCCGTGCTCCTCGAGCAGCCCGAGCGGCGTGACGACGTTGCCCTTCGACTTCGACATCTTCTTCCGATCCGGATCGAGCACAAAGCCGGAAATGGCGGCGTGGGTCCACGGGAGCGAGCCGTGCTCGACGTGCGCGCGCAGGACCGAAGAGAACAGCCACGTCCGGATGATGTCGTGCGCCTGCGGCCGCATGTCCATCGGGAACGTACGGCGCCACAGGTCGAGATCGTCCGGCCACCCGCAGACTATCTGCGGCGAGAGCGACGAAGTGGCCCACGTGTCCATCACGTCGGGGTCACCGGTAAAGCCCCGCGGCACGCCGCGCTGGTCCGGCCGATAACCGGAGGGGACGTCGGTCGACGGATCGACCGGCAGCTGATCCTCGGGCGCCGCGAGCGGCCGCTCGTATTCGACGCGGCCGAGATCGCTGATCGGGTACCACACCGGGAACGGCACACCGAAGAAGCGCTGCCGGCTGACGCACCAGTCGCCGTTCAGGCCGTTCACCCAGTTCTCGTATCGGGTCCGCATGTAGTCCGGATGCCACTGCAGCTCGCGCCCGCGCGCCAGCAGCGCGTCGCGGAACTCGATCGTCTTGATGAACCATTGCCGGCTGGTCACGATCTCGAGCGGCCGGTCGCCCTTCTCGTAGAACTTGACCGCGTGCGTGATCGCCCGTGGCTCGCCAACCAGGTCTCCGCTCTCACGCAGCTGCTCGACGATCTTCGCCCTCGCCTTCGCCGCGGGCAGATGCGCCAGCTCGTCGTAGTACTGCTGCGCGCGATCAGGGTTGGCGGACTCCCACCCCGCCGCCCCCCACGTGACCGGACGAAGCGTGCCGTCGGTGTGAATCACCGCGCGCACCGGCAGGCTGAGCTCGCGCCACCAGGTGACGTCGGTGATGTCTCCGAACGTGCAGATCATCGCGATGCCGCTGCCTTTTTCTGGATCCGCCAGCGGGTGCGCCTTCACCGGCACGCGCGCGCCGAAGAGCGGCGTCTCCACCTCCGCGCCAAACAGCGGCTGGTACCGCGGATCGTCGGGATGCGCCACGAGGGCCACGCAGGCAGGGATCAGTTCGGGTCGCGTCGTGTCGATCTCGATCGGCCCGAACTTCACGCGATGATACGCGCCCGGTATCTCGCGGTCTTCGAGCTCCGCCTGCGCCACGGCCGTCTTGAAATCGATGTCCCAGAGCGTCGGCGCCTCGAGCTGGTATGCCGTGCCGCGCTCGAGGAGATGCAGGAACGCCAGCTGCGAGACCTGCTGCGCGCGCCTCCCGATCGTCGCGTAGGTCATCGACCAGTCGACCGAGAGGCCGAGATACTTCCACAGCTGCTCGAAGGCCTTCTCGTCTTCGGCGGTCAGCCTCGCGCACAACTCGATGAAGTTGGGGCGCGAGACCGACACCGGCGGCTTGGCGGGCTGCGCCGGCGGCCTGAACGAGGGGTCGTACGGAAGCGACGGATCGCACCGCACGCCGTAGTAGTTCTGCACGCGGCGCTCCGTTGGCAGGCCGTTATCGTCCCACCCCATCGGATAGAACACCGCCTTGCCGCGCATCCGGTGAAATCGCGCGATGAGGTCGGTGTGCGTGAAAGAAAAGACGTGGCCGACGTGCAGCGACCCGCTGACGGTCGGCGGCGGTGTATCAATCGCAAACACGTCCGCCCGTGGCCTCGTCCGGTCGAACCGGTAAACCCCGGACTCCTCCCAGCGCGACGTCCATTTCGCTTCAAGCCCCTCGAGCGCGGGCTTTTCAGGCAACGGCATCAGACGATCGTATACAGAAACTGGTGAGTTGGCGAATTCGTGAGGTGGCGAATCAGAAATAGAGCGCGGGTCCTCGGGCCACGGCCAGCGTTGCTTCGCCAATCATTTGAGCGAAGCTCTGATCCGCTCGATCTCCTCGCGCACGAGGCGCTCGGCGACCTTGGACACGATGTCACCGACCGTGTCGCGAACGACCTGGTCGGTGAGGCGATCGAGCACGCGGCGGGTGACGTCTTCGACGACCTCGTCGGTGATGGCCGCGGCCGGTGGCGGCCTCGTGGGCCACGCGGGTGAGACCGCAGGCGCCGGCTCGTTGTGTTCAAAGGCAAGCAGGGCGGCGAACGCATCGGCAAGCGACGGCAACTCCACAGGCGAAGCCTTGACGCGTGCGATTGGTGCGACGGGTGCGGGCGCGGCGACAAGTCTGAACGCGGCGGGAGGTGCCGACGCGGCGACGGGCTCGAACGCTGCGATGGGCGCGGACGATTCGACATGTGCGGATGGTGGAACAGCTGCCAATGGCGCAGCCACCTCGACAGGCGTCGACAGGGACGACGATGAGTACGACAACGGCAAATCCAACGACTCGGCGGAGGGTGCCGCCACCGGAAAATCCCATTGATCCGCCGCCGCACCGCCCCTCGACGGCACCTTGTTGAACCAGTCGATCACCGTGTCGGCGGTCGGCGACGCCGGCACAGCCGCCGGCCCCAATGGCGGCGGCGAGGGCTTCGGGCCGGACGCGACCGAAGCCCCCGGTGCCGTCGACACGTTGGAAAACGCCGCGTCGAGGCGATCGAAATAATCGTCGAGAGGCTGGCCCTGCGACGCCGGCGCCGCTTGCGCCTCGGCACGTGACTGATCCGCGAGCGGCGGCGTCCACTGATCCGCCGGCGCCAGCGGCTCGGTGTCGGCGGAGAGCGTCTCGGGCCGCCCTCTCGCCAGCAGCTCCCTGACGCGACCGATCACGAGTTGTGGTTCGAAGGGCTTCGCCAGCACCCCATCGCACCCGGCCTCGGCGGCGCGCGCCTGGTCCACCGGCTCGAACGCACCGGTCAGCAGGACCACGGGAATGTGAGCCAGCTTCGGCGACTGCCGCATGTACTGCGCCACCTCGTAGCCGTTCTTGCCGGGCATGCCGATGTCGGCGAGGACGATGTCGGGAGGCGAGGCCTCGAGCCGTTCGATGGCCTGGTCGCCGGTGCTGACGGCAACGACGTTGACATCCTCGTCGGCGAACGTCAGCTCGATGACGCGCTGAATCGTGACGCTGTCGTCAGCCAGGAGCAGTGTATGTGGCACCTTGGGTATATCGGCCGCTCAGGGTTCCAAGTGCAGGGTTCAGGGCTCGTTTCGCCGTTCGGGGTTCAGGGTTCGGGGTTGAGGGTTCGGGGTTCTGGGTCCAGCATTCGGGGTTCTCGGTTCGGGTTCGGACCGGGCGCGGGCGTTGGCGTTGATGAAGTCGATGATCTCCTGCATCGGCGTGCCGGGGAGGAAAATCCCTTTGACGCCGATGGCGGTGAGTTTCGGGATGTCGACGTCCGGAATGATCCCCCCGATCACCACGAGCACGTCGTCCAACCCCTTTTCGCGGAGGAGCCGCATGAGCCGGGGCGCGATGTGATTGTGGGCACCGGAGAGAATCGACAAGCCGATGACGTCCGCGTCCTCTTGCAGGGCCGCCGAGGCGATCTGCTCCGGCGTCTGGCGCAGACCCGTGTAGATGACTTCCATCCCCGCGTCGCGCAGCGCGCGCGCGATCACCTTGGCGCCGCGGTCGTGGCCGTCGAGCCCCGGCTTCGCGATCACGACTCGAAGTTTGTGCAAGCGTTAGCCCCAGTCCCAGCCCGTGCCGCCGCCTCCCCTGTCGCTACCCCAGCCCTGTCCAAGCCCCCAGCCGCCACGCGCTAGATGATCGGCACTTCCTCGTACTCACCCCACACGTCGCGGAGCGCGTCGCACATCTCGCCCACCGTCGCGTAGGCCCGCACCGCATCGAGGATGTGAGGCATCAGATTGTCAGTCGTGCGAGCCGCCGCGCGCAGGGCATCGAGCGAGCGCTGCACCGCGTCGTGATGCCGCGTCTTTCTGAGCGTCTCCAGCTTCGCCACCTGCGTCTCGGATGCCGACTCGTCGATGTAGAGGATCTCGATCGGCGGTTCATCGGTCCGGACGAACTCGTTGACGCCGACCATGATCTTTTCCTTGCGCTCGAACGCCTGCTGGAAGCGGTACGCGCTCTCGGCGATTTCCCTCTGCGGGAAGCCGCGCTCGATCGCCTCGACCATGCCGCCCATCCGGTCGATCGACTCGAAATAGGCCAGCGCGCCTTCCTCCATGTCCCTGGTCAGCTTTTCGACGAAGTACGACCCGCCGAGAGGATCGACGACGTTGGCGACGCCGCTTTCGTGGGCGATGATCTGCTGGGTCCGCAGCGCGAGTGTCGCCGCCTCGGCGGTCGGCAGCGAGAGCGCCTCGTCGAGCGAGTTGGTGTGGAGCGAGTTGGTGCCGCCCAGCACCGCCGACAGCGCCTGCAGCGCCGTGCGCACGACGTTGTTGTACGGCTGCTGCGCGGTGAGCGAGACACCCGCGGTCTGGCTGTGGAACCGCAGCTTCCACGAGCGCTCGTTCTTCGCGCCGAACCGGTCGCGCATCGCCTCGGCCCAGATCTTCCGCGCGGCGCGGTACTTCGCGATCTCTTCGAAGAAGTCGCTGTGGGCGTTGAAGAAGAAGGACATCTGAGGCACGAACGCGTCGACGTCGAGCCCCGCGCCCACGCCCCACTGCACGTATTCCAGCCCGTCGCGCAGCGTGAAGGCGAGCTCCTGCAGCGCCGTGGCGCCCGCCTCGCGGATGTGGTACCCGCTGACCGAGATCGTGTTCCACTTCGGCGCCTCGCGCGCGCAGAAGCCGAAGATGTCGGTGATGATCCGCATCGAGGGCCGCGGCGGGAAGATGTATTCCTTCTGCGCGATGAACTCCTTGAGGATGTCGTTCTGAATCGTCCCGGAAATCTTCTTCCAGTCGGCGCCCTGTTTCTCGGCCACCACCAGGTACATCGCGAAGATCATCGCGGCGGGCGAGTTGATCGTCATCGACGTGGTGATGTCGCCGATGCGGATCCCGTCGAACAGCGTCTCCATGTCCGCGAGCGACGTGACGTTCACGCCGCATTTCCCCACCTCGCCGAGCGACAACTCGTGATCGGGATCACGCCCCATCAGCGTGGGCAGATCGAAGGCGACGCTCAAGCCGGTGCCACCGGCCCGCAGCAGCGTCTTGTACCGCTCGTTGGTTTCTTCCGGCGTTCCGAACCCGGCAAACTGCCGCATCGTCCAGAGCTTGCCGCGGTAGCCGGTCGGGTGAATGCCTCGCGTGTAGGGGAAGGCGCCCGGGTTGTTGATGTCGCGCGCGAAGTCGATGCCCTCGACATCTTCAGCGGTATACAGCCGATCGATGGGACGTCCCGAAATGGTCGTGAACTGCTCGGCGCGCTCCGGTGATTTCTTCAGCGCCGGATCGAGCGTCTCGCGCTGCCATCGCGCCCTGCCACTTTCGGCGACCGTTTTCATACACCAAGCATTATACCTGCCGGTGGTTGACTCCCCGAGGCGCGCCACGGTACTCTGGCCCGCTTCGACAGGAGTGACATGGCGGCCACGAACGGATCGATCTTCGGTGCGATGCTGCAGGAGTTCGATGGAGCGGCCCGCATTCTCAATCTCGAGCCCGGCATCTGGAAGATACTCACGCATCCCAAACGCCAGATCATCGTCTCCTGCCCCATTCAGATGGACAACGGGGAGATCGAGGTCTTCACCGGTTATCGCGTCCAGTACAACATCACGCTCGGTCCGGCGAAGGGCGGCATCCGGTATCACCCTGGCGTGACGCTCGACGAGGTCACCGCGCTGGCCGCGTGGATGACCTGGAAGTGCGCCGTCGCCCACATCCCGTTCGGCGGCGGCAAAGGCGGCGTGATCTGCGACCCGACCAGGATGTCCAAGCGCGAAATCGAAGCGCTGACGCGCCGCTACGTCGCCGAGATCATCGACGCGATCGGACCGGAGAAGGACGTGCCGGCGCCCGACGTGAATACGAACGAGCAGATCATGGCGTGGGTGATGGACACCTACTCGATGCACGTCGGCCACACGACGACGTCGGTGGTCACAGGCAAGCCGGTCGAGCTCGGCGGGTCGCTGGGCCGGCGCGAAGCGACCGGCCGCGGCGTGATGATCATCGCGCGCGAGTCGGCCAAGCACATCGGCTTCAACATCAAGGGCGCGACGGTCGCGATTCAGGGCTTCGGCAACGTCGGCTCGATTTCCGCCGAGCTCCTGGCGTCGGAGGTCGGCGCGAAGATCGTCACCGTCACCGACTGGAAAGGCGGCGTCTACAACGCCAACGGGCTCGACATCCCGAAGCTGCTCGAGTACGTCCAGCAGCACAAGACCGTGGACGGCTTCCCTGGCGCCGAGCCGTTGAGCAACGCGGACCTCTTCAGCCTCGACGTCGACATCCTGATTCCGGCCGCGCTCGAGAACCAGATCACGATCGACAACGCGCCCTCCATCAAAGCGAAAGTGCTCATCGAGGGCGCCAACGGGCCGACGACGCCCGAGGCGCACCGGTATCTGCACGAACACGGCGTCTTCGTCGTCCCGGACATTCTCGCGAACAGCTCAGGCGTCACGACGTCCTACTTCGAGTGGGTCCAGGATCGCTACGGCTATTTCTGGACCGAGAAGGAAGTCAACGAACGGCTCGAAGCGAAGATGTGCGAGGCCTTCAACGCGGTGCTGCAGACGTCGCTGAAGTACAACGTCGACATGCGCACCGCGGCGTACATCGTTGCCATCAGCCGGGTCGCCACGGTCACGCGGATGCGAGGCATGTATGCCTAACTGAGAGGTAGGCGGTAGTCGGTAGTCGGGGACTGGGGACTGGGGCCCCTACCTGCCCCACCTGCGCGACCTGCCCTACCTGCCCTACCTGCCCCTAGTTGGTGACGCGGAATACGACCCGATCGCTCGCGTCGCGTGCGCCGCTTTTCGCGGTGACCTCGATTACGTACTCGCCGGCGGCGAAGCCGGCGAGCGGGAGATCGATGGCGGTCGCGCCTTTCGTCGCGGCCGGAGCGACCGGCAGTTCGCGAATCGCATGCCCCATGCGGCCGAGCAGCTTGGCCGAGACGTCGGGCGGCGCGCCGCCGGCGCCATAGGCCTGAAAGCGAATCAGCAGCCGTTCGGTGCGGCTGAACTCGCGCGACGCCACGGGCACCGCCGCTTCCATATCGAGAGTGCGGAACTCGCGCGCGTTCCTCGCGCGCAGCACCTCGGGCGTGCCGATCGCGACCTCGCCGCGCAGATCGCGGATGGAGATGTCGCGGACGTCCTGGTCGAGCACCTCCTCCGCGGCATCCTGAATCGACATCCGCAGGCGCAATCGGCCGGGCGGCATGTCGAACACGGCGCGCGACGGCGTCATCACCGGATCGTTCATTGCAGCAGGACCGGTCGGCGCGACCGGTCCTTCGAACAGCACGGTGCCGTCCGACGACCGCGCGGTCAGGACGAGGCGCGACACGATCCGGCGCACGCGATCGCCTGGGACGCGGACCGCCGGCTCCCACACGAACGTCACGCGCGTCTCGCCGCCGTCGCCGCGCGACATCCCGAACCACGGGCGGATCAATGTGCTGACGTGGAGGGGCGGTTCCGGCGGCGCGGTCCGCTTCGGCTCGTTGCTTCGGGCCAGCAGCGCCGCGCGCAGCGCTTCGTCGGGCGGGGCGGCCCAATAGCCCTTCGGGGCGCGCACGCGCACACCCGCGCGTTTCACGCGCGTCTGCAGCTCGCGATACTTCGCGTCATCGGGATGGTTCGCGCGGAATGAGAGCAGGTAGTAGGCGCCCGAGTCGGCGGCGGCACTCCGAAGGCCGGAGTCGGCGTCGGCCGCAATCGCCTGACCATCCGTTTCGTCGGCCAGGCGGCGAAGGCTTTCGGCCGGCGTCTGATCGGCGCCGTCGTCACGCGGATCGAACGGATAGACGGCGACGTTGGATCGATTCGCCGATCGGATGACGGTGTCGAGCGTCGGCAGAAACTCCTGCCCCCGGCGGCGGTCGGCGCGGCCGACACCCTCGCTGGCGACGACCAGCGTCTTGCGTCGGTCGCTCAGGCTGCCGAGATGCACGGCCAGCGCGTTGATCGCCGACAGCGCGACCTGGTTGCGCGCCGCGTCGATCCGCGCCGGCGTACCGGCGATGTAGTCCCGCTCGTAGGCGTTGCGCGGCGCGTAGTCGTCTTTCCGCCCCTCGAAACCGTCGATCAAGGCGCGCACGGCGGCGCGATCGCGCGTGAGCCGGATCGCGAACAGCGAATCGAGCGGCTTCATGACGACGACCAGGTCGCTCGCCGAGAGATCGTTGTCCACGAAACGCGCGAGCGCCGCGCGGACCCGCTCGCTGTTCGCGCCGCTGCTGACGTGGTATTCGTCGAGGTAGATCGCGAACAGCCGCGTGTCGTCCTGGAGCGCCGCCTGCCGTTCGTCCGCGACGGTCTGAATCAGCGCGTCCGCAGGCGCGCGCCCGGCGCGGACGAACCGCGCGGATTCGAGCGGCAGCGCCGCGTTTTCCCCTCGCAGCTCGAAGTCGGAAGGCTTGAGATCGTCAACCGCGCGGCCGCGCGCGTCGGTCACGATCACGGCGATGGTCACGAGACGCGAGATCGCAGATTGCGGATTGCGGATCGCGGATTGCGGAGGTTGCGTGGGTTGATGCCCGCCGGCGGCGGCTGGAAACAGCGCCGTCACACCGAGCAGAATCGCGAGCGCGCCGCGCATCGGCGGTTAACCGGTCACGCGAAAGGCGACGAGCTCCTTCGCGTCGCCATCCTGATCGCCAACTTTGATCTCGAGCACGTATTCGCCGGGCGGCAGCGCGGCGAGTGGGAGATCGATCTGCTGCTCGCCGGCCCTCGGCGCCGGCTCGGCTTTCAGCTCGTTCATCGGCGCACCGGCACGGTTGAGCAGATGGACGCTGAGCGCCGGCGTGGTCCCGCCGGGACCGTAGGTCGGGACGCGCACCAGCAGATGCTCGATGCGGCTGAATTCACGTATGGCCAGCGGCACCACGTCGGCCTCGGTCCGGATCTGCTGGAACTCGCGAGCGGTCCGCGCGCGGAGGATCGCCGGCGTTCCGAGCGTCGGCTGCGCCGAGGTCAGGTCCGGCACCGTGATCTCGCGCGTTTCGCTGTCGAGCACCTGCGACGCCGCGCCTTCCACCGACACGCGCAGCTGCACCCTGCCGGGGTTCACATCGAACGTGACGCGCGATGGAGCCGTCTTCGCCGCCACGCTTTGCACCGCCGACGCCACGCCGCTGGTGCTGGACGCTGCGACCGAGGCGACGACATCGGGCACCCGGCCGCGGAAGTACGGGCTGCCGTCGGGCGCGACCGCCGTCAGCGACACGCGCGACGGCTCCTCGCGCGGGCGGTCGCCCGGCGCCTTGGGCAGCGGCTCCCACACGAAGGTCACGCGCGTCTTGCCGTTCTCTCCACGCGAGGTCCCGATCCAGGTGCGCACGACGCTCGCGCGCGAAGGCCGCGCGACCGCCGCGGCCAGCGCCGCCTCGACCGGCTTCGGCACCGCGGGCTTGGGCGGCGCGAGCGCCCGCGCCGTCTGTTCCTGATTCAGCGCCCAGTACCCTTTGCGCGCGCGCACCTGCAGCCCGGAGCGCTTCACGCGCACCTTGATCTCGTGGAACTTGCCGTCGGACGGCGCCGTCGACGAGTTGTAGCCGATCAGGTAGTACGCGCTCGAGTCGCGGGTAATCTGCTTCATGCCGGCGGCCAGATCGTTCCGGTTGACGATGGCGCGGCCGTCCGTGTTCTCCGCCAGCACGCGCAGCGTGTCCATCGTCGACGTGAGGTACGTCGAATCGGTCGAGATGTTCACGCCTTCGTTGATGTCGAACTCGAACACCGGCAGGCCGCGCGGATCGACGGCGTAGATCGCAACGTTGTTGCGGTTCGCCGTGTCGTAGATCTCGCGCAGGTCCGACTGCATGTCGAGGCCGGCCGACCAGGCCGCGCGCTGCTCGTTGATGTCGTTCGACCCGGCGTTCGGATTCCCGTACGCCGGATTGCCGAGCCCCGGCTGCTGTGCGTCGCGGTTACGCATCTGCGGCGGGATGATGTTCGTGTAGCCCTCGCTGACGAGGATCAGCGATTTGCGCCCTTCCTTCAGCGAGCCCATGTGGACGATCAACGCCTTCAGCGCCGAGAGCGACACCTGATTGCGAATCCGCTCGACGATCTCGGTCGGATAGTGGGCGTAGACCTCTTCGTACTGGTTCTTCGGATCGTATTCGAATTTCCTGCCCAGAAACTGCTGCAGCCCGCGCGATACCGCCGAATGGCTCCGCGTCATGCGGACCGACGCGGTGGATTCGAGCGGATACATCACGCCGACCATGTCGGACGGTCCAATCTGCGTCTCGATGAACTGGGCGAGCTGCTTGCGGACCGAGAGACTAGACCCGCGGCGGACGTGATAATCGTCCAGAAAGATCGCGAACAGCCGAACGTCGTCCCGGGCGGCCTCGGCCTCCTCGTCGTAGTCGTTGCGGATTTCCCTCGGCGGATCGTTGATCGCGTCCGCTCGCCCGCCGTCGAGCTTCACGAGCTTGAACGTTTCGATTTTCTGCGGCTTCCCGTCTTCACTGACGTCGAAATCGGACGGCTGGAGATCGGCGATCGCGTTGCCGTTCTTGTCCGTGATGATCACGTCGACGCGGACGAAGTTGATGCCGGCGCGGAACGTGGGCGGCTGCGGCTGGTCCGGCGGCTGGTCGGCCGGCCGCTGCGGCGGCTGTGCCTGCTGCTGGACAGGCGGCTGCTGGGCAGGCGGCTGCTGGCCAGGTGGCTGCCGGGCGTCGCTGCGGACGCCCAGAACAAGGATCAGCGCGGCGCCGGCGACGAAGAGCGTGCGCATCCGCATACCCTGATTTTAGACGCAATCCGAGTCCGGGAGGGCGGTTGTGGCCCGCCTCGGTTGAACAAGGATTCAGCGTACGACTCGAAAGGCGATATATTGCGAGGCCGCCTCCTCGCCGGCGCGCGCCGAGAGCTCGATGACGTAATCACCGGGCCCCAGGCTCCCGAGCGGCAGTGTCAGCTCGCAGACGCCGGCCGTCACCTCGGCCGGCAGATCCGTCAGGCGCTGGCCATGCCGGTCCAGGAGTCGCGCCGCCACCACCGGCTGGCCGGAGGCCAGCGCACGAACCCGCAGCCTATCGGTGCGACGAAATTCGCGACGGTCGACCGGCTCCCCCGCGGTCCGCCCGCGCGCCACCGCGACGCTCGGCGGCGCGAGCAGCGCGGCAGGCTCCGGCGCCGGCTCGTCGGAACGCGGCATGCTAATCCGTCGCTTCGGCTCGGCCGGCTCTTGGGCGTCCGGCCGCAGCGAATCGGCCAGGCGATTCACGGCCGCCTGCACGGCTGGCGGCACTGCAGGCACGGCGGATTCGGTCGGCGCGGCGTTCTGCCCGCGCTTGAACGCCCAATACCCGCTGCGCGCGAACACCGTCACGCGCGGCCGCTTCACGCGAACGCTCACCCGGTGGAATTTTCCGTCATCGGGATGAGGCGATTCGTACGCGATGAGATAGTACGCGCTCGAGTCGCGCACCACCTGATCGAGCGCGCCGCGAATGTCGTTGCGATCGACAATCGTGCGCCCGCCGGTTTCACGCGCCAGCACGCGCAGCCCTTCCCGCTCGGGCATCACCATCGACATGATCTCGCCTGGCGTGGGCCCGCGATCGACCGAGCGGTCCGTCGTCATCCCGCGCGGGTCGAGCGGATAGATCGCCACGTTGGCGCGATTGGCCGCCTGATACACATCCTGCAGATCCGCGACCGGCTGCGGGAATCCTTCGCTGACGAAGATGATGGTCTTGCGGCCCTGCTTCAGGCCGCCGAGATGGGTCGCGAGGCCCTCGAGTGTAAACGTGGTGATCTGGCGCCGGATCCGATCGATCTGGTCCGGCCGGCGCAGGTGATCCTCTTCGACCGGCCGCGTCGGCGTGTAATCGCCACGGCGGCCGACGAACGCACGGATCGCCTTGCGGACCGGCTCGCGATCGCGCGCGAAATGCACGTCGGTCACCGAGTCGAGCGGGTCGTACACCGCGACGAGGTCGGTGGCCGGCAGCTGTCGGACGAACGCCAGGAGCGGCTCGATGACGCGCAGCTCGCCCGTCCGCGCGACGTGATAGTCGTCGAGCAGGATCGCGTACACACCCACGTCGTCGCGCGACGCTTCGCGCTCCTCGTCGTCGTGCGTGCGAATCGGCGCGAGGGTGGCGTCTCCCTCGTACGCGCTGGCGCCCAGGAAGCGAACGCGGTCGATCGGGACGGGGCGTCCGTCATCGAGCACCTCGAAATCGGCGGCGGTGAGATCGATTACCGCATCGCCGCTCGCGTCGGCGACGATGGCGTCCACCTGCACCAGGTTCGTGCCGCCGCGGAAGATCGGCGGCTGTACACTTTGCGGCGTTTGCGACAACGCGTGAAGCGCGGACGCGAGAAGCACCGCGGCAACGATCCCAGTTCGGCGCATGATGAAATGGCAGCGTCCGGCGCCAGCCTCACCGTCGGTCGTCGCGTCCGGCTTTAGCCGGACCGTAGCCATAGCGAGATGTTAACATCTGTGCTGGAGATGCACCGTGACGACGCAGCACTCTGAACTGACGATGTCGGCCCTGACGACGCTCTCGGAAGACGAGCGGCTGTTCCGCGACAGCGTGTACGAATTCGCCGATCGCGAAATTCGGCCGCTGGTCCGCGAGATGGACGAGCACGCGAAGATCGCGCCGTCGCTCGCCGGGAAGCTGTTCGATCTGGGCGTGATGGGCATCGAGATTCCGGACAGCTTCGGCGGCGGAGGCGCGAGCTTCTTCCACTCGGTGCTCGCGGTCGAGGCGATCTCGCGGGTGGATCCGTCGATCGGCGTGCTGGTCGACGTGCAGAACACGCTCGTCATCAACGCGCTGCTGCGCTGGGGCAGCGACGACGTGAAGCGGCGCTATCTGCCGAAGATGGCGTCGAATACGATCGGCGCGTACGCGCTGTCCGAGGCGGGGTCGGGCAGCGACGCGTTCGCCATGGCGACGCGCGCGCGCGAGCACGACGGCGACTGGGTGATCACGGGCCGCAAGCTCTGGATCACCAACGGCAACGAAGCCGGCCTCTTCATCGTCTTCGCCAACGCGAATCCGGACGCGGGCTACCGGGGCATCACCGCGTTCCTCGTCGAGCGCGGCGCCGCCGGCTTCACCGTCGGCAAGAAGGAAGACAAGCTGGGCATCCGCGCGAGCAGCACGTGCGAGCTGCTGTTCGAGGAGTGCCGGGTGCCGCGCGCGAACGTGCTCGGCGAGGTCGGCAGGGGCTACAAGGTCGCCATCGAAACGCTGAACGAGGGACGCATCGGGATCGGCGCGCAGATGATCGGGCTCGCGCAGGGCGCGCTCGACCACACGATCACCTACACGCGCGAGCGCAAGCAGTTCGGGAAGGCGATCGCCGAGTTCCAGGCCGTGCAGCATCAGATCGCGCGGGCGGCGACGGAGGTCGAAGCGGCGCGGCTCCTGGTCTACAACGCCGCGCGGCTGCGCGACACGCAGCAGGGGTTCCTCACCGAGGCGGCGATGTGCAAGATTTTCTCGTCCGAGGTCGCGGAGCGCACGGCGTCGCTCGCGATCAACCTGTTCGGCGGGAACGGCTTCGTGAAGGACTAC
>Ga0137394_10001057_pt1 | contig 19814 bp, 25 predicted proteins | sample czobulk116metaG_FD_108278 | JGI IMG/M metagenome (GOLD analysis project Ga0137394, IMG submission 108278) | Vadose zone soil microbial communities from Angelo Coast Range Reserve, California, USA - czobulk1.16 metaG | ecosystem: Environmental > Terrestrial > Soil > Vadose zone | place: USA...
AGGAGGGTACGCACGGCAAGAAGAATATCGATACCAACGAAGATTGCTTTTGCTGGTGGGAAAGGGACCTGAAGAAGTGGCATGACACCAATGCCAAGGAATCGAGGCGGTGCTGCTCACAAGACTAAGCGATTCACCGAGAATCCCCCCAAACGCATGAAGGACCTGTACGGCTGGGGTAAGCCAGTGGATGAGTTTCCGATTTCCTTCCCGATATTCCTTAAATGCCTTCTCTCTGTCATGAAGCAACTCAAGTATGGCATCGGGTAAGTCGGAATGTTGGAGCTTATCGGCGAAGGGATTGGTAGAGAGATCTATGCCTGTTTGGTCGGCATAGCTGGCCAATGCGTGGAGGATTAGTTGATAATTAGATTGGGGAGTATGTGTCACCGAGGACATGAGGACAAGCTTGTTGGTTTCTGATCACGAGAATAATAGACGCAGCTGAGTGTGTAGAACTCCGACGAAGCAGGTGACCTGGGCGGGGCGGCCATGAAATTGCTCAATGGCATCAGGTGAGTTGGAGTGTTGGAGTTTGTCGGCAAAGGTTGTTGGAGAGATCTATGCCCATCTGGTCGGCATAACTTGCCAACGCATCGATGATGAGCTGGACCTAAAGAGAGAGGGGAGGGTATCAAAGACGGATAAGCAAAGCAACGCATACAGCCACCTCCATGATGTCCGTACTCAACGACGCGCAGAATGCCAATACCGCATTTTCAGAGATACCAATCATGTCTGTTCGCTCACTGTATAGCATAGACTACACTCATCCATCTCGATTTCCAGAGACTTGAAGGACATCGGCAATCCGCACCCCGATGTTCAACGAGCTCTTGCAAAGCAGATAAGGGACGCATGCATCCACGTTGGCTTCTTCTACGGTGCGATACTCGCCAGCTCCCATAAATACCTGCTGACAGCTATATGCAGTCACGAACCATGGTATCCCCGAAGAAGTCATCACATCCACTCTCGAGTCAATACAGACGTACTTTGCGCTTCCGCTAGAGACCAAGATGGAGGCGAGCGTCCTTTCATCCGACACCGACATTTAATCCCCCTGACACGCGCACCAGCTCCACAATACGAAAACGCCGAACTTCAAAGGCTACAATGCCGTGTTAAGCAGCAACATCGATCCGAATGGCGCGGGAGACATGCACGAAGGATTTGAATTAGGATGCGAGGCCTTGGATGACGCTTCAGGTGTGCTCGATGCCCACCGATCGAACGATGGCTCCATGGCGGGCGCGAACGTATGGCCGGATGTCCCGGGTTTCAGGGAGTCCTTGCTGCGCTACTAGTGCGTCCCCTCATCTTCCATCTGGTCTGGAAGATTCACGGGTTTATCCCTTAATTATCTTTTTTCCCCAGCCATGCCGCCGTTGGCCTTGGGAAAAGCCTCTTCCCGCTTTTTGCGCGTTCCCTTGACCTTGCCCCGCACTTTTTCGATAATAAGGTACGCACGCGACAGGTGACCTGGACTATACTGTATGGAACGGCCGATGACGCGGCATAAACCAGACGCGAAACTCGGCTGCGATAATGCGCGCCCTACATTACCCGCCCCAAGCGGGACCCATCGACGAGCGTGTGATTGGCATAGGAGACCACACAGAGTAAGGCTTGACTCTGTCCTTCTCTCCGTCTCGTTTCGTTCTCAGCGCTCTGCCTCATAGTTTTGAGGTACATTCATTCGATGCCGCGTCGTATGTGCAGTTGATCCTGAGGCGGCCAATCTTCAGTGCTTCACGATCCTGTGGCAACAACCGGGCATACAGGCCCTGCAAGTACGCAATACGCGTGACGAGTGGATCGATGCGCCGCCAATTCCAGGAACTCTCGTCATCAAGTGGGTTCTCTACGCTCTGGGCTCGGTCGTCGTCGCTCACGTAGGGTTTCGTTGTAGTTTGGGAGACCAATTTGCCAGGTGGACCAGTACGTCACTTCAGCCACCTGGGAAATAGAGATCAAAATCCAACCAATCGGTACAGATGACGTTTTCAAGAGTACTGTGCATCGTGCGGCCAATCGCTCGGGGGCTCGACGATACTCCATTCCTCTTTTCTTTGGCACTAACTACGACGTCCTTCTCGAGGTGGGTCATCACTTTCTTTTCCGTGAGGGGCTTTAAAGGGTCTGCTAGCCGATCGCTAGCTGCGTAAGTGCTGACCGGCCGCCGCGCTATGAGATTGTGACCGCGGGCGACTACGTTAAGACGAGACTTCAGGCGATGTACGGTCATTCAGGTTAAAAGCGGGTTTGTCACATCCTGCTTTACATGCTACAATTGAAATGTACTTTGTATTATCATTCTTGTCCTTTCTCAGAAATCTTCCTGTGTCAGTGGGTGTCGTAACTCAGTACCTCACTCCCACTAGACTCCTCATCCCATTTCTCAAATACTAGTACCAAGTTCTTACTGAGGCTGACAGACACACGGCGGATCGGCTGGGCGTATCATGCATACCCTTATCCACCGAACCATGACTGCAATTCGCATTATTTCATATCCTATGAACGGCTTGCTTAGAATCTTGAGTCCTGAGTGTGGGTATTGGGTGCCAGGCTAGAATGGCGTGATGGCATTAGTAACGATAAGATCCCTACATTCGCCACTGTACTGTATAGTCGCGGCAGCAGAACCTTCTGGTCAACATCTCACAGTCACCCATAACGCAAGTGACCCGACGGGTTGGGTGTGATGAGCGTGTTCGCTTCTTGGCCGCCGGATGTAACAACGGAACAGCTCGAGCAGCTCACGCTTCTTGCTGCCACGTACGCGCTCTCTCATTCTCTTCTCTACCTCCCTTCTGCTTCTCCTGAAATTTCTCCTCCGCCTTCACCCGAATCTGCCATCCATGCCCCAATTTCTCTTATCCCGACCCCCATCCCGCGCCACATCTTTGCCCAAGCGTTGACGCTCCAGCGCGCTTACAACACTTTGTATGCCCGCATCGCCCTCGATGTTTCCTTCCTCGATCATGTCATGGGCCCTGGCGGTGTCGCCGATGTTGATGATTTCACATCCGCGTTGTGGTCCGCGTGGAAGAAGCTCAGAGATGAAGGTGTCCCTCCAGTGCGTAGATTGGTGTCCGATTCGTTGTTTTGTGCTGACGAACAGACGTATAAGCCGCTCCACCTTGGCCTGTTTCGCTCTGACTATTTGTTACACCAACCGACTCCCGATGATTCTATCTCACTCAAACAGGTCGAATTCAATACTATCGCATCGTCTTTCGGAGGTCTTTCGCCGCGAGTTGCCGGAATGCATCGGTGTGTGGCTCTGATGCTTTTTGGCTGTCACACATATAACCTTTATTTAGCTATCTCTCAGAGTCTACTGGCTACTTTGGCATATCACCCCTTCTGTCACCAAGTAATCTCCCGAGTAATAATACCACCGAGGGTCTCGCCCAGGGACTCGCGGAAGCTCATAGAGCATATGGCGTCCCCGAGTACGTCTTGCTGAAATATTCGAAAAGATTTTGCGAGTAAGCTCACGAAATAGTGCACACGTACTCTTCGTCGTCGAGCCCCACGAACGGAACGTATTTGATCAACGCCTGCTAGAATATCAACTTTTAGAGTCGTGCGTCACAATGTCTCTCTCATCTTTCTTGAATATAGATTACAGACATAGTCACGGCATCCACGTTACCCGTCGAACATTTGCCCAGCTTGCCACAACTGCGTCTATCTCTCCACCCCGCGCTCTTCTCATCGCGTTGATCTCACCTACACTCAACGCCGCCCCCGTAGAAATCTCGGTTGTCTATTACCGCACCGGATATGCGCCCAAGGACTATGCATCATCCGCAGACTATGCAACCCGTGCGCTCTTAGAAAGATCGCGCGCAGCCCAGTGCCCGAGTCTCGCCCTCCAGCTCGCCGGGGCGAAAAAGGTGCAAGAGGTGCTCACGCGGCCAGGCATGCTCGAGCGATTCCTCCCCCCCTCGGAGGGAGCCGCTGCGGTGCGCGACAGTTGGGTGCGCATGTGGTCACTCGACGCAAATGGCGGCGCGGGCGCGGAGGAGGCGGTGCGGCGCGCGCACGAGCTCGTGCTCAAGCCCCAGCGCGAGGGCGGCGGGAATAACATTTACCGGGGAAACATCCCGCCGTTCGTCGCGCAGCTGCCAGAGCAGGAGCGCGCGGCGTGGGTCGCGATGGAACTCATCCACCCGCCGCGAGGCGTCCGCGCGTACCTCGTCCGGTCTGGCGCCGGAAGGGTCGGTGCGCGTGCGATGCGCGAGCTGGGCGTGTTTGGGTGGGCGCTGTTTGGAGAGGGAGGTGAGGTGAGGGAGGAGCAGGCTGGATGGTTGGTGCGTACCAAAGCGGACGATGTGGATGAGGGCGGCGTCGCCACGGGGTTTAGCGTGTTGGACAGCATCCTGCTTGTGGATTCGTAAGAAGGTGAGTTGCCACGAGTGGATGTTGGCCGTTTGATTGACGGGATCTGTCGCAGAATTATTGGGGTGTAATACAAGACATGAGATGTTGCCTCGCGCCCATAGAAGTGCTTGGCGCCCGAAGGTCATGAAGCAATCACGTTTAGATTCCCGAGAAGCGCGAGACATGCGGATCTCTATTCGAGCCACCTACTAAGTAGTCTCCCATATTCACGCCTTGTCTATCTTTTCTAGCTGGCATCACTGCGGCCATGCGTCGTTTGGACCTTTGAATCAGCCCAGTTTGCATGACCCTCAGGGAGCTCCTACTTTATGTGAGTCAAGGCGTGAAGAGGTTTTTTTCGCCGCACTCTACTTTTCTTGTACAGTCAAAGCGAATCGCCCTCCGAGTCCAATCTCTCTCATCCTAGGAGGTATGTGCCTCTGGCTTCTGCCAATGGCGCTCACAGCGGACCGCTAGTAATCCCAAAATTCATGTATGCATAGACTGTCGTTATTGCTGATGACGAAAATGTTGCATCCGCCATGACGCCTCCCGAGTGCTAAGAAAGGTACATGCTATTCAGGTGGCTGGCGCGATGTTTGTGCTCATAACATTTGTTGCGCAATCGAAATACAACATCTCAGGCCACAGTTAGGAACCGGAATTATCACCAAAGTCCAAAAGCTTGAAGTCTCTTATAATCCGCAGTTTGAGACAGCTGAGACTTGTGTCCAGTAGCGGCGCCATTGTCCGATGTCCGCGGTACTTCTCAACCAGAGAAGTTGCGCAACACGTTACCCGAAAACCGCCGCGGCGATTCTGATTGCTACGGGAACGGTAGGTGCAGGTCGACTATACCATGCGGACGACTTGGATGTTCCGTCTTCGCCTTTGCGCCGATGCTCGCGCATCCCTATGCCAATACTTACCTCACGAAGCTGAACCACACTAGAGCGCCCCACCATTGCCAGCGAATAAGATTATGCCAGATCGATTGACTTCCTGGCCTCGACAGATTCATTTACTCGGATATGACAACGGTATATAAAGGGTGCGACGAGTCGCTTTACGGAGCTACAGTGAGAGATGTTGTGTTCCGTCGTCGCCTTTGCTCTTTACTTTGGGACCTTCGCCTGGGCATCTCCTGATGTTCTCTGGGAAGGGCGTGCACCATTCAACTATACAGCGGACGACATCAACATATCTCTTGGTCCATATTTGAAGTGCGTTGTTACGTCCATCATACAAATGATTCCCACATGAAGGATCGCAGTGTCGTGAAGGGGAAGCATAAAGCCAGTTACGTATGTGGACTCAGTCAATCTCCCGCGCCATGAACCCCTGCGGCACGTCTGATTTGACTTTTCCTCTTATAGTATTTTCGCTTTCTGAGCTACGAGTGGTACCTCGCCGCAACGCCGATATGGCCCGAACCAGAGCAGCCCATCAGCATCTTCATCGACAAGACGTCCGTTTTCACTCCCACAGGCAGTGCACCGCAGTCGGGCTTCCGCCGCAGCGAGCTCATCGCGCAATCACCGGAGGGTGGAAACCGCACCGCGTTCAACGAAATGCTCGAGAGTGACGTAACTGCCTTCCACTTCTCAGTATACGCGGACACGAAACGACCGTTGAATTATACGCACGAGTATCAGGCCGTGTTTGTCGAGAAGCCGGATGGGTCTCATGTTTTCGACCTCCAGACTGGTATGTTGCAGGCTCGCGAGTCCAAAAAGCTCGGATGGACAAACAATCTCAGACTGATGATGCGTGTTGCGGCGCTTACTTTTTATAGGGACACCTTTCAATACGACGGCGTCCAGTAGTACCTCTACCACCACTCCGACACTCCGCATCCGTGCGCACGATGGCACCGTACTGTTCCACACACCGTTCCCGGCAGCCACGTGGCACAACTTTGCCATTATCGTCGACTGGAGCAGTCTCACTCTCCAAGTGTTCTACTCACTCGATGCTGACCCACTCGAAGCCGTAACAAAAGTCCAAGATAACTCGAGTGCTGGCCGTGGTCCACAAGGACAGGGGGATTTCCATTTCGGCGTGCTCAAGGTTTGTCTCCAGGCTTTCTGTATTGCCACATCTCTATCGCTCATCACACCAATTAGCTTCCTCTGATAAACCCATCGGATACGCCAGCAGAGCAGGCTGATGTTGTACATTTTGGTATACAGGAGCGTTTGCACGAGGCATTGCTCTACTCGGGGCTGTTCGTCGAGCGCGCCCATGACAGTGTTAGTATTGGTAACGGAAAGACGTCCCCCGTTTAATATTAGCTCTGTCCAGCCGAATACATACGACACGGTATACTGCATTACCGAGTACATATGAAAATGTAGTGGTATCGAGACATTACTGATACGCCTACTCTATAACACCCAACAACCCTTCCACATGTTCTACAAGATCGCTCTTTGCCCACCCTTTGACCCAGTCCAGCCGATTCTTTCTTCTGGCAGACTCAAGATCATAGCAGTCGGGAACCAAGACAACGCGGCCCTCCCGCCGTTGCCAGTACAAAGCGACATCGCGAACGACTCGATTCTCTCCCTGATTTACAAGCGCTTCAAATAACTTGCGTCCGCGTTCATCAGCGATAGGGGGAGGCAGGTCCTCGCGCAAGTCCGGCCACACATTCGCCGCGACATGATGCACCGCCATCCAGCGTACGAAGCCCTCAACTTGTACTCGTGCGCGGCGGCCCAAGAGGAGGCTGAGCATTGCGCCCACGATCTGCGGTTCCTGTTCCGCAGGCCACAGGAACGCACCGGCAGCTTCGCCGATGACTCGCTCGATCGGGGTGCGTACAGTGCCGAGGACGTGTGCGGTATCGTCATACAGCAATTTTCGGTAATCAGACGCGTAACTCTGTGCAAGTGGGGGGAGCAGCAGTGTGGAAAAGAGCGGATGTCCGAAGGAGATGGCGTCGTATAGCGTGACGAAATCCGTGTAGAACTGGAAGAAAGGCGTTCCGGCGCCAAGAAAACGAGCAGCGGCCAGCTCGAGATTGTCTTGCTTGTTTGGGGCGGAAGCGGCGGAAAGGCCGTTCGGTGACGCACCGAGGGTGAAAGGGAGAAGGAGGGCCTCCATGAGTTCTCCAACTACGCTGTCACGGAATACTTCTTCACGACCTTCGCCACTTGCGGACGGGGCCCCTTGCCCTTGCCCATGCTCAAGCATGAAGACCTTCATGCAACCGAATGTAACATTCGCACGGGTCATCGCGAAGGCTTGTGTCCCATTCGCGAGGACTGCCTCACTAACAACGCGTGTAAGTAGGAGCGTTGAGCGAACGATGTCAGTTTCGCTCGCATCCCAGTCCGCTGGCAGGTGCCGCCAAACCGGAGATGTGCCAGAATGTAACAGGTGATCCAGGGGAAGAAGTAACCAGTCGCGCGCAAACAGAAATGTAAAGCTGCGAATGGATGGAAGACGTTGTGTTGTTGCGGGCTTGAGGGAGCGAGGCGTAGGGAGCAGCGGTGCGACACGAACACGAGGAGTTTCATCGCCCCCTTCCTTGGCATCATCTACGCGTGGCACGAGATCATAGGCAATAAATGGCGCAAGTATACGGAGTCCACCACGGGACCACACCTCAGGCGGGGCGCTCCAGCCGAAGTCAAGAAGACATTGCTCATCAACCAAATTAGCGATAGCAACAAAAACGCGGTGCGCGGCGTCTTCATCACCCGGAAGGAATCGTATCATGATGACGCTGAGCTGGGAAAGCCAGAGACTACGCGTTGTGTTTGGTAGGTGGCGCGAAAGCCAGATGTAGTTTGTGGTAAAGGAGACCAAGGGGCGCAGGACAGGTCGCGAATGTGGTGGAATGCGGGATGGTTCGGAGAGAAGGTGGTGGGTGGCGCTATGTATCGCCAACATGCCAAGGAGGGAGAAGGGGAGTTGGAAGGGGGGCTCAGTGAGCGGTTCATGGTCCCCAGGGAGGCAAGCTAACCAGAGGCGAATCGCAGAACTGAGGACCAAAGCGGATTCTGCAATCTCGCGATAGAAGGCAAGGCCTCTACCGGCGTCATAGCCCATGGGTATCTCACTTAGCAAACGCTTCAGCGAAGATACTGCACCTAGGACCACCTCTTTCTCTGTCCCACCATCAAAGGCGGGTCTCAACCGCACTAATGAGATTTCCCTCTCACCGGCACCACCACGTACGCAATTATGCCGTGCGCCTTCAAGCCATGCAGCCTCCGCATTCCACAACGCTGTCCACGTCCCCGAATCTGAAGGGTCTTGCGTGAGCTTGTGGGCTATAGTGGCAAGATCTGATCCCCAACCCCAACCAGAGACTTGACTCCAAAGTATGTCATGCGGCGGCGTTGTCTGATGGGGATCAGAGGCGCAAGTTATCCATGCAGCCAGCAGTGAAACGTAGGCGGTTAACAATGGACGCGAGTCGCACTCGGGCGCGAGAATATAAGCGGAGAGGCCAGCGAGGGGTTCTGCTGCGGTTGTCGCGATATGGGAATACAGGCCATAACGAGCGAACATGGTGTATAAACGCAACGTTTCTGTCAGAAGATTTGTGGCGAGCGGACGTGGATAGGGTGATGTAGCAGGAGTTGATGTCAAGAAGCGCAAGAGCGCATCGGCCGGGTCGAGGAGCCTGGATGTCGACACCCGAGAAGCTGAGGCGAGCGTAGTGAGGAGATGTATGGCGGCTGGGTTAGGCGGGGGCGAACTCTCCGATTGGGGAATAGCCGTCAAAATGAACACACGAAACACATTAGCGATCAATGAGGGTGCATCAGTGATTTCGTCCGCAAAAGCATTGCTATGCATCGCAAGGCGTTGAAGTATTGCTAAAAGTTGCACCAGCGAGAGGTGTGGAAGGTCCGCCGTGTCGAAGATCATCGTTATTTGAGGTAGGAAGAAACGTAGTTGAATAGATGATATTGCATCGCCTTTTGAAGCGCCTTCGCCTTCCTGATCCGGAAGGACCTCGTCGGGGGGATCGTCCTGCAGCTCTGCACCTTCCACGGTCATAAACTCCTCATCCCACCCCACGAGGGCCTCCGATAGCACCTCCACCGCTCTCGAGCCCAAGCTGCCTCGTTCGGACATGGCTTCCGCGCCAGCAGCGATAGCCCTCTTTCGAACTTCGTCTTCCTTTCCGCGCAATTCTTCCATTCCCTTTGCGTCGCTTGATGTTCCCCGCCGCAGGGCAGCGAGTCTTCGCACGATACCCGCAAGAATGCCAAGCATAATAACACGCTGCGCCGGGACAGTTGAGCGAGTAAGTAGAAAAACGTCATCGAGCGTATAACCAGCCCGCGCGCCTTCTGCATGGTGATGAAGCCCAAGGTGGGCTGGCAATGTGGCAGACAGTTCGGGTGGGATCGGTGCGCCGTGGAGATCGAAGCGAAGGGTGGGAGCAGTGGGATCTGGCAATGGCGTGGACTCTATCCAAGCGAGCGATGGATCGCCAGGGGGAAGCGAGGGGAAAAAACGGCGCCTGATGTCCTCAGGTGTACCCTCCTCCGAAGGTCCATCGGCGGCCATGGTTGATGCAGCAGCCGAAGGGCCCTTATCCGGCACTCCGACATTTAACTGCGGCTCAGAAGCGTCGGCTAGCTCAATAGAGCGAGATGTGGGGGGTTTCCATTTACCAAGAGACACCGCAAGGTCATCTCCTGATGGAGGGAGGAGTGCTAGCGGCTTTCTTCGTGGCGATGGAGGGGCAGATTCATAGACGTGAACATCGTTTGGAGTGACGTCCGCAAAGCGTAGCCTACGATTCCCGCGCACTGGGGTGGAAGGCCGAGTGCTAGAGCTTGAAAGAATTGGCGAAGGGGAAGGTGGCCCTATTGGCCGTTCTCCTGAAGTCGAAAGTTGGCTAAGCGTGCAATAGGAACGGAAGATGGGATAGCGTACCCGTTGGTACGATGTCAACTGCTTTCAGGGGGTCAGTTCTGCGCATTATAGCCTTTGGACTGGAAAGTTCGGAACGAACCTGATGAGACAAAAGGCATGGCAATCCCGCTATCACCATCAGGCCGACTCGGCGTAAGGTCTCCTTCCAATGAAGCGGCAGCTTTGTTCTGCTTCTCCTGGGACTCACGAGCCATCCGTACTCTCCTGAGCACGTCGCCGATATTTTTTCCAAATTTCTCCTCGATCTCTCGCCGCTCCTGCTCTCTCTCCTCCTCAGTCATCGCACCCACGCGCCTCTCATTCTCCTCGTTCATCCGCACCCGCCAGTCATCCGTATCGAGTCCTTCAGACGGTAGAAGGTCATTCGTCTCTGACGCATGCTGTACGACAGGTGGCACGGCATCCCGTGATGATGATGCAGCAGGTTGCTGTCGCGCTTGATTCCTCGCAAAGACGCTCTTCGATCTATGTTGCGCCGTAGGGAAACCTGTTTTTGACCCATTGGGTTGCGGCACGGAAGGGGCAGGAGCCGAAGGACCAGGCTTCCGTTCGAAAACGGAACCGACGAGGGGTTTACTGTGTCCCGACATTATTACGGTTGTGGAAGTCGGAGCGTACGATGATCACCGACTGACACAGCGGTATGAAGATGGCTGCCAGTGTTAGAGACGAAAGAGGTGGTGAGGTTGTCTGTTCCCCAGCGCCTATCAAGGTAACAATAATAAGAGAATGGGGCACGGGCACATGGTGTAGATGGTTTATCACGCTCGCTTAGCATGCGAGAGGTGTCCGGTTCAATTCCGGATGTGTCCACTTGGTTTTCTTTTTGCAACTTTTCTAATTTTTTTGCTCCTTGCCTCCGTCATGACCACCAAAAACAGCTACACCAACTCTATGCTTGCACAAGATGACTGCATCGTAAAAACAGGCGCTTGTCATCTTTGACCCACGCCGGCGGGACACCTAGATCGCTTCACTCATGTAAGATACGTTATTATCTTTGTTGTCAGAGCGAGATAAAAGTGATATATGATTTTATAATAAAGGTGAAAGGATTCATTGATATGAAGTCGACGTTATGTGATCGAAAACTTGAAGAAAGAGTATTTCTATGCCAGAGTCATGTCGCGGGCGTAGAAATGCTGCAGGCCAACACTGCTGTGATAATGAGTATCACAGAACGCAACCATGTCCCAATCAAGTCTGTGGAAAAACTTAAGATGAGTCGTTTTGAGTGGAACTATCATGTCTGTCTTTTCACGGGGTTGGGAGGCTTGGGAGGGGAAGTAAGCGCCTGCGACATGATCTCGGGCTCCGCGAACCACTCCCACTCGTCATCGACGGAAAGTACGAAAGAGAGGCATGCACGCATTCACGCGCACGCTTGCGTTGGGCTTCCTCGGTGGGCAAGACGTCTTCAACAGGCGCGTGATGCGGCCGCTGAGATCTCGGATCGTGTTCTCGCGGTGTACGAGGGCGGGGGATCACAAAACGGGAAAAGAAAGTAGTGACCGCCGGAACTCTGAGGCAGGGGTGCCCAGGACGAAAGGCTCCAGCTCGCTGTCTTCGGTGAGGTTGCCGACAACCCGTTGAATGGCACGCGCATCCCGTTTCTTGCGATCATCAGACTCATCCATGGCGAGTTGCACGCAGCCTTCATGTCATGTTGGTGCTTCCGCGCTCCGCCGGTACTATGGTCTCTGTGTGTGTCCTTGCTGAAGATCAGGCTCATGGACCAGTAGAGGTTGACCCTGACGTCCGAGGGCGCCGGACGAAAGTCCGGGAAGGCGGGCGGGATCACCACCGTGGACGGAACCGGCGAACCACTCGCTTCTAGTTGCGCTGAGATTCGAGCGAGGAGCATCACTGTCTGCTGCGAGTAATACGCATTCTGTTGCGCGTAGTTTGGGGTCAGGTTTGGAAAGCTCTGTTGCAGGAAGGCGGTCAAGCTTGCTGAGTACAAAGCAGCCTGATTAGACCCGTCCGATAAACACACGATCCGGACCTCGACTGATGGGAGAGAACACGCAGGAAGATGATGATTCCCTCCATGTCATCCTTCCATGTGACCATGTCTCGGTCAGAGCTTTTTCGTGGCTTTCTGCCTCCTCCATGTAGACGGACCATAATTTGGTGGCCCTTTCATCATACTCCATCATTCATGTCATGGGAATCAACGGGTACGACGCTATTGTCTTGATGAGGGTGGTGCCACTGGCACTGCGAGTCGACATGATTCTGGTTTGGTCTGAGGAGCCTGCTTTTCGTCCGTGCCTAAGTTTTCCGCGCCAGTGTTAGTAGTAGAAACCTGTTTGGGCCCTTCGCCACTCGGTCAGTATGATACGAGTACGGATGAATTACCCAAGCACGCACCTGGTGCTTGTGGTTCCTCGACCTGCGCCTCGGATTCCCATCGGTAGATCCCGTCATGAGGAAGGAAACGAGAGATTAACAATAGAGGATGTGCGCAATGACGCGGCAAAGAAAGAAGACCGCCTGGGAGTCGGCCTTGCAGGTGATGGGAAAGACGGAAAGAAGTTGGGGCGCAATCAATTGAATGGACGAGCGCCCATCTTCAACACAACAATCACCGTCGGCTTCCCCTAGTACTGTACATCGCCAGAAAAAGCTGGCAAGCAAACGTTGAAGCCCAGTGCCCCGCTTCAGTTATAGTATGTTATCGATGACGGATCGGATCGAGCCGGATGGATGGTAAAAGTGATCGGCCAGATGGCGGGCCCTGATGCGTACAGCAGAGACAAGGATGATTGTCACGATACGGTGCCATGCACCTAGCCAGGGAGAATGACATGCCGGAATGGAGGCACATGCTTAACACTTCACGGCCTCAAGTCAGGTCAATGCTGCACAGTAAGCAAGTTGTGCGCTGTGACTGAGTCCGAAGATGCCCGGTCCATCAGTACACCAGTGGTGTAGTGATAGAGTGAAATCAACCAGATCGCAATCCATGACCGGGATCCATTGACATTTCATACGGGTCCAAGTCACATCATAAAAATATGTGAGAACCTTGCCCCGAATGACGGGTACCTTGGTACTTGGACCAGGCTGTTCAGCACGGGAAGATACTCGATCGACGGGATCCACATGAACCCCAAGGGATACTGTGGGAGAGGTCCGGGTCATTCTCCTTGGATCTGATTTATCCTCCGTTATTTTCCATATCTCTCGGCGCAAAAACCGAGCTCATCAAAATGCAAAAATAGCCAATCCGGGATATGCGGCTGTACAATATCGGGATGATATGCATGGATCTTTCCCTATCGCTGGCTCATGCAAGTCACCGTGCGGCGAGGACAACGGGGTATTTTTTATCAACCAAGCGGCACACGCCGATCTTCCCTCTTTAACACCAGCAGTGAGAATCTAGAAAACGAGAAGATGAACCCTCGAGTCGTGACTCCGGGCCTAAAAATGACATGGTAAGCGTAAATCCGTTGGACAGAGAAAAAAAGATAAGGAAATGATACTCGCCTCGCATATTACGATCACATCCTCGCCAATGGCCGTGGCTACCCTTCCCCTAATCTCAGACGGAAGTGCTACCTCCTTCTGAACGAACGGGACAGATTTCGAGTCGGATGTCTGAAATTGCCCAACGCGAGCGCGGCCGAAGTCCCAGACACTGATTGAGCTCTGCGTGAGTCGGCGAGGAAGGTACCGCGAGCCAGAAAGTGGGTCCCGGAAGAGGATTGGGGAATCCGAAGAGGGAACCCTTCGCGTCCCAGTGGTTCCCCAGCCATCCCATTGGATGTGGCGTGTTCGCCTGTTCTCAGCAGAACTGACATGATTCAGTAGCGTAGCGATGGGAATGAGAAGCGTATGGTGAAATACGACTGCGATGTGCCGCGCATCCGTCATCGAAAGGTGGCTGGTCGCTTGCAGGGCTATTAGATGGTCCTCAGGCGAACCAAAGAACGGAACGGCCACTTCCGACGAGTAAGAGTGGACGTTGGGGCAGTAACGCAGGAACATCGCGACCGGCGTGACATCGCGCCCAAATTCGAGAGCAAAGCTAGCAGCGGGGGTGGGTCTGCGTCGCTTACCCCCCGAGGCGGGCACCTCATCCAGATTGTACACCGCCAGGACTGGGCCATCCGTCACCCCTTCGAGGACCGCGCGCCGATCGAGATCCTTGATATGAGTAGCGCCGAGCAATATACGATTCTCCGGAAGGAATACTACGCTTTGAACAACCGGGGATGTGATACACTGCGTGTGAATCAGTCCCACCCTTCGTGTTACGTAGGGGGCTTCCGGACGTACGATTACGGTGTGGCCGGCCTTCCAATCATATATCTTCAGTTGATATCTTGGCATAAGAACAGCGACATAGTTCCGAGCCACGACGAGCTGCAGAAGCGATGTATCACGATACTTGTGAGGAGGCCTCGAAGGAATTGGGCTAGCGGCCAGGGGATGTGGCCCCCCGCTTCTTAAGGAGAAGAAGTGAAGGCACCATCTACAAAGGACCGGTAATGAGGACCGATGTCGTTCACGATAAGATCCGGCCCTGCTTACCCTTCGTATTTCAACACGACAAGAATATCTTCGTAGGGATCGAGAGCACACGCAGAAGGGTAGAAAGGAAAAGTGTGCTCCCATTGTCTCATGGTGATTCCTCGTGTGTTGGATGGAAGCTGGAAGAAAGTTATCTTGGGTTCCGTCGCCCAGTGAATGGAAAGGATGCCACCCGGAGCAACATGGATGGTGAATGCATTAGCTGTGTCAAACAAGTGGACACAGTCGGACCACTGAAGATCCCCCCAGGCGTTGATGTGCGCCTGCAACTTTTCTCTACGCTCCGCGATCGACATTCTGCTCAGATGGCCATCCACCATACCTACTCTTCCCAATTCAAGGTGGTACTGAAGTAAAGAGGAAACGCCGACTAGATCGCGCATGCGTTTGCACACCTGCCAATGTCAGAGCCGGGAGCGGTATGATTCGCAGGAGAAATCGGGGACAAAAAGGACACCACGCACCCGCATGCAAGAGACGAGGTCCCGGTATTCGAGCATGGCTAGGATAGTGGAAACCAGTTCATTGGGAAAGACCTGGAACAAACTATTTCGTTCCCGGACACCCATTTGGCGATCTGACGCGGTGTGAGGATCAGGTTGTGGCAACATCGACGAGATGAAGGCTCCGTCGACCCGATAGAGCGCACAATCGCAGGTCGATACAAGACCTAGTACTGTATGATCCTACTGACGGGATGGAAGATTCCAAGTAAACCGTGAACTCTGTTACAATCTGGTTATGTAATCACTGCTTCCGGCATTTCGGCACACCGTTCCTCTTCGACAAACCGACCGCGACGGACGGCAACTGGCAAAATGGCGAACACCCTTCAAGCCGAGGGACTTTGTTTCCGTTTTCCAGAAAACCTACCGCCGCACGCAAACCTCACTCATGAGGTCGCTGTTCAGATGCTCGGACGTGCCGTCGGCCTCGCCACGCAAGTTGCCTTTCAACCGAGCTACATCGACAAACCACCAGGTGCCGCCTCTTCCTTTTGCTCTACGTGATCCCCCGCACCGCCTTTTCTCATGCGCTGCAGATGGCCAGATCTATCTCCTTTTCATTCCCGGTGGCGTCAACTTTCCGCTAGACGGCGTTCGGTATATGGAACACGAGCATCGCTATACTATCCCCCTTCAGGGCGGACGCGTGCGTGACAGTCCCCACCTTCTGATTTTATCTCTCTCACAACCCCCCTATCGATAGGAACTCGAAGTCATCGAAGCACGTCACGGCTTTGTACCCCTCTCAGGGGAGACGGCCGCCTCGCGCGTCCGCAGGCGGTACCGTCTCCTGAAGGGGGGCCACCCATGCCTCGTCCTCGTCCACTATTCACGCGGGCAATCTACCCGTCAGTGTTCCTCCTCCTTTCCTTTCGTATTCCACATTTCGCTCATGCCAACCTTCTCATCCCACCTTTTACGACTATCAGCCGTCCCGCCTCATCTACAAGCACAGCCCGCTCGACAATACCCGCTGCGCCAGCACAACGAGCCGGCCGTCATCGTGCTCGGCGAGAGGCAAGGACAGCGTGTAGCACCTTCTGGTCCCGTCGGGGGCATGCCGCCGAACGTTGGTGGCGTGGGCGCGGGAATGGGCATGGGCGTCGGTGTCGGTGTCGGTGGGCGGTCGGACGCACAGGCGATGCTCGCCCAGCAAAATCGCGAAATGGAAGCGCTCGAGCGTCGTAGCCAGCGCGAGCGCAGCGGCAGCATGAACCCGGTGCAGGTACGTGGTATCGTCTCAACAACCCTCAGCGCTGTTCTGATACCCCCTGTCATCGCCGTGCTTTTTTTTTACTAGAGGCAATCTCAGCCCCCGCCGCGGCTTGATGAAGAAGACGCCGCGGAAGAGCTCGAACATATATCGACTCGGACGCTCGCACTGACGCGCTACAAGCGGAATCACGAACTAATGAACGAAGTCTTCATGCGAGCTGCCTTTGGTCAGTCATCATTTCTGCTCAGAGTCTCAGTCCAAACCTCCGGGGGTTTCCCGCTCGACCTTTCTGCTCACATATTATTGTACACTGTAGGAGATAAACATCTATCAAAACCGCCTGCGCAGTATTCCATTTTCGACAAGGCCGAGTTGGAAAACCGCGTGGTACGCGTTGCATCCGTTTGCATTCGTCCTGGTGCGGGGAAGAGGGTTTGACGCGTCTTTTTGCAGGAACTCCTGACAAAAGAAGTCGAAGGGCTTCAAGTCAAGGCGGCTGCGCGGCAGGCTGCACGCAATAGGGACCAGGGTGCGGACATGAGCGTCGACGAGGTTGGTGCCATACCTAGCATCGTCGTGGCTTGACCTGCAGGCAACTGTCTCCCTCATCCTGTGCAGAGTTAGTTATACGTAGACCTGCGCGGCGTTATCTATCATGTGGGCCACCTTTGGCTCGTGTACATCTATAGGCATAAGGGCTTTTCGAAGGTTTCCTCTTCATCAGAATTTCCACGTGGGCGAGTGGTGCTATGAGGAACTTGTCAGCGCACGAAAAAAAAAACGGAAGTATCACATCATATAATATGGGCCCGCCACCGTCATTGGGGACCAGACCGCGCATCCATCTGATCCAGATGTTGACAGTGACGGTAGGCCTCGCTACTGCGCGTCGCAGCAAGCACAGTCAATCTTAGAGCGAGAAGTCACTAGAGTGACAATTATTGTCATCTGGTTTGCCGGCGTGGTCCATCGATACTAACGTACTACGGTGCTGCTTGTGCATGTCCTGTACGTAGGGTATTGCGTTCGTCTGCGGTGAATGGTCGTCATCCGCAGGACCGCAGCTATCGATTTATTTCACTTTCGAAAGCACTCCAGTCGACGACTCGCCCTCGCCCTACTGCCAGCAGCAGCAGCAGCACCTCACTCAGCCTACGCACGCCCCTACGCCCGCAGCAGGCCGCAGTCGATGCCGCCGCCTTGCTCGCCTCGAACACGCCCTCGACCGCGGTCGCCGTTCATGCCAGTGCGTTCACGTGTGGGTTGGCAAATGGAAACGAAGACGTCGACAGCTACGAACGCCAGACGCGGCAGACCGAATTCCGCGATTGTATGCACACTCCCTCTCTCATCTCTCTTCTCGGGTACTTTACCGTATCGTACGCCCCGCCGTCTTGGGCCCAACTTCTTCAAGTGATGCGCGACTGGAGCGATGTCAAACTGTCAATTCTCCAATTGTCAAACGACCTGCACGAGGACCGTTCTCCTGCGGCCGCAGCTACATCCCCCCTTTCCCCTCCCGCGTCCCGCTACGCCCTCGAGGTTCCAGACATACGTACAACTGCGCATCCCCCCCCCTCTCTTCACTCTGCTCCGTCGATGCTACTCAACACCCCCTCACACACCTCACTCATATAAATGGGCAGACATCAACCCCTTCATCTGTATCCCCCGTAGAGTAATCCCTCAATGTGGCGCGAACAACGATCTCCTGGAAATTTTCCGACCTTCACACGTGGACGAGGAGGACAAACCAATCCCAAGCCGGATCATGGCAACAGGTACTACCACCGTGGCTCCCGTGGGACAAGAGGTGGGGGCCCACCGACTAGGATCACTCCCCCTGGCTTTCCTCCGCCGGCCAACCTCAGCGCGGGCCTGGACACATCCAGGATCATTGAGACGATCCCCCCGCCCGCGCGTCTCTCCGCACCCGAACACATCCCGATCGAGAATACGCGCTATGTCGCGTCGTACAATTGGGTAGAGAAGGACGAGCCGACGATCGTCGTTCCAGGTACGAGTATCTCTCCTCTAGAGCTCGCCCACTCAGTACTCAGTACTCAATGATGGACCAACCATCGACATCCCATGCAGGTTCGCCGGCTGAGTGGACCGGGCACGCTCTCCCGTTCACCTTGCAGCCCGACGACGGGTCCAACTTTATCGACCAGAATGGAGCCCGCATAGCCCAATATCCCATGCTTCCGCTCTTCTCCGCCGCGGACGCGATCCACGACAAGAAGGCGCCGGTCGATTGGCCGGCTGTGGATGTCATCACGGACCGCAACGGTCTACGCAAGCTCCTACGCTGGCTCAACCCGTCGGAAGGCAGGGAGGTGTGCGACTTTCGAATCGATGTGGAACTCGTAGGCGCGAAGACCATCATTCTGGGTCGTTGGGAGGGCCGGACCCACAACATCCCCACCGGGCGGAGCTTCGGGTTCGCCTTTGAGGCCGCAACCTCGCAGGCCGCGCCCGGATGTCCGATCTCGGGCCATCATCGGGCCATCACATACGTACGTTGCCATTCACACGCATATAGGAGGCCCTTCGAAGGTGCTCACAATCATTTGGGAGGATAGGATATGCTCGATATGAAAATGATCGTCCGCTTCGAGGTCGACGCATGCCTTTCAACAGGAGAAACTGATTCGAAACGCTCCGCGGAAAAGGTGCCTGCGCCAGCTGTCGACGACCTTGCAGACGCACTCGGGAGCATAAACCTATCTTCTTCTGTTGCTGGGTCACCGCCATCATCGCCGCCGTCGCCGTCGCCGTCGCCAGCAACTGTCAACATTGTCCGCGCGGGCACACAAATCCCCCAAGATGCACTGCTCGAGGTAACCTCGCGCTCGGTACACTTTGTCAACCAGCTGGACTGGAACGAGCTCTACCCGCAACTCGTGATCTCGCAGACTTCCGCGGTGCGTCTCGGCGTGCACGAGCGCGGCACATTCAAGGAGCTGCGGGAATGGCAAGTCATCGGTGGCGCCGACGGCGCTCGTACTGGCGCAGGTGCAGGTGCAGACGCAGACGCAGACGCAGACGCAGATGCAGACGCAGACGCAGACGCAGATGCAGATGCAAATTCAGAACCGCTGCCGGACCTCACGACGCAACGTCGCGAGACGGCGGCACAGATCGTGCGGCTGGCGCGTGTGCTGGAAGATGTGCAAGAGCTCGCGATTTCGCGCGGGCCAGGACCCGCGGGCTGCTTCAGTCTCGTGTGCGATAACGGCGAACTG
>Ga0137394_10001058_pt1 | contig 19814 bp, 20 predicted proteins | sample czobulk116metaG_FD_108278 | JGI IMG/M metagenome (GOLD analysis project Ga0137394, IMG submission 108278) | Vadose zone soil microbial communities from Angelo Coast Range Reserve, California, USA - czobulk1.16 metaG | ecosystem: Environmental > Terrestrial > Soil > Vadose zone | place: USA...
ACGCCCATCGGATCGACGTTCTCGATCGAGCAGATGATGACGACGTTGTCGGCGAGGTCGCGCATCACCTCGAGCTCGAACTCCTTCCAGCCGATCACCGACTCCTCGACGAGGACCGTGCCGACCGGCGACATCTGCAGCCCCCACCGCACCGCCGCCTCCAGCTCCTCAGGGTTCCCGGCGATCGACCCGCCCGTGCCGCCCAGCGTGAAGGAGGGGCGGATGATCGCGGGATAGCCGACTTGGTCCACGACGGCGCGCGCCTCGTCGAGGCTCCGGGCGTGGCCGGAGCGGGGCAGCGCGAGCCCGATCCGCTCCATCGCCTGCTTGAAGAGGGCCCGGTCCTCGGCCTTGCGGATCGCGTCGAGCTTGGCGCCGATCAGCTCGACCCCGAACCGATCGAGCGTGCCCGCCTCCGCCAGCGCCACCGCGATGTTCAGACCCGTCTGACCGCCCAGCGTCGGCAAGAGCGCCTGCGGGCGCTCGCGCTCGATGATCTTCGCGACGAACTCCGGCGTCAGGGGCTCGATGTACGTCCGGTCCGCCAGCTCGGGGTCCGTCATGATCGTGGCCGGGTTCGAGTTCACCAGGACGACCTCGAACCCCTCTTCCCGCAACGCGCGGCAGCCCTGCGTGCCGGAGTAGTCGAACTCGCACGCCTGACCGATGACGATCGGCCCGGAGCCGATGATCAGGATGCGCTTGAGGTCGGCTCGCTTGGGCATCGGGCTCCCGCGCGGCGCGCGCCGCGCTCGCTATTCCTCCACCAGGCCATACACGATCGACGTCTCCGGCGCGGCTTCCTCCCGGCGGTAGAGCACGTCGTCGAGCCGGCCGTTGCCCACCCACGCGACCTCACCGCTGCCCCAGAGCTGCTCGCCCAGGACGCTCATGCGCCGGTCGACCCGCTCGCGGATCGCGTGGGCTTCGAGCGAGGTCTCGCTCTGCGCGGTGAACGAGGTCCACTCGGGCTTCTGGCCGCCCCCTTCGGTCTTCCGGTACGAGATCAAGTACTTGGGCATGACGCGGTCAGCCTCCCTTCCGGGTCATCAGGTCGGCGAAGCGATGAAAGAGGTAGTTGGCGTCGTGCGGCCCGGGCGAGGCCTCGGGGTGGTACTGCACGGAGAAGACCGGCCAGTCGCGGTGCCGCAGGCCCTCGCAGGTGCCGTCGTTGAGGTTGAGGTGCGTCGGCTCCCATCCCTGTGTCGTCACTGACGCCGGATCGACGGCGAAGCCGTGATTCTGCGCGGTGATCTCGACCTTCCCGGTCGCGAGGTCCTTGACCGGGTGGTTGGCGCCGTGGTGGCCGAACGACAGCTTGTAGGTGCGCCCGCCGGCCGCCAGGCCGAGGATCTGGTGACCCAGGCAGATGCCGAAGATCGGCACTCGTCCGAGGAGCCCGCGCACCGACTCGATCAGGTAGGGCACGCCTTCAGGGTCTCCCGGTCCGTTGGAGAGGAACACGCCGTCGGGCTTCGCCGCGAGGACGTCGGCCGCCGACGTCGCGGCCGGCACGACGGTCACGTCGCACCCGATCGTGCGAAGCTGGCGCAGGATGTTGAACTTGATGCCACAGTCGTACGCGACGACCCTGAGACGCGCCGGCGGCGGCGCGACGTAGCCGCGCGAGAGCTCCCAGCCGCCCTCCGACCACGTGTAGGGCGCGTCGGCGGTGACCTCGGCCACCAGATCGCGGCCGACGAGCCCGGGCAAGGCGCGCGCGCGCTCGAGGAGGCCCCCCGGATCGGTCTCGACGGAGGAGACGATGCCGTCCTGGGCGCCGTGGTCGCGGAGGTGGCGCGTCAGGGCCCGCGTGTCGATGTCCTGGATGCCCACGATCCCGTGGCGCGCCAGGTACGCGTCGAGGCTCGCGCCGGCGCGGAAGTTCGACGCGACGAGCGACGCCTCCTTGACGATGAACCCGTTGACCCAGGGCCGCCGCGACTCCACGTCCTCCTCGTTGACGCCGTAGTTGCCGATCATCGGATAGGTCATGGCGACGATCTGCCCGCGATACGACGGATCGGTGAGGATCTCCTGATACCCCTGCATCGCCGTATTGAAGATGACCTCACCGGCGGCCTCTCCCACCGCGCCGAGCGGCCGGCCCCTGAACGTGCGCCCGTCACGCAACACGAGCCAGGCTGGACTCATGGACGGCCGGCGCCTCGCACGAGCTTCATGGATTCGCCTCGGCCGGCGGGACCCCAGCCCCGCGCCGGCTCGCGACGCGCACGATCTTCCCGCCGACGACCGTCAGCCACGGACCGCCCCGAAGCGGCCATCCGGCGAACGGCGTATTCCGGCTCCGGGAGTGGAACCGCGACGGATCGACCGTCGCTTCCGCGTCGGGATCCAGGATGGTGACGTCGGCGGGCGTCCCGACGCTGAGCGTCCCGCCCGGCAGGCCGAGCAGCCGCGCCGGATCGCGGCTCCAGCGCGCGATCAGCGTCGCGAGCGGAAGGAGCCCGGGCCGTACCAGCCGATCGAGGAGCACCGCCACCGCCGTCTCGAGCCCGACGACGCCGAAGGCCGCTTGATCGAACTCGCCTTCCTTCTCCGAGAGCGCGTGCGGAGCGTGGTCGGTCGCGATGCAGTCGATGGTTCCGTCGGCGAGCCCCTCGATCAGCGCCTCGACGTCGCGCTTGGTCCGGAGCGGGGGCGCCATCTTCGTGTTGGCGTCCCAGGTCCGCACCGCGTCCTCGGTCAGGACCAGATGGTGGGGCGTCACCTCTGCGGTGACGCGGACGCCGCGCGCCTTCGCGTCGCGGACGAGGCGCACCGTGCCGGCGGTGGAGGCGTGCGCGATGTGGACGTGGGCGCCCGTCAGCTCGGCGAGCAGGATGTCGCGCGCCACCATCACGTCCTCCGCGGCGGCGGGCTGCCCCGGCAGGCCGAGCTCCGTGGAGACGACCCCCTCGTTGATCGACGCGCCGCGGCTCAGGGTCGCGTCCTCCGCGTGGCTGATGAGCGGCGCGCCGAAGGGCAGGGTGTACTCCATCGCGCGCCGGTAGAGGCCGGCGTTCATGACGCATCGACCGTCGTCGGAGAACGCGACGCAGCCCGCCTCCGCGAGCTCGGCCAGCTCGGCGAGCTCCTCACCGTGCAGGTTCCGCGTGACGGCGCCGATCGGGTAGACGCGCACGAGGCCCTCGACCTTCGCCTTGGCGAGGATGTAGTCGGTGACCGCCCCGTTGTCGTTGACGGGACTCGTGTTCGCCATGCAGCACACGGCGGTGAACCCGCCGGCCGCGGCCGCCCGCGTGCCGGTCGCGACCGTCTCCTTGTACTCCTGGCCGGGCTCGCGCAGGTGAACGTGCATGTCGATGAACCCGGGGCAGACGATCTTGCCCTTGGCCTCGACGACCTCGGCGTCGGCGGGCGCCGCGAGGTTCCGGCCGAGACGCTCGATCTTGCCGTCGGTGATGAGAACGTCCTGGACGACGTCGAGGTTGTTCGCCGGATCGATGACGCGGCCACTCCGGAGCAGGAGGCTCATGCGCCGTCTCCGCCCTTGCGGCCGGCGAGGAGGAGCAACACCCCCATGCGCACGGCCACGCCCCGGGACACCTGGTCGAGGATGACGGAGTACGGGCCGTCGGCGACCTCGGGCGACAGCTCGATGCCGCGGTTCACGGGCCCGGGGTGCATGATCAGGACGTCGGGCCGCGCGTGCCGCGCGAGCTTGTCGAGCGTGAGCCCCCAGTAGCGCGCGTACTCGCGGAGCGACGGGATCAGACCCGCGGTCATGCGCTCCTGCTGCAGGCGGAGCATCATGATCACGTCCACGTCACCGATCGCGTCCTCCAGGCGGTAGCACACCTTCGCGCCCAGCTCCTGGACGAACGGTGGAATCAACGTCGGCGGCCCGGCCACGGTGACCGTCATGCCCAGCTTGCGCATCCCGTGGATGTTGGACCGCGCGACCCGGCTGTGGGCGATGTCGCCGACGATCGCCACGTGGAGGCCCTCGAAATGGCCCTTCTTCTCGCGGATCGTCAGCAGATCGAGCAGCGCCTGCGTGGGGTGCTCGTGGGCGCCGTCGCCGGCGTTCACGATCGAGCACGGAAGCGCGCGGGCGAGCAGGTCGGCGGCGCCGGCCGAGGAATGACGGACCACGACGACGTCCGGGCTCATCGCGGCGATGTTCTTTGCCGTATCGATGAAACTCTCACCCTTGCTCGTGCTGGATCCACTCGCCGAGAAATTGACCACGTCCGCCGAGAGCCACTTCCCGGCGATCTCGAACGACGTGCGCGTCCGGGTGGACGACTCGTAGAAGAGGTTGACGACCGTCTTGCCGCGGAGCGCCGGAACCTTCTTGATCTCGCGCGAGGCGATCTCCTGGAGCGACGCCGCGGTGTCCACTAGCAGCACGATCTCGCCCGCGTCGAGCTCGCGCATCGTCAGCAGATCTTTGCGCGTCCAGCCCATGCTAGACCTCCTCGGGCTCTTCGATGACGACACGGTCCTCGCCGTCGTGCTCGCGGAGCCGGACGGCGACGCTCTCGCGGCGCGAGGTCGGCAGGTTCTTGCCGATGTAGTCCGGCCGGATCGGCAGCTCGCGGTGGCCGCGGTCGATCAGGCACGCGAGCTGGATGGCGGTCGGCCGGCCGAGGTCGATGATCGCGTCCAGCGCCGCGCGGATCGTCCGTCCGGTGAAGAGGACGTCGTCCACGAGGATCACCGTCTTGTCCTTGATCGAGAACGGGATGTCGGTCCCGCGGATCACCGGCGTCCCGCGCATGCCCAGATCGTCGCGATAGAGCGTGATGTCGAGCGTCCCGACGGGGAGGGTCGTGCCGTCGATCTGGGCGATCTTCGCGGCGAGGCGGTGCGCGAGGCTCACGCCGCGCGTCCGCAGCCCGACGAACGCCAGGTCCTTGGCGCCGCCGTTCTTCTCGAGGATCTCGTGGGCGATGCGGGTGAGGGCCCGGTCGAGCGCGGTCTCGTCGAGAACCTGCGCCTTCTCCCGGTGGCGTGGTGCGGGGCTGCTCATCTACTCTCCTTGCGGGCCTCTCCGGGCGCGCTTAAAGGAAAGGTCACGAACCGACTCCCGTCACTCTACATGGCGCGCTCCACCCGTGTCAACCTCGCGAGGCGACTCGGCGCCGCCGGGGCGCCAGCGCTCGACCGTCCGATGCGCGTGCTCGACCGTGACGCGCCCGGCCTTCACCACGAGGCGCCGCGGCGGCAGCGCCGCCACGATGTCCTCCACTTCCCGGCACTCCCACACGACGAGGTCGGCGCGGCAGCCGGCGGCACAGCCGTAGTCGCGGAGGTTGAGGATCCGCGCCGCGTGCGTCGTGACGGCGGCCACGAGCTCCCGCATGAGCTCGGGCGTCCCCATGTGGGCGGCGACGGCGCCGACGAAGGTCAGGTGCGCGGGGTCGGCCGTCCCGACCGGCGTGAACGGGTTCCGGATATTGTTGGACGCCAGCGCCACCGGGACGCCCGCCGCCAGGAGGCGGCGGATCGGCGTCAGGCCGCGCCGGACGTTCTGCTCGTCCCGTCGTCCCATGAGGTAGAGATCGGTCAGCGGGAGGCTGATCACGCCGATTCGCGCGGCCGCCAGCTCCGCGATCACCGCCGCCTGCTCGACGGGGGGCAGCGCGGCCAGCTCGGTCAGATGGCCCACCGCGACGCGTCCCTGCCAGCCGGCTCGAACCGTCTGACGGACGATCTCACGCACGTGCAGGTGCTCGGGCTCGTCGGCGAAATCCACATGGAAGTCGGCGTCGACGCCGAACTCGCCCGCCAGCGCGAAGACGATCTCGATGTGCCGGCGCGCGTCGGTGTCATTGTAGGGGCAGCCGCCGACCAGGTCGGCGCCCATCCCGAGGGCGCGACGCAACAGCGGTTCGGTGCCGGGCGATTGCACGATACCCTCCTGCGCGAAGGCGCAGAGCTGGATGTCGACGGCGGGCGCGTATTCGCGCTTGAGCGGGAGCATCGCGTCCATGCCCGCGAGCCCCACGATCGGGTCGACCTCCACGTGCGCGCGCATCGCCGTCGTGCCGGCGGCGACCGCCAGATCCAGCACGCGCCGCGCCCGCTCGCCGATGTCGTCCACCGTGAAGCCCCGCTTCGCCAGACCGGTGAGCCGAATGGCTTCCGCCGCCGTGCCGGCCGAGCCGGCCACGCGGTCGGCCAGGAGCGCCTTGTCGAGATGGATGTGCGCTTCGACGAGGCCCGGAGTGACGAGCCGTCCGGCGACGTCGATCGTCTCCCGGGCCGGTTCGCTCACCGGCCCGACGCCGACGATGCGTCCGCCCGCGATCGCGAGGTCGACGCGTTCGACTCGATCGGGGAGGTGGCAGCCGCGGAGGACGAGGTCGAGCACGTTCAGCGCGCCCGCGCGTTCACGCCGGCTCCGCGGGTGCCGGCGGCGCGTTCCAGCGGCGCAGGACTTCGAGCCCGAGCAGCAACAGCGCCGCGAGCATCGTCAGCGCGCCGACGCCGAAGATCAGCCGGCCGACGATCTCGGCGGACTGGAGGAGCCCGAGCCGCCCGAGGAGGTAGTGCCAGTCGTGGATCAGCCCCTCGGCCAGGAGCGGGAGCGCCCGGGCCCGCCCGTCGGCTGCGTAGATCGCGACGTCGGTGAGCGACTGGCCGGTCCAGAAGAGCGTGACGGCGGCCGAGGCCCACTGGCGCGTTCTGACGAAGGCGACGGTGGCGATCACCGGGATCAAGACCTGGGTCAGCGAGCCGCCGAGCACGGCGAGGAACTCGCCGAAGAACCCGAAGATCACGTGGCCGGCTTCGTGGAAGACCAGGTCGATCCCGTGAATGAATCCGAGGACACCGCGCCCCTGAAACGTCAGGCCCTGGGCCAGGACCTTCCACGCGAGAACCACCAGGATCACCAGCCCGAGGCCGCGGCCGACCACCCCGGCGGCCCTGACGCTCTCGTCGCGCTCGGGCACGGCGCTGGGCTAGGCGTCGCGCTTCGGCGGGTTGATGTTGTAGGCCTTGAGCTTGCGATAGAGGTGGCTGCGCTCGATCCCGAGGCGCTCCGCGGTTCGCGTCACGTTCCAGTCGTTGGCGCGCAGCTCGGCGAGGATGTAGGCGCGCTCGAAGTTGTCGCGCGCGTCCTTGAGCGACCGGTCCCGCGGCTCGCCCGCCGCGGGCGCGGCTTCCTTCGGGCGCAGCGGCGCCGGCAGGTCGTCGGCGACGATCGCGTCGCCCGGCGCCATGATGACGAGGCGCTCGACCATGTTCCGGAGCTCGCGGACGTTACCGGGCCAGTCGTAGGCGAGGAAGTAGCCGAGCGCCTCGCCGGAGAGCGTCTTGGCGCGCTTGCCGTTCTCGGCGCAGAACTGCGCGACGAAGTGGCTCACGTGCGCGGGGATGTCGTCCTTGCGCGTCCGCAGCGCCGGCACCTCGATCGGGATCACGTTCAGGCGGTAGTAGAGGTCTTCGCGGAACTGGCCCTCGCGGATCAGGGCCGCGAGATCCCGGTTGGACGCGGCGATCACCCGCACGTCGACCCGGATCGTGTCCTTGCCGCCGACGCGCTCGAACGCCTGCTCCTCGAGCGAGCGCAGGACCTTCGCCTGGGTCTTGAGGCTCATGTCGCCGATCTCGTCCAGGAAGAGCGTGCCGCCGTCGGCCAGCTCGAACTTCCCGCGGCGCCGCGCCAGCGCCCCGGTGAACGCCCCCTTCTCGTGGCCGAACAGCTCGGATTCGATCAGCTCCTCGGGGATCGCGGCGCAGTTGACCTCGACGAAGGCGCGCTCGCGGCGGGCGGAGTTGACGTGGATGGCCCGCGCCACCAGCTCCTTGCCGCTGCCGTTCTCGCCGTGGATCAGCACGCGGCCGTTGCTGGGCGCGGCGGTCGTGATCTGCTCGCGGAGCGCCCGGATCGCCGAGCTCTCGCCGACGAGCTCGGTCCGCTGCTCGAGGCTCGCGCGGAGCGTCGCGTTCTCGCGCTCGAGCCGGGCGTGCTCGAGGGCGCGGCTGATCGTGACCAGGATCTTCTCGAGGGACAGCGGCTTCTCGACGAAGTCGTAGGCGCCCAGGCGCGTCGCCTTGACGGCGGTCTCGATCGTGCCGTGGCCGGAAATCATGACGACGACCGCCTCGGGCCGCGCCCGCTTGATCTCGGCGAGGGTCTCGAGCCCGTCCATCCGGTCCATCCAGATGTCGAGAAACGTCAGCTCCGGCAGCTCGTCGGCGAAGAACCGGAGCGCATCGGCGCCGCCGCCGACCGCCGAGACGCGATAGCCCTCGTCCTCCAGGACGTCGCGGAGAGTCGACCGGATGGCCGGCTCGTCGTCGACTATCAATATGTGCTCGCCGGCCATGTCAGCCTCGCCGCCGCGCCCCAGGCGCAAGCGCGCTCACGCGCGCGAAGATGTGCTCGCCGGCCATGTCAGCCTCGCCGCCGCGCCCCAGGCGCAAGCGCGCTCACGCGCGCGAATCTGTAGTCGCGGGCGTGGGCCACGCTATCCTCGCGGTCGCACCCGGGCGCCATGTCAGGCCTCGACCGTGACGACGGCCCGCGACACCGGGACCTCGACGACGAAGCGGGTTCCCCGGGGCGCGTTGTCCTCGATCCAGATCGTGCCGCCGTGCTCGCTCACGATCTCGTGCACGATCGACAGCCCGAGCCCCATCCCCGCGACCTTCGTCGAGAAGTACGGCAGGAAGAGCTTTTCCTTGTCCTCGGGGCTGATGCCCGGACCGTCGTCGGCCACGATGATGCGCGCGTGCCCCGTCCCGGGCACGTGCACGGTCTCGACGCGCACGTCCCCGGTGCCGCCGACCGCCTCGACCGCGTTGTCGACGAGGTTGAGGACGGCGCGCTTGATGTGGTCCGGGTCGACCTCGAGCAGCGGGAGGTCATCGGGATGATGCGTCGTGATCGAGAGGGCCGGGTGGGACTCGCGGTAGAGGCTCGCGACGCTGTCGATGAGCTGGCGCACGTCGGTCGGCCGCGGGGCGAGCACCGGCATCCGGGCGAAGCGCGAGAACTCGTCCACCAGGCGCTTGAGGCCGTCGACCTCGTGGATGATCGTCTCGGTGCACTCGAGCACCAGCCGCTCCTCGCCGGGGGTGCGAGCCAGCCGCCGGCGCAGCCGCTGGGCGGAGAGCTGGATCGGCGTCAGCGGATTCTTGATCTCGTGGGCGATCCGCTGCGCGACCTCGCGCCACGCCGCCACCCGCTGGGCCTTCAGCAGCTCTGTCAGGTCGTCGAGGACCAGGACGGCGCCCGCGTACTCGCCGTCCGGGCTCCGGAGCGCCGTCGCGGAGGCGAGGAGCGAGAGCGTGGCGCCGGCGCGTCGCAGCTGGAACTCGAGCTCCGCGCTGGCGGCCTTGGGGCGCCGCGTGCGTTGCACCTGCGCCACCACGGTTTTGAGGTCTGGACCGGCGAAGACCTCCTCGAGCAGGCGTCCGACGGCCGTCGACTCGTTCACGCCGAGCATGCGCGCGGCGGCGCGGTTGATGGTCGTCAGGCGCCCCAGCGGGTCGAAGGAGACCACGCCGGTGGCGATGGCCTCGAGAACGGTCTCGATGTAGACGCGCCGATCCTCGAGCTCGGTGTGCTTGTCGGACAGGTCGAGATATGCCTCTTCGAGCTGCCGCTTGGACTGCCCCAGGTCGTCCGTCATGCGATTGAACGACTTGATCAGGACGCCGATCTCGTCGTCCCCGCGGGCCTGCACCTTGTAGGCGAGGTTGCCGGCGGCGACCTCGCGCGTGCCCTCGGCGAGCTGCTCGATGGGCCCGGTGATCCCGCGCGCCAGGTAGAGGCCGAACCACGTGAACGAGAACACGACGATGAGGGTCATGAGCAGGAACAGCAGGATGTAGATGCCCTTGATCGGCGTCTTCAGCAGCTTGAGCTGCTTGTACTCTCGGAACGCCTGCGAGATGGCGCGCACCCGTGCCTCGAGCCGCTCGGTGACGTGCGTGCCCACGACCACCACGCCCACGACGCTGCGCTCGCCGGCTCGGGCCGCCCAGATCGGCACCACGGCTTCGACGAGGTCGCCGGACGTGAGCTCGCGCACCGTGGTGAGCTCCTGCCCGGCGGCGCCCTGGCGCAGCTGGGCCTCGTTGACTTCGCGGGTCGCGAGATCGCCCAGGATCGGATCCTTGACGTGGACCAGCTCCTGGCCCTGCGGGCCGAAGACGGTGATCGCGCTGATCCCCAGCCGGTCCTGCTGCTCGACGAGATAGGCCGCCAGCGCCTCGCGCCGGTCGTCGGCGAGCAGCCCATCGCGATCGACCACGCGGCCGATCTGCTGCGCGTGGCGGAGCGCGGTGCGCTCGAGGTTGCCGTAATAGGTTTGCGCGACCGCGAGCGCCTGATCCAGCGGGCGCTCGACCTGCGGCTTGAACCACCCCTCGATCGACTTGTTGATGAAATTGGAGGCGATGAGGAAGATGAGCGTCGACGGGATGAGCGAGAGCGTGAGGAACGCCAGCACGAGCTTCGCCTTGAACTTGGCGCCGATCACGTTCTCGCGCCGCTCGAACCAGAGCTTGACCAGGTTCCGGAACAGGAGCAGCACCAGCAGCAGCAGCACGATCAGGTTCAGGTTGAGCAGGGCGAAGACGGCGATGTTGGACGCGAGCGGCAATTCCGGCGCGTAGACCCCGATGTCCAGGAGGTTCGCCGTGCCCACCAGCAGCACGAACCCGGCCAGAATGACCAGGTTGCGCTTGCGCCGGTTCTCGTCGCTCAGGAGCGGCATCGTTGTCGCGCGGCCCGTGCCGGCTCGAGCCTGGGGTGGCCTGATCGCGGTGCGGGTGGCGTGATTTGTAGCGGGGACCATGAGGCCGGCTCGAGCCGGGGGTGGCCTGATCGCGGTACTGTTGGCGTCATTGAACCCGCTGGATCGTACGGTAGTCGGACTGGCGGGCGGCTTGCTCAGCCGTGCCGTTCATCCGGGCCACAAAGGTGTTCTCGCCGTTCAACGCCGCCGTCGCGGAGACGCGCACGTAGATCACCGCCGCGGGATCGAGCGTCGCGGCGGGCGTCATCTTGACGCCGCGGATGTCGGAGAGAACCCGTTGGGCGTCGCGCAGGTCGCGCGTGGTGAAGATGGGCCGGATCTCCCCCTGGAGCGCCGCCACCTTGAATTCCTTGGTCACCACGTTGTAGGCGAGCGTCCGCTCGATGGTCTTCGTGATCAGCATCCGGTCGGGTAGCAGGCGTTGGTACTGCCACAGCTCGATGACGAGGCGCACGTGCGCCGGGATCCCGCTCTGAATGCCCTCGTGGAGTCCGTCGGGCAGGGCCCCCAGCAACACGACGTGGACGGTCACCTCATGGTCGTTCAGGAAGACGTCCAGGTCGCTGATGCGCAACTCGGCGCGCGCCGGCGCGACGAAGGCCAGCGCCAACGCTGCCGCGACGAGATGACTGAGGAACCGCAGGGCACGCATACGACGGACGGCTCATTATAGCGTGGTCGTGCGCGGCGCAGGCCGTCGCGGGGCTGGGGCCCCGCGGGCCGAGGCGCGGCCATAAAAGAGGGCTGCGACGAAGGGCCGGTCAGATCGCGGCGAGGCCGGGCGCCGGCACGAAGCCCTCCCGCCGCGCGGCGTCTTCGGACGCCGCCGCGGCGGCGGCCACCGCGGCTCGTCGCTCGAGGCCGACGGCGCGCTGGACCGCGAGCACGAGCTCGAGGTTGAGCGCGTGGCCGCCGTTGCGCGCGATGACGTGCGCGCGGATCTGGCGACCCAGCAGGGCGAGGTCCCCGATCAGGTCCAGGATCTTGTGCCGGACGAATTCGTCGCGGTAGCGGAGCCCGTTCAGCGGGCCGCGATTGCCGAGCACGATCGCGTTGTCGAGTGAGCCGCCCCGCGCGAGGCCGTTCTTCCGCATGAGCCCGAGGTCCTTGAGGAAGCCGTACGTGCGCGCCGGCGCGAACTCCTCGACGAACGACCGCTCGGTGGGCGACCACGAGAGGACCTGCGTCCCGATCGCCGGGTGATCGTTGTCCAGCGTGTAGCTGATGCGGAACGTGTCGGAGGGGACGATCTGCATCCACCGCGCGCCACTGCCCACCCGGAGCGGACACGGAAGCGTCAGCATCCGGCGCCGGGCCGATTGCTGCACGCGGCCGGCGTAGGCGAGCAGCGCGACGAAGGGCTTCGCGCTCCCGTCGAGGGCCGGGATCTCGGGCCCGTCCACCTCGATCTCGAGATTGTCGATGCCGAGCCCCACCGCGGCCGCCATGAGGTGCTCGACGGTCTGGATGCGTGTCCCGTTCACCCCTACCGTGGTCGCGTAGTGCGAGTTGACGACACTCTCGGGCCTCGCTGGAATGCGCTCGCCTGTCGAGCGGACCTTGAACACCACGCCGGCGTCCGCTGGTGCGGGTGAGAGGGTGACGCGGGCGACCTTGCCCGAGTGCAGACCAACGCCCTCGATGTCGACGGGTTTTCGGATGGTGTGCTGGCGCATGGACCGGACCGGGAAAGAGCAACTGGGGTGCCAGGGGTATCCACGCCAGCAACTATATGATTTACTTGACTAGAGGCGAATTTACGGATCGTCGAGGTGGCGCCGAAGACACGGGATGGTCGGCCTCGTGTCTCGGATGCGAGACATCACACGTCGACGATGACACGGACCTCGTGGTGGCCGTCCAGCTCGGCCACGACCAGCCGGTGGAGGGTGGCCGCCTTGACGATCGTCCCGAGCCGGTGGCGGCCGGCGTCCATCTCCTCTCCGTGGAGCGTACCGTGGACGAGCGTCCCGGTGCACGCGTCCACCTCCACGCGGCGCACCACGAAGCCCTCGATCTCGTGGACGTAGAGGCACTCGTTGATCCAGCCGGCGAGCAGGCGCTCCGGAGAATCCGCCTGGGCCCGAACCTCGCGGCGCTCTCGCTCCTCGACCTCCTCGGGTGTCACGATCAGCGCGAAGACTCCGAGCGCCGCCTGGGCGAACGCTTCCGCGCGCGTCGAGCCCCAGGCGCGAACGCCTACGTCGGCCTCGGTCTCGAAGTGCTCCCAGCCGGCCGCGAGCGCGCTCATCCGTCCGCACCGAGGTCTCCGAACCGCGCCTGCAGCACCGCGATGATCGCCGGTCCCGCCGTCTCGGCTCGCAGAATGCGCGGGCCGACGCCGACGATCGTCCAGTTCCGTGCTCGGACACTCTCGACTTCCTCCCAAGACAGCCCGCCCTCCGGCCCTACGAGAAGATGGATACCCGCGCCGCCCGGCAGGGCGGAGGGCAGGCTCGCGGCGAGTGTGGTTCCGAGCACGCGAGCCTGCTCCCCGCCCTGCCGGTCGGCGCTGACCGCGCCTTCCCACAAGCACAGCCGCAGGTCGGCAGGCTCCTCGAGCGCCAGGACGTCGCCGAGGGGACGGGGCACGTCGACCGGAGGGACAACCGCGCGGCCGCACTGCTTGGCCGCCTCCTTCGCGACGCGCTGCCAGCGCCGCGCCCGATCCCGCCACCGGCCGGGTTCGAGGGTGACGACGGTCCGCGCCGTCAGCACCGGGACGACCCTCGCCACGCCGAGCTCCGTCGACGCGCGCACGATCGACTCCATCTTGTCGCCCTTGGGGACGGACTGCAGGAGGGTGATCTGGACCGGCGACTCGCGCCCGCGCGTGGCGACTCCGAGCACCGTGCCCGTCGCCTCCTCGCCGACCGTCTCGAGGCGCACCGTGTACTCGCGGCCAGCGCCGTCGGTGGCGAGCACGGTGTCGCCGGCCCGGAGCCGGAGGACGCGCGCGAGATGGCGCGACTCGTCGCGGTCGAAGAAGACCCGGCCGCCGCGGATCCGCTCAGGCGTGATCGTGAAGCGGCGCACGGAGCTCTAGCGTGGTCCAGCCTTCCACCGAGAGGGACGCGCGGGGGACGAACCCATGGCCGCCGAGCGCGGCCGTGACGTCCGCCTCTTCGCCGTCGAGGATGCCACCGAGGAGCAGCGTCCCACCCGGAAGCAGCGCGCGCCCGTAGCGGGGCGCGAGTCGCCGGTGGGCCGCCGACAGCAGATTGGCGACGACCAGGGGGACTGGCGCCTCCTCGAGCCCTCCCGCGTCGGCGAGCACGCACCGCACGCGGTCGGAGACGTGGTTGCGCGCGGCGTTCGCCATCGCGCACGCGACGGCGTCCGGGTCGTCGTCAACCGCGAGGACCCCGCCCACGCCCAGCCGCGCGGCGGCGATCGCCAGGATACCCGATCCGGTGCCCACGTCGATCATCCGCGCTGGGCGGTCACGGTCGATGGCGGACTCGAGCGCCTCGAGGCACCCGGCGGTGGTTCCGTGGTGACCCGTTCCGAACGCGCGCCCGGGCTCGATCGTGATCACGGTTCGTCCGTTCGCCGGTGGGCGGTCCCAGGGCGGGACGATCAGGAGCCTCCGCCCGACGGCGCGGGGCGTGAAGTGGGCGCGCCACGCGTCCGCCCAATTCTCGTCGGCGAGTGCCACGACGTGAAGGTCGGTAGCGGGCTCGAAGCCCAGCTCGCGCAGCCCGTCGAGGTATTGCCGGACGCTCTCCTCGAGCGCGCTCGCGAAGACCGTCTCGGGGAAGAACGCGCGGAGCCGCGCGCCGCTCCCGGGCCGCTCCTCCTCGACGACGCCCAGCGCGCCGAGCTCCCACGCGAGGTTGGTCAGTCCCTCGGAGAGATCGCCCGGTACGCCGACGGTGAGCTCCCAGTAGCGGGAGGATGACATCGGCTCAGCCGAGGAGCTTCTTCACCCGCTCGAAGAACGCCGCCGCCAGTGGTCCCCGTTCGTCCTTCGAGGCCGCCTCGAAGTTCGCGAGCGCCTCTCGCTGTCGCGCGTTGAGCTTCTGCGGGACTTCGAGCACGACGTGGTAGCAGGCATCGCCGTGCCCACGCTGACGCAAGCGCGGCATGCCCTTGCCCCGGAGCCGCAGCACCTCGTTGGGCTGGGTGCCCGCCGGGACCTTCAGCCTGGTCACGCCGTCGAGGGCGGGCACCTCGACCTCGTGGCCCAGGGCCAGGTGGACGAACGAGAGCGGCACCTCGCAGTGCAGGTCGGCACCCTGGCGGGTGAACAGCTCGTGCTCGCGAAGGCGCACGAGCACGTACAGGTCGCCGGCCGGTCCCCCGTTGAGGCCGCCCGAACCCTCGCCGCTGATCCGGAGCTGCATCCGGTCCTCGATTCCCGCGGGGATCTTGACGCTCAGCAGGCGCTCCGCCCGTCGCCGGCCCTCGCCGCGGCATTCCCGGCAGGGCGAGCGGTTGAGCTGGCCCGCGCCCTGGCACTTGGGGCAGGTCTGCGCCACGGTCAGGAAACCGTGATTGCGCCGGACCTCGCCGGCGCCGCGGCACATGTCACACGTGTCCAGGCGGCTCCCCGGCTCGACGCCGGCCCCGGCGCAGGCCTCGCAACGCTCCAGGCGCGGGATCTGGATCTTCGTCTCGAGTCCGGCGGCGGCGTCCTCGAGGGTGATCTTCAGCTCGTACTGGAGGTCTTCACCGCGCGCGGCGCGCGAGCCACGCCCGCGGCCGCCGCCGGAGAAGAAGTTCTCGAAGATGTCCTCGAAGAGGGTCCCGAAGCCCGTGTCGCCGAACCCGGGTCCGGCACCGGAGCCCGCGGTCCCGAAGCGGTCGAAGTGGGCGCGCTTGTCAGGATCGGACAGCACGGCGTACGCCTCGTTCACCTCCTTGAAGCGCTCCTCGGCGTCCTTGTTGCCGCGGTTGCGGTCGGGGTGGAACTGCATCGCGAGCTGCCGGTAGGCCTTCTTGATCTCGACCTCGCCGGCGGTGCGCGCGACGCCGAGCACCTCGTAGTAGTCGCGCGCCACCGGACTCAGGCGTCCTCGTCCGGCGCGGCGGCGACGGACACGAGCGCGGCGCGCAGCACGCGGTTGTGCAGCAGGTAGCCCGGCAGCGTCTCGCCGACCACGGTGCCCGGCTTCGCGTCCGCGCTCACCACCCGCGCGATCGCCTCGTGACGGGCCGGATCGAACGGCTGGCCGAGGGCGGAGTAGCGCGTGACGCCGGCGCGCTCCAGCACCTTGAGGAGCTCGCGCTGGATCAACTCGACGCCCCCGACGACGCCCGAGGCCTCGCCGGTCGCCCGCGCCGCCTCGAGCGCCCGCTCCAGGTTGTCGACTACGGGAATGAGGTCGCGGAGCAGCGATTCGTTCGCGTAGCGGATGTAATCGTCGCGCTCCCGCTGGGTCCGGCGCCTGATGTTCTCGGCCTCGGCGAGCGCGCGCAGCAGCCGGTCCTGCCGCTCTTCGACCTGCCGCCTCAGCTCCTCGACCGTCTCGGTCTGCGCCCCTGCGGACGGAGCGGACTCGACAGGCTCAGGGTTCTGCACGTTCGACTCGTCCATAACGTATGAATTATAGCAGCGTCGTATCGCGGGTCTCGGAGGGGGCGGGGCCGGGGTGCTGGCGGGGTCGCCCGGGATCCGTGTAGTCAGCGTTGCACTCGCGCAGCGCGCAGGATTTCTCGGCCCCGGATTTCAGCCGTCGGATCCCGGGCGGCCCCGCCAGCACCCCGGCCCCGCCCCCTCCGACTCAAGCGCTACGACGGCAAATAAAGATCCTGGCGGACGCGGGCGAGAGCGTCGGTGACGTGGCGAGCCGTCTCGTTGACGACCGCGATGACCTCGGGGTAGGGCAAGCGTCGCGGGCCGACGACGCCGAGGATTCCGATGACCTGGTCGCGGTAGAGATACGTCGAGGTGATGAGCGTGCACTCACGCATCTCGGCGACCGGGTTCTCCTCGCCGATCGTCACGTTCACGCCCTCGGCGCCGGCGAGCGCCGTCATCAGGTCCGCCAGGCGCTCCTTTTGCTCGAAGGTCCGGAGCAGCTCGCGGGTCGTCTCGAGGTTCAAGAACTCCGGGTGGTCGAGCATGTTGATCGCGCCGCTGACGTAGAGGGTACGGCCGCGCAGCAGCGCGACGATCTGCTCGGTGACTCCGCGCGCCCGGATGTGCAGCGCGTCGAGGGGATCGCTGGGCTTCGTCTCCATGTCGACGACATCCTGCACGGTGTGGCCGCTGTAGCGCCGGTTGAGCTCGCGCCCGAGGGCGCGCACCTCGTCGATGGCGAGCGGAGGGTCGAGGGTCACCGCGCGGGCGGTGACCCAGCCGGCGTCGGTCACCAGGACGGCGAGCGCGCGATCGTCCTCGAGCGGGATCAGGTCGACCCGGGCGAGCGTGGTCTGCTTGAGCGGGGGCGCCAGCAGGAGGCCCGTCAGCTTCGTCGCGCTCGACAGGTGCGAGGACGTCCGCTCCATGAAGCCGTCGATCCCGGAGCCGCGCGTCGGCAGGGTCTCACCGGACCTCGACGAGCTCTGCGGCGGTGGGAAGGACTCCACGTAGAAGCGGTACGCCTTGTCCGTGGGCACTCGGCCCGCGCTCGTGTGGGGCTGGACCAGGTAGCCCATCTCCTCGAGGTCGGCCATGACGTTCCGGAGCGTGGCCGCCGAGAGGTTCGGGAAATGCCGTCGGGCGAGAACGCGGGAGCCGACCGGCTCGGTCGAGTCGACGTACTCGCGGATGACCGCAACCAGTACGTCGCGATGACGGGCATCCATCGCCTGGAATTATAGCAATTCGACGAAGAGCGCGTCGGACAGGAGGAACCCCGCCTCGGTCATCCGGACGCGGTCGCCGGCGTCGACCAGCAACGCCTGCGCGCGCCACGCGTCGACCCGTCGGCGGAGGCGCGGGTCGCCGTCGAGCCGCGCCTCGAGCCACGTCGCGGGGATGCCGTCGGCCGTGCGGAGACCGAGGAACAGCCGCTCGGCGAGGCGCTGCCGCGGCGAGAGGCGCTCGAAGGACGCGACGGGGAGGTCACCGCCCGCGAGCACCTCGCAGTAACGCGACGTCGCCTTGACGTTGGCGTAGCGCACCCGGCCGACGAACCCGCAGGCGCCGGGCCCGGCGGCGAGGTACTCGGCCGCATGCCAGTAGATCTGGTTGTGGCGCGAGCGGAAGCCGGGCCGCGCGTAGTTGGAGATCTCGTAGTGTTCCAAGCCCCTCGCCACGGCGGCGCGCGCGAGCCGCCAGTACTGGTCGACCTGCGTCTGTTCCGTCGGCAGACCGTCGACGCCCGCCGCGCCCCAGAGACTGCCGGCATCCAGGGTCAGCCCGTAGGCGGAGAGATGATCGGGCCGCCAGTCGAGCACGGCGTCGACGACCCGCGTCCACCCGTCGAGGTCGAGGCCGGGCAAGCCGTACATGAGGTCGACGCTCAGATTGGCGCACCCGGCCTCCCGCGCCGCCTCGAAGGCCGCGCGGGCTCCACGCGCGTCGTGGAGCCGGCCGAGCCGCGGGAGGATCGAGTCGTCGAGCGACTGGACGCCCAGGCTCAGCCGGTTGACGCCGGCGGCGCGGTACCCCTCGAGCTTCTCGCGCGTCACGCTCTCGGGGTTGCACTCGACGGTGATCTCGGCATCCACGGCGACGTCGAGCCGCGCACGGATCCGCTCGAGCGCCGCCGCGAGATCCTCGGCGGCCAGGAGCGAAGGCGTGCCGCCGCCCAGGAAGACGGTCGCGAGCCGCACGCGCGGCGACCACGCGACCGCGCCGAGCAGGTCGATCTCGCGATGGAGCGCCTCGAGATAGCGCGCCATCGCTCCGTCCTCGAGCGGTGCGGTGTTGAAGCTGCAGTACCCGCACCGCTTCGCGCAGAACGGGACATGGACGTACAGCCCCAGCGCCTCCGCCTCCGGCGGATTGTCCGCCAACACCGAGCCGAGCGAGCGGTCAGCGGGAGCGGAACCGGCAAGACCGTCCGACGCATTGTCCGCGGACCCGGAGCCGGGCCGCATCTGACTCAGGCCCAAGGGTTGTCCGCGGACCCGGAGCCGGATCGCATCTGTCTCAGGCCACCCCCGGTGCGAGCCGGGCTCAAGGACCCCGCTACAACAAAAGGGTTGTCCGCCGGTACGGAGCCGGGTCGCATCTGACTCAGGCCACCCTCGGTCAAACCCGTGCTCATGGACCCCGCTACAACAACACGGCCTTCGCGCGATCCGCTACCCTCGCTAACCACAGTACTACGGGATATAGTTCGCGAGTCGCCACCAGCGCAGCCAGTGCCGGTCGCCGTCCCAGGACCAGTAGATGAGGAAGGCCTTGCCCTTGATCTTGTCGCGCTTGACGAAGCCCCAGTACCGGCTGTCCTGCGAGTTGTCGCGGTTGTCGCCCATCACGAAGTAGGAGTCGGCCGGGACGGTCGTGGGCTCGCAGCCGTAGGCGTACCCGCAGTAGGCTTCTCCGCCGCGCACCGACCCGGAGTCGGCGAACTTCGTGTAGGGCTCCCGGAGGGGTTTGCCGTTGACCAGGACCTGATGGCCGCGGACCTGCACGCGCTCGCCCGGGGTCGCGACGATCCGCTTGATGAAGTCGCGCTTCTCGTCTTGCGGGTACTTGAACACGATGATGTCGCCGCGCCGCGGATCGCGGATCGCCGGCAAGCGCCACTCGGTCAGGGGCAGCTCGGGGCCGTAGAGGAACTTGTTGACCAGGATGTAGTCGCCGACCAGCAGCGTGTCCATCATCGAGCCGGACGGGATGGTGAAGGCCTGCACGACGAGCGACCGGATGACGAGCGCCAACAGGACCGCGATCGCGATCGCCTCGGCGTACTCGCGAACGATGGACTTCCGGCGTTGCTTCGGCTCGACCTTGTCGGTGGTGAGCGCGGGACTGGCTTCGATCTCGATCTTCCGGTCGTCCATGGTCAGCTCTTGAGTACGGAGAGGAACGCTTCCTGGGGGACCTCCACCTTCCCGACTTGCTTCATCCGCTTCTTTCCTTCCTTCTGGCGCTCCAGCAGCTTGCGCTTGCGCGTGATGTCGCCGCCGTAGCACTTCGCCGTCACGTTCTTGCCCATCGCCTTGACG